>Ga0256841_1001791_pt1 | contig 17853 bp, 14 predicted proteins | sample 356308metaG_FD_185971 | JGI IMG/M metagenome (GOLD analysis project Ga0256841, IMG submission 185971) | Hydrothermal vent microbial communities from Mid Atlantic Ridge, Atlantic Ocean - 356-308 | ecosystem: Environmental > Aquatic > Marine > Hydrothermal vents | place: Atlantic Ocean: Mid... | reverse complement strand
GCGTATTGCCCACGCCATGCCGCCCCCCACGGGCCACCAAAAGCCGTTGCCCGTGGCGCTTCAGCTCGCCGATTTCCTCGCCGGTTCCAGCATCCCGCACGATGGTGCCGACCGGCACAGGCACGATCAGATCCTCCCCCTTGCGGCCGGTGCGTTCTCGACCCATCCCATCCTGTCCCCGCTGGGCCCGGTAACGACGGCGGTTTCGGAAATCGGCCAGGGTGGTGAGCCCTTCGTCGGCCTCCAGGTAGACGCTGCCTCCATCGCCTCCGTCCCCTCCATCTGGACCGCCGAACGGGATGAAGCGCTCGCGCCGGAAGCTCACGCAGCCGTGACCGCCGCCGCCGGCTTCGACAGTGATGGTCACCTCGTCTACGAATCTCATGGTCGTTGGTGAAGCCTTTGGGGCCGTTCGGGAAACCGCCGACCGGATGCCTGCCGGACGATCCCCCGATTGGACCGCCGCTGAAAGCACCGGTTCGCCGCCCCGGCCGCGGACGAGCCGCGGAAACGAAAAGGCCCCGCTTCTTGCGGGGCCCTGCGGGAGCGCTGCCGGGCAACGACCTCAGGCCGGCACCACACTGACGTACTTACGCCGCTTCGGACCCTTGACCTCGAAAACCACCTTGCCGTCGGCCTTGGCGAAGAGCGTGTAGTCCTTGCCGCAGCCCACGTTGACGCCAGGGTGAAAATGCGTGCCCCGCTGGCGCACGATGATGTTGCCGGCGCGCACGGCCTCACCCCCGAACTTCTTCACACCCAACCGCTTGGATTCGGAGTCGCGCCCGTTGCGGGAACTTCCCCCTGCCTTCTTGTGTGCCATCGTTACCTACCTCAAGCCTCGATGGAGGTGATCTGAACCTCGGTGAACCACTGACGGTGGCCCTGCCGCTTCATGTGATGCTTGCGCCGCTTGAACTTGATGACGTCGATCTTCCGTGCCCGGCCATGGGCCCGAACGGTGCCGGTGACCTTGGCGCCCTCCACGCACGGCGTGCCCACCTTCACGTCCTCGCCGTCGGCCACCAGCAGAACCTGGTCGAAGTCCACCGATGCACCCTCTTGCGCGGCGAGCCGCTCTACGCGAAGGACGTCGCCCTCGGAAACCCGGTACTGCTTGCCGCCCGTGGTGATGACCGCGTACATGATCGTTGCGTCCCCGACTGCATTGCGCCTGCTGGAAAAGGCCGCGAATTGTATCCGGCGGCCCCGCACGTGTCAAAAGCCGGCCCGCGGACGCCGGGGCCGTATCGAAAGAAGCCGCGTGGAGAGTATAGTATCCCCGCATGCACGCATCCGAGAATACGACCGTGCGGGAACCCAGCAGCGCCGGTGCGGGGCCGGACCTGCGGTCCATCCGTGCCCTGGTGGCCGAGGACATGCAGGCCGTCGACGCGCTGATCCGGGATCGGCTGCGTTCCGAGGTGGTCCTCATCAACCAGCTCGGGGGCTATATCGTGGGCAGTGGCGGCAAGCGCCTGCGCCCCCTGCTGGTCCTGCTGAGCGCCGGCGCGTGCAACTACCGCGGCGACAAGCACCGGCTGCTGGCCGCCATCGTGGAGTTCATCCATACGGCCACGCTGCTGCACGACGACGTGGTGGACGCCTCGGAACTGCGACGCGGGCAGGAGACTGCCAACGCCCTGTGGGGCAATGAGGCGAGCGTGCTGGTGGGCGATTTCCTCTATTCGCGCGCCTTCCAGATGATGGTGGAGGTGGAAAGCATGCGCGTGATGGAGATCCTCGCCGACGCCACCAACACCATCGCCGAGGGCGAGGTCCTGCAGCTGCTCAACTGCCACGACGCCGAAACCACCGAAGACCGGTACATGGCCGTCATCCGTTCCAAGACCGCCAAACTGTTCGAGGCCGCCGCCCGGCTCGGCGCGGTGCTCGGCGGCATGCCGCGTGAGGTGGAGGATGCCCTGGCCGCATACGGCATGCACCTGGGCACGGCCTTCCAGATCGTGGACGACCGGCTCGACTACAGCGCCTCTTCCGAGCAGACCGGCAAGAATCTGGGCGACGACCTGGCCGAAGGCAAACCCACGCTGCCGCTCATCTATGCCATGCGGCACGGCACCGAGGCCCAACGCCGCCTGATCCGTGAAGCGGTCGAGAGGGGGGGGCTGGAGCGGATCGACGAGGTGATGGAGGCGATTGAAAGTACCGGCGCCATTTCGTACACTGACGCGCTTTCCCGGCGCGAGGCCGATCAGGCCTTGCAGCGGCTTGAAATGGTCCCCGATTCCGAGTACAAACGCGCCCTGCACGCGCTGGCCCGGTTCTCCGTCGAACGGACGTACTGAGGCCCCGGACACCGGAGAGTAGCTCAGCCTGGTAGAGCACTGCCTTCGGGAGGCAGGGGTCGCAGGTTCAAATCCTGTCTCTCCGACCAATTCCCGAGCCCGGCCGGCACCCCGGTCGGGCGCCTCTCACCACGCCTGTGAACGCGCCGCAGCGGCCCGCCTCCACGGCAAAAGCACGCATCGGCACACGAGGGACGGTAGCATGGGCGCCGCTTCACACGATCCGGCAACCATGGACGAACGACGCAGACTGGGCAGCCAGCGGCGCTGGGTGGTCAAGGTGGGCAGCGCGCTCATCACGGCGGACGGACGTGGGCTGGACGGCGAGGCGCTGGGCCGATGGGCCGACGAGATCGCACGCCTGCGCGAAGCGGGGCGCGAGATCGTGCTGGTCTCCTCGGGTGCGGTGGCCGCCGGCATGGCGCGGCTGGGCTGGCGCCGCCGCCCGCACGCGCTCAACGAGCTGCAGGCCGCGGCCGCGGTGGGTCAGATGGGCCTGGTGCAAGCCTACGAGAGCCACTTCCAGCGTCACGGCCTGCACGCCGCCCAGATCCTGCTCACGCACGAGGACCTGCAGGACCGCCAGCGCTATCTCAACGCCCGCTCCACACTATGCAAGCTACTGGAGCTCGGAACGATTCCAGTGGTCAACGAGAACGACACCGTGGCCACGGAGGAGATCCGCTTCGGCGACAACGATACCCTGGCCGCGCTGGTGGCCAATCTCATCGGCGCCCATCTGTTGGTGATTCTCACCGACCAGGAGGGGCTCCATGACCGCGATCCCCGCCGCGATCCCGACGCCCGGCTGATCTCCCAGGCAACCCTGGACGATCCGGCGCTGGATGAGGCGGCGGGCCCAAGCGCGGGCATCCTGGGACGCGGAGGCATGGTGACCAAGATCGCCGCGGCCCGCAGGGCGGCCCGATCCGGCACGGCCACCCTCATCGCCCCTGGACGCCGGCCCGGCGTGCTGCAGACCATCGCCGAGGGCGGGCCCGTGGGCACCCTGCTGCTGCCCAACGCCGGCCCGCTGGCCGCGCGCAAGCAGTGGCTCGCCAACCGGCTGCGCGCGGCGGGCTCGGTGGTGCTGGACGAGGGGGCGGCCCGCGTGCTGCGGACCCTGGGGCGCAGCCTGCTGCCGGTGGGGGTGCGGGAGGTCAAGGGCGACTTCCAGCGCGGGGACCTGGTCTCCTGCCTGGACCCCGATGGACGCGAGATCGCCCGTGGGCTGATCAACTACAGCGCCGCGGAGACGCGGAGGATCCTCGGCAGGCCCTCCCACGAGATCGAGGCCGTGCTGGGCTACGTCGACGAGCCGGAGTTGATCCACCGCGACAACATGGTGGTGTTCTGAAGCCCGGCGAAAACGCCTGTCATGCCGGGAGCAGCCGGAGGCCGCGCAGCTGTCGGGCGAACCGCTGGAGGCTTTCCACGCCCGTGGCCTCGGCCTCGCGGCACCATTCCTGCAGGGCCTGCAGCAGGCGCTCGTTGTTCACGGAATCGGTCCATACGGCCTGCAGGCGCTGGCGGAACTCGTAGACGGTGCCCAGGACCTCGTTGGCCGAGACGACCGCGCGCAGCCGCTGCCGCGCGGTCTCGTCGAGGCGTTCCTCACTGCGGGTCCAGATCCACCGTATCTGGTTCAGCAGGGCACGGGTACCGCTGTCGGCGCGCCGCAACTGGTCCTGCAGGGCAGGAACCATCACGTTGCGCGCATAGGCCGACATGACATGCAGCCGGGCGGTGATGACTGCCCGCAGGGTCTCCATGTCCACCTGTTCGTGGCCCGGTTCCATCACCGGGGTGGGCGCCACGCGGCGCACCCGGGCGAGCCCCAGGGCGCAGAGGACGCGGATGTAGGCCCAACCCAGGTCGAATTCCCACCAGCGACTGGAGAGCTTGGCCGAGCTGGGATAGGCGTGATGATTGTTGTGCAGCTCCTCGCCGCCGATCAGGATCCCCCAGGGCACGATGTTGGTGGCCGCGTCCGGCGACTCGAAGTTGCGGTACCCCCACCAGTGACCGATGCCGTTGATCACGCCGGCGGCGAACAAGGGGATCCAGATCATTTGCACGGCCCAAATCGTGATGCCGATGGGTCCGAACAGGACGCCGTCGACGGCCAACATGAGCACGATGCCCAGGTTGTGATGCGGCGTGTAGAGACGCCGCTCCAGCCAGTCATCGGGCGTGCCGCGCCCGTAGCGCTCCACCAGCCGGCGGTCGGCGGCCGCCTCCCGATACAGCTCCGCACCCTGCCAGAAGACCTTGCCGATCCCCTTGATCTGGGGGCTGTGCGGGTCCTCGGGTGTCTCGCAGCGGGCGTGGTGCTTGCGGTGGATGGCCACCCACTGGCGCGTGACCATGCCGGTGGTGAGCCAGAGCCAGAATCGGAAGAAATGAGCCACCGCCGGATGCAGGTCCAGCGCGCGATGGGCCTGGCTGCGATGCAGAAAGAGGGTGACGGCGGCGATGGTGACATGGGTGAGCGCCAGCGTGACGAGCACGTAGCCCCACCAGGGAAGACGGACGATACCGTCCAGCCAGTCGAATTCGGTCATGGGCTGAAGTCTTTCGGTCGGCCGGCCCGGAAAACCGCGGTGGGCATCCGGGCCGCTGGAGTTTCGGGGCCGACACTATACCACCACTGCCACGGGAGGCGGGGAACCGACCCGACCAACGGGCACCCCTTTCGTGACCGAGCGCGCTAGTCCCGGCGGGCCAGCAGCAGGTTGCCCACCCGGTCTGCCCGCACGGACCAGCCTGGCGCGACCCAGGTGGTACCCACGGCTTCGACGACGATCACGGGGCCGGCCAAAGGAAAATCCACGGGCACCCGGTCCCGGGGCAGCACGGGCACCGGCGCGGCGACGCCCGCCACAGGGGTGTGGAGCAGGGGTTCGGGCGGGCCAGCCGGACGATAGGCCGGCAGAGACGGTGGAGTCACGTCCTCGGTGAGCCCGACGCGCAGATTGACCAGCTCCACCGGCATGTCCAGCGCATGCCCATACCGCCTGCGGTGGGCGGCATGGAAGGCATCGGTGCTCTTGCGGATCCCGGTCCACGGGATGCGCAGGGTGTGGGACTGACCCTCGTAACGCAGGTCCAGGCTGTCCTCGCGTCGCAGGTCGCCAGCCCCCTCGGCGCGCAGTTCCGCCTCGCCCCGGGCCGCGATCCGGTCGAGCCGTGCCTGGATCCAGGCGTCTTCACGCGCCTCGAGCAGGGTGTTGACCGAATGCGAAAGCTGGCGGCCGGCGGGAGCCACCAGCATGCCCAAGGCCGACAACACGCCGGCGTAGGCCGGCACCAGGGCCTCGCGCATGTCCAGGGCCTCGGCCAGATCGCACACATGCAGCCCGCCAGCACCGCCGAAACTGGCCAACGTGTAGTCTCGGGGGTCCTCCCCGCGCTGCACCGAGATCACCCGCAGGGCCTGGGCCATGTGTTCGTTGGCCACGCGCAATACGCCGCGGGCGGCGGCCACGGCATCCAGACCCAGGCGCCGCCCGAGCCGTTCGAGCGCCGCGCGCGCCGCCGCCGCGTCCAGCGGCAGGCTCCCGCCCAAGGCCACGTCGGCCGGCAGACGCCCGAGTACCACGTTGGCGTCGGTCACCGTGGGTTCGCGCCCGCCGCGGCCATAACACGCGGGGCCCGGATCGGCGCCGGCCGACTCGGGACCCACCTGGAGGAGCCCGCCGGCGTCCACGCGCGCCAGCGATCCGCCTCCCGCGCCAATGGTGTGCATGTCCACCATGGGCACGGCCACCGGGTAACCCGCGATCCGCCCTTGTGCCGTGAGGCGGATCTCCTGATCGAGGAGGGCGACGTCCGTGGAGGTCCCCCCCATGTCGAAGCTCAGCAGGCGCAGCCGCGCCCCGGCGCGACCCGCATGCAGCACGCCGCGCAAACCGCCCGCCGGACCCGACAAGAGCAGGTGGACGGCCCGCTCCGCCGCCCGGTCCGCGGAGATGGCGCTGCCATGGCTCTGCATCACCGCGACACGCGCGCCCGGCAGCGCCGACCGCAGCCGCCGCAGATAACCCCCCATGATGGGCCCCACGTAGCTGTTGAGCCAGGTGGCGATGCCGCGCTCGTATTCGCGCAGCTCCGGCAGGATTCGACTGCTGAGCGAGACGAAGATCTCCTCCGGAACCACCCGGCCCACGGCGTCCTCGAAGCGCTCGTCCAGGAACGAAAACAGAAGATTCACGGCCACCGCCTCGGGGCGCAGCGCCCGCAACCGCTGGCGCAGCGCCTGCAGGTCGGCCTCGGTCAGGGGCTCCAGCACCGTTGCGTCGGCCGCCAGACGCCCGCCGGTCTCCAGGCAGAGCTCCGGGGGTACCGGCGGCCGGCGGGGCGGCGGCTGGAGATCGTAGAGCGCCTCCCTGGCCTGTCGGCCAAGGGCCAGCACATCTCCGAAACCCCGGTTCGTGACGTAGGCGGTGCGCACGCCCTTGCCCTCGAGCACCGCATTGGTGGCCACGGTGGAGCCGTGGACGACCTCCAGGCCCCGCGGGTCCAGGCCCATCTCGCGCACCCCCCGGACGATGGCCTCCTCCGGGGCGCGCGGTGTGGAAAGGACCTTGTGCACGCGGATACGCGCCTCGTCCAGATAGACGAGGTCGGTGAAAGTCCCCCCGGTGTCCACGCCCAGTCGCCGCATCGTTTTCTGCCTTGAACCCATTTGCGAGAATAGGGATCCGGCCCCATCGCCGGGGCATTGTAGGGGGCATCGCGATGCACGATCCACAGGCCGACCCGCCCGACGCCCCGTCCCTCCTCCAGGCCCGGGGGCTGACGCGGCGCGCCGGCGCGCACACCCTCGTACGCGGTATCGATCTGACCCTGCGCCGCGGCGAGGTGGTGGGCCTGCTGGGACCCAACGGGGCGGGCAAGTCCACCACGCTGCGCATGCTCGCCGGGGTACTGCGTCCCGATGCGGGGGTCGTGCGGATCGAGGACCGGGTCCTGGATCGCGCGGCCCGGCGGCGCATCGGGTACCTCCCCGAGGAGCCTCCCCTGTACCCGGAGCTCACCGTGGACGAACAGCTCCGCCTCGCCGGGCGCCTGCGGGGTCTGAGGGCCGGCGCCCGCGCACGGGCCGTGGCGCAGGTCAAGGACCGCTGCGGGCTGCGGACCGTGGAGCGGCGGCTGGTGGGGCGTCTGTCCAAGGGCTACCGGCAGCGCGTGGGGCTGGCCCAGGCGTTGCTGGGCGATCCGCCCGTCGTCCTGTTGGACGAGCCCACCGTGGGACTGGACCCGGTGCAGTTGCGCGAGGTGCGTGAGCTGGTGCAGGGACTGCGCAGCGGGCACGCGGTCCTGTTCTCCACCCACATCCTGCCCGAAGCGCAGGCGGTCTGCGACCGGGTGCTGATCCTGGTGGCCGGGCGCATCGTGCACGAGGCCCGATTGACGGAGGAGGCGCCCGGCCTGCGTTACCGGCTGGCCTTCGCCACCGACCCGGGCGTCGACGCCCTGGCGGCGGTGCCGGGCGTCACCCGGGTGGACCCGACCCGTGGTCCCGCCCATGCCTATACCGTGCAGCTGCGGGACGAGGGCGTGCTCGACCGGCTGCTCGACCGAGCCACCACCGCGGGCTGGGGCCTGCGCGCGCTGGAGCCGGAACGGCGCTCGCTCGAGACCCTGTTCATGGACTACGCCTTCGGCGCGGAGGCGCGGGCGGCATGACCGGCGCCATCGCCGCCCACGAACTGCGACGGCTGTTCCGAAGTCCGCTGGCCTGGATCACACTGGCGGTGACCTGTTTCGTGCTGGGTCTGGTGTTCCTGACCCTGACCGACGTCTACCTCAGCGTGATCCAGCCACGCATGGCCGCCCGCGCGGACGCCACCGGCGCCACGGAACACATCGTCAGTCCGCTGTTGTTCTGGTCGGGCGTGGCCCTGCTCGCGGTGATTCCGCTGATCGCCGCGCGCGCCTTCGCCGAGGAGCGGCAGCGGGCCACATTGCCGCTGCTGCTCGCCGCGCCAGCTTCCGCCACGCAGGTCGTGCTCGGCAAGTACGCGGCGCTACTGGCCTTCCTCGGCTTGGCCGTGGCGTTGGTGGCGGGCATGCCCGCGCTACTGGCCTTGGGCACCACCCCGGACTGGGGCCGAATCGCCGCCGGCCTCCTCGGGCTCTACCTGCTGCTTGCCTCGTTCGCCGCGGCGGCGCTCTATGTCTCGGCGCTCACGCGCACCCCGGCGCTGGCCGCCGTGGGTGGGCTCGGGCTGTTACTGTTCCTGGCCCTGCTGTACGTGGCCGGGAACGCCGCCACCGCCTCGGGCGAACTGCTCGCCCGGTTGTCCCAGTTCGCCCACTTCCAGCCGTTCCTGGAAGGGCGGGTGCGCAGCGAGGACCTGGCCTATCACGTCCTGTTCGCGTTGGTTTTTCTCCTCCTCACGGGGCGCCGTTACGAACGGCTGCGGGATCGGCCATGAGGGGCGCGGTCTGCCGGAGCCGGTTGTGGCGTCTTGCAGGGGAGGCCGTCGTGACGCTGGCGCTGCTGGCCGGCGCGGGCCTGCTCGGCTGGCTGTCCACCCAGTACCGCTGGGAATGGGACTGGACCCAAGGACAGCGCAACCGGTTTTCCGAACCCACCCGGCGGCTGCTGCAACACGTGGAAGGCCCCCTGGAGCTGGTGGTCGCCGCGCGCGCCGACCAAGAGGCCCTGCGCAAGGCCGCCCGGAAATGGGGCGAACGCCTGCAACGCGAACGCGGCGCCCCGGTGGGGCTGCGCTTTGTGGACCCGGAACGGGAACCCGCAGCGGCGCGCCGCCTGGGAATGAACCGCCTGGGCCAGGCGGCGCTGGTGGCCGGCGACCGCGCCCAGCGCCTGGCCGCTTTCGACGAGCGCGCGCTCGCCCGCGCCCTGCAGCGTCTGGCCCGGGGCGGGGAACGCTGGATGGTGTTCCTGGAGGGACACGGCGAGCGCAGCCCGCGCGAGCCGGGCGACCAAGGCTTGTCCCGATGGGCCGAGGCATTGGAACAGGCCGGTTTCACCCTCTATCCCCTGAATCTCGCGCGCACCCCGGTGCTGCCCGACAATACCGACGTGCTGGTGCTCGCCTCACCGCGCAGCCCCCTCACGCCGGGGGAGCTTCGCAAGCTACAGACCTACCTCGCCCGCGGCGGCAATCTCCTGTGGCTGCAGGATCCGGGCACCGCCACGCTCGAGGGGCTCGCCGCGCTGCTGGGGGTGCGCCGCGTTCCTGGCGTGGTGGTGGACGCCAACCTGGAGCTGCGCAAGGTGCTGGGTATACGCAACGCCGCGGTGGTGCCCGTGGTGGACTATCCGAAACACCCGATCACTCGGGAACTGGACGCACTCACCCTGTTTCCCGTGGCCGCCGCCGTGGAGAACGCGCCGGTCGAGGACGATCCGTGGCGGCGGACGGCCATCCTCGAAACGCTACCGCGCGCCTGGTCCGAGACGGGCAGCCTGGAGGGCGGTTCCGTGCAGTTCAACGCGGCCGATGGGGACCGGCCCGGTCCCCTGGTGTTGGGCCTGGCGCTCACCCGCGCTCGAGCCGATGGCCGGGAACGACAGCGGGTGGTGGTCATCGGTGACAGCGATTTCGCATCCAACGCCTACCTGGGCGCGGCCGCCAACCTGGATCTGGCCCTGGCACTGGCCAACTGGCTGGCCCGGGACGACGCCCTCATCGACGTCGCCCCCCGTCCGGCCCCCGACGTGAAACTGGTGTTCTCCGAAGGCGAGATCCTCTGGATCAGCCTGTGGGTGCTTGCGGGACTGCCTGGAACGTTGCTCCTGGCCGGACTCTGGACGGGCTGGCGCCGGCACCGGGCCTGACCGGGCACTTCCCACGAAGGCCCGCCTGCGCGCCCGTGTGCGGGCCCGCCCCCGACGGCCGGGTACAATACGCGGCCATGGATGCCGCCGCCCCCTTCCATCTGCGCGCCGATCCCCAGGACACCGCCCCTCCTTCCGACGGGTTCACCCTGGCGCGCGTCCGTTTCGGTCCCCAGGAGGGGTTCCCCATGGAGGACCCGCGCAACGTGCGCGTTCCACTGCAGCCGCTGAACGAGCCGCTGGAAGAACGCTGGGTGGCCCGCCATCGGGTGGAATCGGGGTGGACCGGTGCCTTCGCCTGGGCCGGGCTGCCGGAGGCGATGTTGGTTCGCATCACGCTGGAGGAGATCGACGAGCCCCGTTTCGCCACGCAGGTGGAGCATCTTTACCGTGCCCTGTATGCGTTTTTGAAAAGCACTGGCCACCCCCATCCCCTGCGGATCTGGCAGTACATCGAGCGGATCCATACCCCGTATCAGGGACTCGACCGCTACCAGCGTTTCTGCGCCGGGCGGCACCGCGCCGTGGGTGCCCACATGCCGCCCGAGCGGCTGCCCGCCGCCACGGTGATCGGCTCGCGGGAGCCGGGATTCACCCTGTACGCCCTGGCCGCCCCGGAGCCCGCCCTGCAGATCGAGAATCCCCGCCAGGTCAGCGCCTTCCGCTATCCCCCCGAGTACGGCCCCGTGAGCCCTTCGTTCTCGCGGGCCGTACTCAAACGCTGGCCCGGCGGTGGCGTGCATCTGTACATCTCGGGAACGGCCAGCATCGTGGGCCATGCCTCGCGCCATCCGGAGGACGCCGAGGCGCAGCTGGAGGAGACGCTGCAGAACCTGGAGGTGCTGCTGGAGCGCGCGCTGGAGGCCGGTGCCCCCGCCCTGCGCCTGGACGAGCTGTCGGCCTTCCGGCTGTACGTGCGCCACCGCCATCATGCCGAGCGCCTGGAGGCCCGGTTCCGCAGTCTGGTCGGCCACGCCGTCCCGCTGGCAGTGCTGGAAGGCGAGATCTGCCGCCGCGAGCTGCTGCTGGAAGTGGAGGCGGCATGGTACGGCTGAAGCGAACCGCCGGTGCCTGAGCTACCGGAGGTGGAGACCACCCGGCGCGGACTCGCGCCCTGGGTGAGCGGCCGGCGCGTGCGGCGGGTCGAGGTGCGCGAACCGCGCCTGCGCTGGCCGGTGCCGGAGGGGCTCGGGGCACGGCTGAGCGGGGCGCGGATCCTGGGGGTGCGCCGGCGCGGCAAGTACTTGATCCTGGATACGGAAGCCGGGGCGGTGCTGCTGCATCTGGGGATGTCGGGCAGTCTGCGCATCGTGGACGCCGGAACGCCCCCCGGCCCTCACGATCACCTGGACTTCGTGCTCGACTCGGACCGGGTCTTGCGCCTGCGCGATCCCCGACGGTTCGGGGCCGTGCTCTGGGGCGGCGACAGGCCCGAGGGCCACCGCCTGTTGCGGGCGCTCGGTCCCGAGCCACTCGATCCCGGCTTCGACGGGAGCTGGCTCCACGGGCGCGCGCGCGGCCGGCGCGTGGCGGTGAAGCCGTTTCTGATGGACGCGCGGGTGGTCGTGGGGGTCGGTAACATCTATGCCAACGAAGCACTCTGGGCGGCGGGGATCGATCCCCGGCGTCCGGCCGGCAGGATCGCCCGGGCACGCTATGAACGGCTGGCCCGGGCCGTGCGCCAGGTGCTCGGAGCCGCCATCGAAGCGGGGGGTACCACGCTACGCGACTTCGTGCGCGAGGACGGCCGGCCCGGCTATTTCGCCCGCACGCTCAATGTCTATGGCCGGGAGGGAAGACCCTGCCCGCGGTGCGCGACGCCGATCCGGCGGATCGTTGTGGGGCAGCGGTCCACCTTCTGGTGTGCGCGCTGCCAGCGCTGAGCACCCCTCGAACGCAACGGGGCCGGCGATCGCCGGCCCCGCGAAATCCCATGCCCGCCGCCCGCGAGCATCAGCCCATGGCCTTGATGCGGGCGTTGAGGCGACTCTTGTGGCGGGCGGCCTTGTTCTTGTGGATGATGCCCTTGGTGGCGGTGGCATCGATGATCGGCACGGCGGTCTTGTACGCCTGTTCGGCCGCCTCGCGGTCACCGGCCTCGATGGCCTTGATCACGCGCTTGATCAGGGTGCGCATGCGGGAACGATGCATCCGGTTCCGCTCGCGGCGCTTCTCCGCCTGCCGGGCGCGCTTGCGTGCCGAAGGTGTGTTGGCCAAGGCTCGGACTCCTCGATGGTTGAATCGGGCTGACAGGAAAGGGGCGGTATGTTCTGGAAAACCGTGGTTGAAGTCAAGTCCCCGGGGCCGGCACACTTGCGCGCCATGGTCACGCCCGCAACCCGATACCCGTGAGCCGAGGCCTGTTGCGTTCCACGGCCGTGGTGTCGGCCATGACACTGCTGTCGCGCATCTTCGGTTATCTGCGCGACATGGTGATCGCCGTGAGCTTCGGCGCCACGGGAGCGACCGACGCCTTCTTCGTCGCCTTCCGGATTCCCAACTTTCTGCGCCGGCTGTTCGCCGAGGGGGCCTTTTCGCAGGCCTTCGTGCCGGTCTTTTCGGAATACCGGGAACGTCGCGATGGCGCGGCGCTCAAGGACCTGGTGGACCACGTGGCCGGCGCGCTGCTGGTCGCCTTGGCCGGCGTGACGGCCCTCGGGGTGGTCGGGGCGCCGCTCATCATCGCGGTGTTCGCCCCCGGTTATCTGGACGACCCCCAGCGCTTCGGGCTGGCCTCGGGGATGTTGCGAGTGACTTTTCCGTATCTGCTGTTCATCTCGCTCACCGCGCTGGCCGCCGGCATCCTCAACAGCCTGGGGCGGTTCGGCGTGCCGGCCTTCACCCCGGTCTTGCTCAACGTCTCGCTGATCGGCGCGGCCCTGTGGCTGGCCCCGCGCATGGCCGAGCCGGTGACCGCCCTGGCCTGGGGCGTGTTCATCGCCGGCGCCGCCCAACTCGCCCTGCAGCTGCCCTTTCTGACGCGTGCCGGTCTGTTGCCACGCCCCCGCTTGCGGCGCGCGCATCCTGGAGTGCGCCGCATCCTCCGGCTCATGCTGCCGGCCATCTTCGGGGTGTCCATCGTGCAGATCAATCTGCTGTTCGACACGCTCATCGCATCATTTTTGGCCTCGGGCAGCATCTCCTGGCTCTATTATTCGGACCGCTTCGTGGAACTGCCGTTGGCGCTGTTCGGCATCGCGCTGAGCACCGTGGCCCTGCCCCGCCTGTCGAGCCTGCACGCCACCCGTGACGTGCACGGGTTCCGCGCGACCCTGGACTGGGCCCTGCGCTCGGCCTTTCTGGTGGCCGTTCCGGCCGCCCTGGGGCTGATCCTGCTGGCCGGTCCCATTCTGGCCACCCTGGTTCAGTACCGGGCCTTCTCGGCGCAGGACACGGAGATGGCGCGCTTGTCGCTGATGGCCTATGCCCTGGGGCTGCCCGCCTTCATGGGCATCAAAATCCTCGCGCCCGGATTCTACGCGCGGCAGGACACCACCACGCCGGTCAAGATCGGTGTCATCGCCATGCTCGCCAACATGGGCCTGAACGTGCTCTTCGTGGTGCCCTGGGTGGGGCTGGACCTGCCCGGGCCGCACGCCGGACTGGCCTTGGCCACCTCCGCCTCGGCGTGGCTCAACGCCGCGCTCCTGCGCCGCCGCCTGATCGAGGAGGGGGTGTACGAGCGCGGTGGACACTGGGGCCGGCTGCTGGCCGCCAGCGCGGCCGCCGGGCTGCTCATGACCGTCCTGCTGGCCTGGGTCACCCCTCCGCTGACCCAGTGGAGCGCCTGGGGAGCCGCGCAACGCGTCGCCACGCTCACGGGGCTGATCGCCGCCGGTGCGCTGGGCTATGCGGCGGCGCTCTGGATGGGCGGCGTGCGGCCGGCGCTGTTGCATCCGGGCGTACCGGGCGGGACGAGTCCTGGCCGCGGTGCCTGATGCGCCGGGACCTCGTGAAGGCGCCCGGCGCTCCCCTTACAATGTGGCCTTTGTGGGGCCTGTGGAACCATGGAACTCATTCGCGGCGAGCACAATCTTCGGCCACGCCACCGGGGCTGCGTGGCCACCATCGGCAACTTTGACGGGGTGCATCTGGGCCACCAGACGGTGCTGGGGCAACTCGCCGAGAAGGCCGCCGAACTGGATGTGCCCACCACGGTGATCGCCTTCGAACCCTTGCCCCGGGAGTATTTCGCCGGGGGGCGCGCCCCGGGACGACTGACCCGCCTGCGTGAGAAGCTCCAGGCCCTGCGCCGGTTTTCGGTGGACCGGGTGCTGGTCCTGCGCTTCGACCGGCGGCTGGCCGAGATGCCCGCAGAGGGCTTCATCGAGCGCATCCTGGTGGAAGGGCTCGGGGTACGGCATCTGGTGGTGGGCGACGACTTCCGCTTCGGGCGCGGGCGCGAGGGGGATTTCCACACCCTGCGGGAGGCGGGCCGCAGACACGGCTTTACCGTGGCGCACATGTTGACCTTCGACATCGACGGGGTGCGGGTGAGCAGCACGCGGGTGCGCGAGGCCCTGGCCGCAGGCGACCTCGAAACCGCCGCCCGGCTTCTGGGGCGGCCGTATCGTATGAGCGGGCGGGTGGCCCATGGCGACAAAAGGGGCCGCGCCATCGGCTTTCCCACCGCCAATATCCGCCTGGCCCGCAAGGTGTCCCCCCTGCAGGGGGTGTTCGCCGTAGAACTGTACGGCCTCGAGGACGAGCCGCTGCCCGGCGTGGCCAATGTGGGCACCCGGCCCACGGTGGACGGCACCGAGGCGCGCCTGGAGGTGCATCTGTTGGACTTCGACCGGGACATTTACGGCCGGCACGTGCATGTGGAGTTCCTGCGCAAGATCCGCGAGGAACGCCGCTTCGAATCGCTGGAGGCGCTGATCCGGCAGATCCGCCGGGATGTGGAGGCCGCCCGCGGTTTCTTCGCCCGGCAGGCCTCGGCGCGGGAGGACACTTCGCCCGGCAGGCTGCGGCGACGCCCTTGATTCCCCAGCGGGTTCCGGGCATGTTGGGCGGCGCCCGGTGAATCCCTCCCCCCTCCCCCGCAGGGGAAGGGGTTTTTCGTGGCTCGCAAAAGACCCGAACGAAGCCGATGACCGACGACTACAAAAAGACGCTCAATCTGCCGCAGACCGGATTTCCCATGCGCGGCAACCTGCCCAGGCGCGAACCCGAGCGCCTCGCCCGTTGGCGGGCCACCGGACTCTACGAACAGGTGCGCGCGGCCCGCCGGGATGCGCCCCGGTTCGTGTTGCACGATGGCCCCCCCTACGCCAACGGTGACATCCACATCGGGCATGCCGTCAACAAGATCCTCAAGGACATCATCGTCAAGAGCCGCGTCCTGTCCGGCTTCGACGCCCCGTTCGTGCCCGGCTGGGACTGCCACGGGCTGCCCATCGAGCTGCAGGTGGAAAAGACCCACGGCAAGGCCGGCGTGGACCTGCCGGCGGCCGAGTTCCGGCGCGCCTGTCGCGACTACGCCCTGGCCCAGGTGGAACGCCAGCGCCGGGACTTCGAACGGCTGGGCGTGCTGGGCGACTGGTCACATCCCTACCTCACCCTCGATCCGAAATACGAGGCCGACATCCTGCGGGCCCTGGCGCGGATCGTGGCCAACGGGCATCTCGCCCGAGGGGAGAAACCCGTGCACTGGTGCGTGGACTGCGGCTCGGCCCTGGCCGAGGCGGAAGTCGAGTACGCCGAGCACCGCTCGCCGGCCATCGATGTGAAGTTCGAGGCCGTGGATCCGGATGACGCCGCAAGCCGGTTCGAGTTGCTGGACGGCCCTGGCCACGGGCCGGTTTCGGTGGTGATCTGGACCACCACCCCATGGACCCTGCCCGCCAATCAGGCCGTGGCCCTGCACCCGGACTTCGACTACCTGCTCCTGCAGGCCGGCCCGGAACGCCTGATCGTTGCCCGCGAGCTGGCCGAGGCGGCGCTGGCCCGCTGGGGGTTGGCGCAAGCGCAGACGCTGGGAACCGCCCGCGGCGCCGCCCTGGAGGGGCTGGTGCTGCGCCACCCCTTCTACGAGCGCACCGTGCCCGTGATCCTCGGCGAACACGTGACCGCCGAGGCCGGCACCGGGGCAGTGCATACCGCGCCGGGTCACGGTCAAGAGGACTACGTGGTCGGCCGGCGCTATGACCTGCCCGTGGACAATCCAGTGGGCCCGGACGGACGCTTTTACGCGGACACGCCCCTGGTGGGCGGCCTGGCCGTGCACGAGGCCAACGGCGTGGTACTCGAGGCTTTGCAGCAACGCGGCCGTCTGCTCTGCCACCAGCAGATCCGGCACAGCTACCCGCACTGCTGGCGGCACAAGACACCGATCATCTTTCGCGCCACGCCGCAGTGGTTCATCGCCATGGACCGGGCGGGCTTGCGCGAGGCGGCCCTGCGGGCCATAGAGACCGTGCGGTGGCGTCCGGACTGGGGCCACACACGCATCCGCAACATGGTGGCCCAACGCCCCGACTGGTGTATCTCGCGCCAGCGCAACTGGGGGGTGCCCATCGCCCTGTTCGTGCACCGGCGCAGCGGCGAGCCGCACCCCGATACGGCCCGCCTGCTGGAGGCGGTGGCCGAGCGCATCGAGAACCAGGGGCTGGAGGGTTGGTACGACCTCGACCCGGTGGAGCTGCTGGGCGAGGAAGCCGAACATTACGAAAAGGCCGGCGACATCCTGGACGTATGGTTCGACTCCGGGGTGACCCATCACTGCGTGCTGGAGCCCCGGCCGGAGTTGCACTTCCCCGCACAGATCTACCTGGAAGGCTCGGATCAGCATCGCGGCTGGTTCCAGTCCTCCTTGCTGACCGCCGTGGCCATGCGCGGCGAAGCCCCCTACCGGGAGGTCCTCACCCACGGTTTCACGGTGGACGCCAAGGGGCAGAAGATGTCCAAGTCCCGCGGCAACGTGGTCGTTCCGCAACAGGTCATGGACCGGCTGGGCGCGGACATCCTGCGCCTGTGGGTGGCGGCCACCGACTACACGGCCGAAATGGCCGTATCCGACGAGATCCTCAAGCGCATGGCCGACGCCTACCGGCGCATCCGCAACACCGCCCGGTACCTGCTGGCCAACCTGCACGGCTTCGATCCGCAGACACACACACGCGAGGCGGCGGCGCTGCTCCCGCTCGACCGCTGGGCGCTGGACCGCGCGGCGCAGGTGCAGGAGACGGTGCTTGCCGCTTACGAGGACTACCAGTTCCATCGCATCTTCCAGGTGGTGCACAACTTCTGTGCGGTGGACATGGGCGGCCTGTACCTGGACGTGACCAAGGACCGGCTCTACACCTTGCCCGCCGACCATCCGGCGCGACGCTCCGGCCAGACGGCCATGTTCGGCATCCTGGAGGCCATGGTGCGCTGGCTGGCGCCCATCCTGAGTTTCACCGCCGACGAAATCTGGGAACACATGCCCGGCGAGCGCGCCACCCCGGTCTTCGCCGCCCACTGGCACCGGTCCCTGCCGCGGCTCCAGGACGGCCCCTTGTCACGGCCGGACTGGACACGGCTGCTGGAGGTGCGAGAGGCGGTGAGCAAGGTCCTGGAGGGCTTGCGCAAGGCCGAGGCCATCGGCGCCGGGCTGGATGCCGAGGTGGACCTCTATTGCGATGGGGCGCTGCGCGAGGTGCTCCAACGACCGGGGGAGGAACTGCACTTCCTATTCATCACCTCGGCGGCGCGGGTCCATCCGCTCGCGCAGGCCCCGGAGGA
>Ga0256841_1001790_pt1 | contig 17862 bp, 17 predicted proteins | sample 356308metaG_FD_185971 | JGI IMG/M metagenome (GOLD analysis project Ga0256841, IMG submission 185971) | Hydrothermal vent microbial communities from Mid Atlantic Ridge, Atlantic Ocean - 356-308 | ecosystem: Environmental > Aquatic > Marine > Hydrothermal vents | place: Atlantic Ocean: Mid... | reverse complement strand
GGCTGGCCGCCCAGGAGTGGTCCAAACCCTGGGAACTGGTTTTTGTTGACAACGGGTCGACCGACGAGTCCCGTGCGATCGCTGAACAGTACCGGGAGCGATTGCCCCAGCTGGTCATTGTCGATGCCAGCGAAAAACAGGGTAAATCCTTTGCGCTCAACAAGGGGATCGAGGCTGCGCGCGGTGAGTTGATCGCGTTCGCGGACGCAGATGACCAGGTGGCACCGGGCTGGCTGGCTGCCCTGGGCGATGCCCTTGAGACCCATGAGCTGGTAGCCTGCCGCTGGGATATCGATACGCTGAACAGCGAGCAGAGCCGGCGCTATCGGCGTAATGGCCAGCTGGACGGGGTACAGAAGATCCATTACCCGCCGTACCTGCCGCATGCCGGTGGCGGTACCATCGGCATACGGCGCGAACTGCACAGGAAGATCGGCGGCTTCGATGAGTCACTGCGGCACCTGGAAGACACCGATTATGTGTGGAAGGCGCAGCTGGCGGGTGCTGAAATCTATTTTGAACCGGCTGCCGTCATGCGTATCCGTTTCAGGGACGACCTGAAGAGTATCTACATGCAGAACAGGAACTACGCCGAATACAATGTCTTTCTTTCCCGGCGCTACCGGTCGCACGGCGAGCCCATGCCGCATCCCTGGCGCAAGTTTTTTTCCAGCTGGATGAGCCTGGCGCGCACCGCCAGGCGACTGTTCCGGGGGAGGGGACCGCGTGCAGTCTGGATCGGTAAACTCGGTTGGCAACTGGGACTGTTGCGCGGTGTGCTGAAGTACCGGGTTCCCCCGGTCTAGACAGGTCAGCCGGCAGCAGACAGATGAACAGGCAGAATACAGTATTCAAAAGAATCGCCAGGCGTTTGCTGGGTACGGTTACCCGTGTCCATACGTCCGGGTCCGTGATGGCGCTGACCTTTGACGATGGACCACACCCCGAGTACACGCCGCAGCTGCTGGAGATTCTCGACCGGCACGGTGCGCATGCAACCTTTTTCATGGTGGGGCAGCGGGCGGAGAAATACCCGGACGTGATGGCGGAAGTGGCGCGGCGCGGGCATGCGATCGGCAACCATTCCTGGAACCATCCCTCTTTCCCGCTGCTCACCGGGGCGCAGCGGCGTCAGCAAATCAGGCAGTGTGCGTCGGTTCTGGCCAATACCGGGGCGCGCTTGTTCCGCCCGCCGTTTGGCCACCAGGATACGGCTTCCAGGCTGGACGCCTGGCTGCTGGGTTACGACGTGATTGCCTGGAGTGTCCTGGCCGATGACTGGCTCAATCACAGTCCAGAACAGGTTTTCGACAGGCTTTCAGAACGTATCCGGCCGGGCAGCATTATTTTGCTGCACGATGCGCTGTTCTGCGCGGAAAGCCGGACACACCTTGATCGTACTGCAACGCTTGAAGCCGTCGACCGTTTACTGACCGCGTATTCCAGCTATGAATTTGTTACGGTACCGGAACTGCTGCAACGGGGACGGCCGGTGCGCCAGTGGTGGCAGCGACAGGGAGAAGCCGAGTGGCTGGACAGGCAGAAATCTTGGGAAGGTGGCAGTGAATACTGACAACAGAACAATATCCCCGGTGTTTTTGTTCGCGGCAGGCTGGCGTTCGGGGAGTACCCTGTTACAGCGGCTGATCATTTCCAGTGGCCAGGTGCTGATGTGGGGAGAAGCAGGGGGTGCGTTGAATACACTGCACGACGTTGCCGAGCGCTATGCGCAGATGGTGGGCCCGGGCAACGCCAGTTTTCGACACGGCAAAGGCGGCAGTGGTGGCGACTCCCTGAAAAACTTCCGGGACAAGGGCGAGGCAGGCGTGCATGAATGGATTGCCTGCATGAACATGCCCGAAGAGGCTATCCATTCCGGACTGAGAAGTTTCTTTGATCATATCTACTCGGATCCCGCCGCGGAGATGGGTTACCCGAGGTGGGGCGTCAAGGAAGTCATCTCGGGAGTCGCTACCGCCCGCTTTCTCCGTTCCCTTTACCCGGCGGCAAAATTTGTCTTCCTGGTCAGGGACCCGTTCGCATGCCTGCTGTCACTGAAACGACGTCGCTGGTTGTCGGGTACGGTAAAGGAGAAACCGGTGGTGTACTTTTCAGAGTTATGGCGGGACCTCGCGTCCGGATTCAGGCAAGCAGATTTTGGCTTCTACCTGCGCTACGAAGACCTGATTACGGATGACCGGACACTGGATAAGCTGCAGGAATACCTGGAAATCGAAGGCCTGTCCCTGGACTTTGTGCGCAACAGCCGCGCGGACTGGAAAACCTCGGACAAGCGTAAACTGACCTTCCGGGAAACGTTCACGGCGCGCCGCATACTGAAAGACGAGATGCTCCGGCACCAGTACACACTGGACCGACGTATATAAAAAATGATCTGCCATCACTGCAAAACCGTATTCGTTCACGTGCCCAAAACAGCCGGCCAGAGTGTGGAACAGGTTTTTATTGACCTTCTGGATCTGACCTGGGCGACGCGCGCGCCACTCCTGTTGCGGAAAAACAAGGTGCCGGCGCTTGGCCCACCCCGGCTCGCGCACCTCACAGCGGAAGAATATGTCCGCTACAAGTACCTCGCCCCGGAACAATTTGACAGTTATTTTAGATTTGCGTTTGTACGGAATCCATGGGACAGGACCGTTTCCTTCTATAAATACCTGGGCGAGTCAAAGAAGCTGGGGTTCAAACAATACCTTGTGGAACGATTTCAGACGGAGATATGGGAAAAGTTGCACTGGTTTGTAAAGCCGCAAAGCAGTTTTCTCTATGACGACCAGGACCGCCTGTTAGTGGATTATGTCGGGCGGTTTGAAAACCTGCAGGCCGATTTCAACAAGATTTGCGATCGGATTGGTATCGGCAGGACCGACTTGCCCTGTGTGAACAAGTCAATAAAGATCCCCGCGAAGTCCGTGTCCGGCTTATCGAAGGTAAAGAAGATTCTTGGCAAGCCCGGCAATGTGATAACGGAGGAGCCCAGACGCTACCAGGATTACTACGACGATGAATCCAGGGAACTGGTTGCCGCGCTGTACAGCAGGGATATCGAGCTGTTCGGTTACAGGTTTGACGAGAAGAGCCAGGCGGGGCCAGGGTCCGTGCTGAGAGCAAGTAACAAGGGTGGCTAGGCTTATGAAAGGTAAGGTATTATCACGGAGTCCAGAGCGCGTCACCATAAAACCGAACCGGCCGGGGTCACAGAGACAACCATAGGATGCTGAATTGAAATGAAAAATACAAAACCTCGTCAAGTTTTGCAATTGATACTCCTGTTTGCAGTATTCCTGCCCGTCCGTGTTTCAATGGCGGCACTCGATAAATTCGAACCCTATGCCTATGCCCGGGTTCTCTATGATTCCAACCTGTTCAGGACTGACGGCGATATCCGCAAGGAAGAGGACGACACGATTACGCATTTGGGTGGAGGACTGAAATCCGACCTGAAGTTGAGCCGACAGCACCTGCTTCTGGACCTGAAAGTGGACCGGGCACTATACAAGAATTTTGATGAACTGGATCATACGCGGGTTGATGGAACAGGGGCCTGGGCCTGGCAGGTGGGGAATCTCTGGAGCGGCACCCTTGGCTACAAGTACCAGCGTAAAATGTCCTCCTTCAACGAGCAGTTTGTCAGGGAAAAGGACATGCGGACTACACAGACCGGTTTTTTCGGCGCCGGTTACCAGATTCACCCGGACTGGAAACTGAAAATAGGTGCGGATATACGAGATGTTTCCTACCAGGATCGTAAACGGCTGGATCGCGATGCCACCTCCGGGTTATTCGAGGTCCAGTACCGGAATACGCGTAATACGCGTGTTGGTGTACGCGTCAAGTACACGGACAATGACCTGAAAGACCAGGATGTCGCCGGGGTCAAGGTCAGCAATGATTACACAGAGACAGAAGTCAGCGGCGTGCTGTACTGGGAAGGGACCGCCAAGTCGTCTTTTGAAGCCAGGCTGGGGTATACGGAACAGAGTTTCGACGAATTGAGTGACCGCGATTATAAGGGCAGTACCGGACGCCTGACCTACTTCTGGAAATTTTCCAGCAAGACCAATGTGAATTTTTCAGTCTGGCGGGAGACATCCACCAAGTTTGACGAGGTGACTACCTATGTGCTGACCAAGGGGGCCAAAATCAGTCCCACCTGGAAGGCAACTCCGAAGATCACGGTCTTTGGTAACGTGTCCTATGTCAGTGATGACTTTAAAGGGCAGAATGATGTCGTCACTTCGGTCGGTGGTCCGCGACGGGACGATGATATCTGGAAAGCCAGACTCGGTGCCCGCTGGCAGCCCCGGCAGTTTGTGCAGCTATCGCTGAGCGTCAGCAGGGAAGACCGCGATTCCAGCATCGATGTCCGTGATTTTACCGATGACCAGGTAGATGCCAAACTGCGATTCAACTTCTAGCGAGGCGACTGACCGGGTAACGCGGTCAGTATGAGGATTCTCTACTACTGCCCGGAATATTACAGCCGGCATGGCGGGCGTACCCACGCACGCGGTTTTTACCATGCGCTGGAAAAGTTGCCATCGGTTTCCCGCTGTTTTCTGTATCCCAAAAGCAGCCCTCATGCTGATTCAGAATCAGGCCAGGCAGGAACGCGCAGGACCGGAAAACTCTGGTTTCTGCCATCGGCACCGAGACGGATCATTCGTTTTTTCAAACCGCGGCGCAGGCTGGCCAGGACGCTGATTAACGAGATAAAAGAGCATGAATGTGATGCCATCGTTATCAGAACAGGGGTCAGGTTGCCGGCGATCAGGGATATAAAAAAAGCCTGTCCGGAAGTCCAGGTGTGCCTGGAAATCAATTCCGCGCATTTTGATGAGTCCTTTATTGGTTTGCCGTTGCGCGGGATGTTCCAGAAGTGGGAGGTAAGCCGCTTTAACCAGGCAGACGCCCTGGTGGTCGTGTCATCCTATTTGAAAGAATACCTGGAAGCGCGGGCAGTCAGCCCGGAAAAAATCCTGGTGAACCAGAACGGTGTGGATGAATCGCTTATCAGCCTGTCTGGCGTCCCTGATCTTCGGGCACATTACGGGTTTCCGGATGATGCATTCGTGATCGGCTATATCGGCGGTATGGAATCCTTCAGAAGGCTGCCTGAGGTGGTCGCATATGTTGCGGAAATCCGGCGCACAGGGAACAGGGATATCCGCCTGCTGATTGTTGGTGACGGGGCTGAACGATCTGCTGTCCAGGCCGCTGTACAGGCGGAGGGTGATGATTTCGGGGATGCGGTGGTCCTGGCAGGCTGGCGGGATCACAATGAAATTCCCGCATTCCTGAAAACATTCGACCTTGCAATATTCCCGTTCACCAATGAGTACTGCAGTCCTTTAAAACTCTTCGAGTATCTGGGTGCAGGGTTGCCCACCATAGGTCCGGATACCTCAGCCGTGAGAGAAGTTTTTCAAGACGGCGTGCACCTGAAACTGATAAAACAGGACGGGAGCAACTTTGTAAGCTCGATCCTCGAGCTGAAAAACGACCACCGGCTACGGTCCGGGATGGCGCAAAAGGGGCAGGAACTCGTGCTTCGTGAATATACGTGGAAAAAAAATGCTGAGAGAGTGGTTGCCCATATTCAGGGCAGATCAAAACAAGTCCTGCACAGCCTGCGGCAGACAGTAAGATGAAAGTTCTTCAGGTCAGCACGACTGCACAGCTGGGTGGCGCCGGTATTGCCGCCTACCGGTTAAACACCGGGCTAAGATCGCTCGGTGTGGACTCGTGGATGCTGGTGAACAAGAAAAAACAGCCGGATGCTCATGTGATCAGTCCGGGCAATAATATCGACAAAGCCCTGGCACAGTTTGCACCCTATGTTGAGCGGATACCAGGCAGGCTTTCCCGTCAGCAGCTGGACCGGGTATCTCCGTCATGGTGTCCTGGCAGACTGCTAAGCCGGATTACTGCAGAATCTCCGGATATCATCAATTTGCACTGGATCAACGATGGCTTCATGCGTATCGAAACCCTGCCGAAAATTCAGCGGCCAGTTGTCTGGACGTTGCACGATATGTGGGCCTTTTGCGGCGGTGAGCATTATGTTGGCAAAAGCACTCGTTACATAGAAGGGTACAGCGCAGATAACCATTCGTCGTCAGAAGCCGGCCCGGATATCAACCGGTGGATATGGAGAAGGAAAAAGAAATCGTGGTCCAGGATTTCGGATATGGTGATTGCTACCCCCAGTAAATGGCTGGCGGAATGTGCGCGGCAAAGTGACCTGTTTAAATATCTCAGGGTGGAGGTTATGCCTAATGGGGTTGATCATGAGCGTTTCCAGTCTATGGATCACGTGGTCGCGCGTCGTATCCTGGGGCTACCGGAAGACAAAAAGCTGGTCCTGTTTGTCGAGGGCTCATGGAATATTGATAGACGAAAGGGGTTTCATTTACTGACTGAAGCACTTGAAAAGCTGGAGCAGGTGATTACTCCGGAAGAATATCAGCTGGTTGTATTAGGGAAATCCTTTGGAAAAAACACCTTTGCCATGAAGACACACTACCTTGGCAAGCTTAATGATGAAATCAGCATGGCGCTTGTATACGCGGCTGCGGATGTTTTCGTGGCACCTTCGATCGAGGAAAACCTGGCGAATACCGTGCTCGAATCCCTGTCCTGTGGAACACCGGTTGTTGCGTTTGATATCGGTGGAATGCCGGATATGATCGCACATGAGAAAAACGGGTTTCTGGCCCCCGGTTTTGATACTGAAGCGATGGCGAGGGGAATCAAGTGGGTGGTGGAGGATGTGTCCAGATGGAAAGATCTGTCTGACCAGGCCAGGGCTACAGTAGTCAGGTCGTTTACTCTGCAACAATCCGCATCACGTTATAAAGAACTGTACCTGGATATTTTGCAGGCGCGCAGCAAGCATTAGTTTGCAATGGCAGTCTATGTCGATGCCCCCCGGCTGTTGCCGGATTTCCTGAACCGTCTTTTGACCTTGTAACGTAGTTTCTTCAAGATCGATTTCGCCTTGTGCGTGGAACGGGACAGCACCGAGGAATCAACGAGCTCGCAGTGGTCAACGCATATTACAGGCCGCCTGGTGAGGCGGGATATCTCGGCAGCCTGCCTTCGGCTGCTTTCGATGAATATCCGTGCACCGGTCTGTAAATACATGTCTGCCTTGAACTTGGCGTGACAGTTACACTTGCGGCGTGCTTCCCCGTTTGGCAGATCCAGCATGTACAGGTGCTCGAACTCCACGCCGTTACGGGCCAGCCATTCTTCAGTTTCCTTGCGGTATTTCTCCAGCCTGGAGGTCACCAGCGCAAATACTTTCCTGGAAGGGATATACAGGGGTTTTGCAGTCGAAAGAAATTCGCGGTAGCGCGGTCCATCGTCATTCTCATGATTACTTGGATCGATACAGAGCACCCCGTCAATATCAACGCAGGCCTCTTCAATAAACGGATGGTGCATGTAATTCCATTCAAACATGCGTGGCGGTTCACACAGTTCAAAACAGATATCGACCAGGTCCCTGGAACGAGCAGCCCCGTAAACCACTGCATACACGATTTCTGCCTGAATCGAGGTGCCCTCAAGCTGTTCCTGTACCTTCTCCATCGACCTGCCACTGAGGATGCTATCGTCAATGACAAGTATCTTCCTGCATTGCCGTGGGTCATCAGGAAGGTCGCCGCGAAGCCTGCGGCCGCCATGCATCAGTCGGCCTTCAAGCAGACCCTGTACATCGGTCATGGGGCGATTCAAGTGCAGGGCCAGGATATTGGCTGCAAGCGAGCCGCTTCGGGGTATTCCGACGATGATATCCACATCCTGCGGCACCTTGTCGAGGTTGCGCGCGATGCAGGTGCTCATCTGGCCCACAGTCCGAAAATTCATGTTTACTATCCTTTGGTGCTTACGCTGGCCAGCCTGTATCCAGTAAGAAATTGATGTTTCAAGCAGGATATCGGGCGCAATTACGCTATGTCAGGAAGGGAACAGCGCGCTCACCATTAACAGGCTGTTGAAAAACCCTCTGGCGGCACGATCCGGCGTTAAAGAAAACCGGCTCAAAATGCTCATTTGCAACCGGTAAACTGCGCTTTTTCGCCTTGTCTCGCACTCGCCAGAGACTTTTTCAACAGCCTGTTAAGACGGCATGCTGAACTTTTTCGACCAAGAGAAGCACTCGTTCTTTTGGGTAAGCATAAACACCCCGTGCTGAAAAATCCAGGCGTATCGGGTCATACCCGATCAGTAAGCAGAGCAACCTGTACCCTTGCTGAAGAATAACGGTCCCTTTGGTATTGGCTTAACAATCGCCTGTTCGACCAGCGCGTGACAGCTATCCTGTTCCTGTGGGGATGCCAGGCATGATGAGGTGCAAAGGTGCGTTGATTGGCCCTCCGCCTCAGAAGCTGCGAAACGGGTAAATATTTTCGGTGGGCGATCCAGAGTCCCGGCTCGTAACAACACGGGCAAAAACTGATAAAAATCGCCATGTCCAAATAAGCTAGATATAACAATTAGTTATAATTGATATTTCAATGTATGGGTAATTTGGGCGGCTGTCCGGGTACTGAGATGCGCGAACAAGCAGGTGGAGTGTCGGAAAATATTACATGAATTTATACCTGCTCCGGTTGGCGGATCTCCATTTCCTCCTGTTTTTCAGAAAGTGAGAAAAACCGGAGCCGCGGATTCAGGACGGTCAGGAACCGGGGTGTATACAGGCTGACCACAGCATACGGGGATCTGTCTGCGTAGCCGAATGAGTATAAAAATAATATAAATTCTGGTATATTGCGTCGGGTTCCATGCGCGCAGGTGCGTACAGCTTGGATTACAAATTGAGCGAGGCTGATAGTTCCCGGGCGAGGTTAGCCGCATCGAAAGCGGCGGTAACAGAGGTCAGACCTGATGGCGATGATCAGTCGGATTATTTTACAGATTTTGTGATTTCAATAAATGGGTTGATTCAAGTATCCGTTCGCAGAGCACGATACTTGAAGGATAATCCAGGGCTTTGAGGCGGTGGTGAGGAATATGCAATTGGCGGGTCGGTATCTGGGCACTGTTCTAATAATGCTTTGTGTCTTTGTTATCAACGGCAGTTTCTCGCAGGCCGTTGCGGAAGAAGACTACCTGCTGGGCGGAGGCGACACGGTTAGTATTGTTGTATATGGCCAGCCCGACCTGACTACTGTGGTGAGAATCAGTCAGGATGACGGCACCATCACCTATCCCCTGTTGGGTGAAGTGGCCATCTCCGGGCTTCCCCCGGAAGAGGCCGGACGGAAGATAGCAAAATTGCTGGAAGACGGCGGGTTTATCAAAAGACCCCAGGTGGCGCTCACTGTCAAGGAATTCCAGAGCCAGAAGATTTCCGTGATGGGTCAGGTTAACAGGCCGGGACAGTATTCGCTCAGGGGCGAGAGCCGGGTGATCGATCTTATTTCCCAGGCTGGCGGTCTCAGGAACGATGCAGCTGATGTTATTACCGTGGTCAAGGAGGCGAATGGAAAGCAGGTCAAGCGTGAAGTTGATTTGTTGAAATTTTACGCGGGCGACATCACCCAGAATATACGGGTTTCCAGGGGGGATTTCATCCTGGTGCCGAAGATGGATGAATTTTACATACACGGGGAAGTGAAAAAACCGGGCATGTATCGGCTGGAGCGCGGTATGACCGTGATGCAGGCATTATCGGTTGGGGGAGGGATATCCGGCCGTGGTTCCCTGAGGGGGATTGTCATTACCCGAAGCCGGAGTGATGGTACTACTGAAAAAATCAAGGCTGAATTGACGAGCAAGGTGAAACCCAAAGACGTGATCTACATAAAAGAGCGTCTTTTCTGAGTTAATTAGGATGGTCCGGACGGGAAAATGACTGCAAATGACCTAAGCATTGAAAATGTACTGCTGATTCTGCGCATGCATGTGCGCCTGATTGGCGCGCTGTTTGTGCTGGGTGTTCTGATTGCCATCATTATTACCTCCCAGATGCCCAAAATGTACCGGGCGACGACCTCCCTGAATTTTGAATTCAATTCCACCAATCCGCTGGATAACCGCGAAAGTGGAATGCTGGCCCAGAACAGCTACATCGTGACACAGGTCGGTATTCTGGGCAGTCGCACCGTTGCCCAACGGATCGTTAATGATCTGTCAGAGTTTGAAAAGCGAAAATTAAAATCCGCGATATTTGCGAAGACATCCACGCTGAATCGCTGGAAGTACAGTATAAAGCAGTTCTTCCATTCGCTTTTCAGCAGCAATGACGATGCCGGTGGTGAAAACGTCGAGTGGGATGGTGAAACCCTGGATGTAGAGACCCCTTACGACAAGCTGGCAGAATGGATCGGCTCGGACCTGGAAGTGACCCCGGTTATGAAGAGCCGTATCGTGGACGTTTCCTACTATTCAACGGATCCTAAAATAGCCGCCTTCATGGCTAACAAGTTTGCTGAGGCCTACATTGCCACCAACCTCAAGATGGTGACAGATCCCGCCTACAGCAAGAAGGTCTGGTTTGATGAGCAATTGAAATCTCTGCGCTCCAGGCTGGAAGAGGCGCAGGCCAGGCTGACTGAATACCAGCAACGGGAAGGTATCGTGCTGTCCGGCAATCGTGTCGATCTGCAGACGGCGAAGTTACAGCGTCTTGCAGAGCAGTTGGCAAAAGCCCAGGAAGCAACCAGGAATGCGGAAACAACGCAACAGAAATTTAACGAGGTATTGAAGAGTGGCGCGCCGCTTACTACGTTTGACCCCATATTCAAAAATGGCGTGGTGCAGAACGTGAAGTCGGAAATACGGAAGCTGGAAAGTGAGCTGGTGGAGAGTTCAAACAGCCTGGGGGACAATCATCCCAGGATTGTGAAGCTGAAATCGGAACTTCGTGCAGCCCGTAAACGGCTGGACCGTGAAATCAAATCCATAACAGACGGCATAGTGAATGCGACAGACCTTGCAAAACAGCGCGAGTCTGAACTTGCGCAAGCGATGGAAGCGCAGAAAAAACTGGTTCTGGGTCTTAAGAAGGAACATGACCGTATCGCCGTGTTGCAAAGAGAGGTTGAAAGTGCGCGGGCAACCTACAACGCCGCCTTGAACCAGCTGAATACTACCAGCATGCTGAGCATGGTTAATCAAACCAATGTATCGATTGTGGATTATGCAACGATCCCCAAGCAATACGCGACGCCGAGTATGTCCAGGAATATCGCAATTGGTGCCTTTGGCGGCTTGCTGTTGGGCGTGGGTGCGGCTTTGTTCATGGGCGTGTTTGTTCGTAAAATCCATTCGAAGGAAGACCTGTTGAACGGGGTAGGGGTTCCCCTTCTTGGGCATTTAAAGTATTAAGAATATGAAAATTAAATCGTTGATGGATTTTCTGAACAGTTCAGGTGAGCCTGAACGGAAAGCCGGGACTGATGACACCGCCCGGCGGGCTTCGGCCTCAGATGAAAACATTATCTATATTGATAATCCCAGCCTGGAAACCGTCAATGAGCAGCTGAAAGGCAAAGAATTACTACAGGGCGATACGCAATGGGCAGACCGGTATATGGGGGAGATACTGGTTGCCAATAACAAACTGGATCGTTCGGATATTGACAAGGTGGTAGACCACCAGCGGGAGAAAGGGCTGTATTTCGGTGAGGCGGCTGTGGACCTGAAACTGGTGTCCCCCGACGACATACTCCAGGCGCTGTCCACCCAGTTCGGATACACCTACGGACAAGACGATAACGATCCGTCTTCGATAGAAAAGGTGATGGCCAGCTCTCCATTTAGTGAACTGGCGGAAGAATTCCGTTCGATTCGTGGCCAGTTGATCAGCAACTGGCTCAGTCCGGGTCAGAAGACCCTGGCGGTAGTTAGCCCCGGTAGCCGGGATGGGCGGAGTTATGTTGCTGCGAACCTGGCCATGGCCTTTTCACAAACCGGCCGGGCAACCATGCTGATAGATGCAGACCTGCGTTCTCCGCGGCAGCACGAGATTTTCAATGTAAAAAGCAGAATGGGTTTGTCCATGCTGCTGGCTGGTCGAGTGAGGATGGAAGAGCTCGATATGCTCCCCGAAAATGTCTCCACTTTCCAGAATCTTTCGGTGCTGGGCTGCGGTGCGGTACCACCCAACCCCTCTGAGTTGCTAGGTAACGGCAGATTTCCTGCTATTTTGCGTGAGCTTAAGAAGTTTTTTGACGTGATTATTATTGACTCTCCGGCTTCCACCTATAAGGCGGACGTTATGTCAATTGCTTCCGCTACCGGGAGTGCTTTGCTGGTAACCAGGAGCGGATACGCAAGGATGGATGAGACAAAATCACTGGTCGCAACCCTGAACCAGGTTGAGACCAATGTCGTCGGGGCGGTACTCAACCAGTACTAGGCCGGGTCGATGATTTCCGGCCCGTATATCAATAAGGCTGTATAGGTTCCTACCAACAGGCGCAACTGCGTGTACAGACAAGATAGCGCTTTAATTAATGTAGCACTGGTCTATATGCTGTTGTTTGTCAGTGGTGCCCACCGGTATAACCTTGCGCAGGATACCTTTATTGTCCTTGCCTTCGTGGTGGCTTTGTCTGCATGGTATTTACTCACTGATCGAAAAATCAGCGGGCAGTACCTGTTGTACCTGACCGTATTTGTTGGCTTACTATTTCTTTTAAGTATCTATACAGGTGGCAGCCTGTCATTACAGTCCCTGATCAAGACCACCATGAAGTTTGTACTGGCTTACCTGATTCTCAGGACGGTTGGAGACAGGTTTGTTGAAACCTACGTTAATGTAATCGTCTTCCTGGCGGCAGTCAGCATTGTTGGCTACCTGACGGATATCTATCACCTGTTTGATTCGATAATCAGTAAACTTCCTCCTGTCGGTCGATATGGGTATGAAGGATTCCTGTATATTTTCAGGCATGCTCATCATCCTGAAAGGAACAACTCAATCTTTTTTGAGCCGGGCGCCTACCAGGGGTTCCTTAATTCCGCCATTTTCCTGGTGTTGTTTGCAAAAAACGAATTCCCCAGGAGCAGGATATGGCTCTACATTTCGATCCTGGCAGTCGCGTTGGCAACGGCGAGTTCCACTACCGGTTTCATTATATTCACTCTGATCTTCTTCCTGTTTCTTTTTAAAAGCGATTTAGCCACCCGTTCTCAGAAAACTGTCGCGGTCGGAACGATAGCGGCAGTGATTATGGTATTCGCAACCCAGTTCCACGACACCCTGGTCGTCAAGCTGGATGACTACCTGAACCCGGACCCGATGCGAAAGGGATATAGTGCAGAGAATCGAAGTTTTGACCTGAAGACAGATGTTGCAATTATAAAAAAACATGTGTTTGGACTGGGTTATGATGAATATAAAAAAGAATTCAGCCGGATAAACAGGGTAAGTATCAAGGAAGGCTCATCGAACGGCGTTACCAGCATGCTTGCGAATTACGGGGTTCCTTACGGTCTGTTTATCCTTGGGTCGTACTTTTGGGCGCTTAGAAAACTGACTGGTGATTTAATACTGGCTGGCGCTGCCTACACCATGTTCATTATGTTTTTGTGGGGAGAGTCATTTTACCAGATAGCCCCGGTCTGTTTCGCAATTATCGCAGCGCCATTCGTGTATTCGCCGCCTCCCGTTAGCGAGGAAAGGCGGCAGACAATTCAGGAGCAACAGGGAAGAACGGTATGAAAGGTTCGTATGCAGCAGCAGGGACTGACTGGAACAGAAGACCAGGGTCGCAGGTGAGGCATGAAAAAGCTTAGATTCCTTCACATCCCGAAAACAGCGGGGTCTACTTTTTCCAGGATACTCCGCTCCCAATACAGGGGCAGGCCGTATTTTGTGTTTGGGGGGAACAACCCAAGAGACCTGGCGAAATACTCGGCGCTTTCAAAAGGTGAGCAGGAGGCGATCGTATTGTTTCTTGGTCATGCTCCCATTGTGTCAGGTATCAAGGAAGCGGACGAAGCGCCCACGATCACATTTCTCAGGGAGCCTGTCAGCAGGGTTAAATCATTCTGTCAGTATGTATCGGAAGGTAAAAGTAATACCTACCTGCGTGAGAATTATCCGCCGGAAACGTTCGACCTGGACGAGTTTCTGTCCAGCGGATATTCAGAGCTGTCAAATCTCCAGTCAAGAATGCTGGTAAACTACGAGAAAAAAGGGGATGAGTTGCTCACCGCATCCCTGACGCCGGAGCAGTTAAAGGCAAAGGCGCTCGACAACCTGTTCAGAAAGATTGCGTGTTTCGGTTTGCAGAAATACTTTGATGAAAGCCTGATGCTGTTTACCAGTCATTTTAACTGGCGTTCCCCGTATTATGAATATGTGAACAGAAAGAATGAGAAAAAACTGCTGAATTTCGAGGAACATCATATCCGGATCATAAGAGAGCTGAATGCTGTGGATATCGAAATGTATGCAGCGGCGGAAAGAGAGTTTATCAGGAGATTTGAGTCCGATGAAAAATACAGGAAAATGTGTAACCGGTTCAAACAGGTCCAGAAAGTGGCTTCACCGGTGTTAAAAATATACGGAAACACAGGTCGCTATATAAAACGGGAGTACAGGAAGGTGCTCGAAAAATAGCGTGCCGGCTGTAGCGCGGTTGGTTTGTAACAGGAGGCGGTATTTTCCCGCCACGGGTCCAGGAGTGATAGCGCAGCATTATGAAAAATGAACTCGCTGTAGTTATACCCGCGTTTCGCTGCGAGGAAACCATAGAGGCTACACTGGATTCCGTTGCCGGCCAGAGCCGTCCGGCAGATCATATAGTCGTAGTCCTTGACGAACCAAATCCGCGGCTGGAAAAAATTTGCCGGCAGCACAGCATTAACGCCGAGATATTCGTTAATGAGAAGAACCTTGGTGTAGGGGCCACGCGAAACATCGGTTTCAACAATATCCGTAAAAAAGCGGATATGGTGTGCTTCCTGGATTCGGATGATTTGCTTCATCCGGAATTTTTCAGTATGGCGTGCAAGCAGTTTGTCCGCAATCCGGACGCCGATGCCGTGTTCGGGCGGTTCTCCCTGTGGCGTGACGGTGAATTACCGGCCCGTTTACCAGATGCAATTAATGAAGATGTATCATGGCTGGATAGCCCCCTTGATGTATACCTGTCTGATACGGGTGGCTTCCTGCTGTCGTTCGCGCTTTTCTCGACCAGGAGTATCGAGTCAGTATCGCTGGAAGGGAAAATTAATGCCGAGATATTGAGAAACAATCAGGATTTCGAGTTTATCTGCAGAGTGCTTTATCAGGGAGTCGTGGCACGTATTGAATCGGAGTGCGGCTGGCACAAGAAGATGCCTGGCAGCCTCAGTTCAAATCAGCCACGAGCATGGTATTTCCGGTCAATAGCGGCAAAAATGTTATATGAATGGTTCAGTCAGCACGATGCAGATCAGGCGCTGTTGGTACGCATGCGTCGCGTAGAGCACTCGGCCATCAGGCGCTCAGCCAGGTTATACTGGAGTAGCGGGGAACGAAAGCGGGCAGCAGGGATGTTGTTCAATTCCATGTTGAAATTGCAGCCAAAATCATTGGCGCAACTGGTGGTTCTGGTGCTCGGGGTACAATCCACATCGCTGTCGCGCTCAAGATAACAGACAATGACGTTTGAAGTTAACCACCTGTGACTACAACGACTCCTATATTTATCCTGGGGTTGCCGCGGGCAGGGAGCACCCTGTGGTCTCGTGTAATCAGTCGGAATTCAGCGGTGACGTCTCTGCAGGAAATGCATTTCCTGAGTATATGGCGCAAGGACTTTCGCGATGTGGTCAGGGATATGGGGGATCTGCGCAAGGAAGAAAATGTGCGGAAACTGGTGGATGCAATGTTTCAGAAGCACCTCCATAAAGGTATGCAGCAGGGTATATGGTTCTGGCGTCAGATACAGGATCTCAGGGACCAGGGGATAAAGGAATCCCTGTATTCCAGGATACTGGCTGCCGGGGAGAGAAATCCTGGCGAAATTTTCAGGATTTTAATTGAAGAGGCGACACGACTTCGGCCGAGCAAAAGGTTGGTGGTCAAGTTTCCCGTATATCCCACCTATATCAGGCGCCTGGCTGACTGGTATCCAGAGGCGCCGATCATTCATATTTCCCGTGATCCAAGAGCGCTGGCAGCCTCAAAAACCAACGACCCCGGGGGCACAGCAAAGCTTCGGAAAAAATTTCCTTTACTAAAGGCATTATTGCCGCTTGCAGGAAAGTATTTTGCCGTGTTCCAGTACATTTTGACTTCGTACGTGCATTCCAGGTATAAAAATTTGCGCAACTACAGGCATTATTCGTATGAGGAACTATTATCACATCCGGAGTCGGTGATACGTGATTTATGTGAATTCTGCGATCTTCAGTATGAAGAGTCGATGCTTGATCCTTCATCCGGACAAGCGTCGAGTATTACGGGTGAGCGTACAAGTGGCCTGGATGCTGCAAGGATAGATGGCTGGAAGAGCGTGCTGTCGAGTAATGAAGCCGGATTTATACGAGTCATCACTAAAGGAAGTATGTACAGGTTTGGCTGCCAGGCCCGGGAAACTCGCTGACAGAGGAAGGTATTGATGAGTTCAACGACTGCGATATATTCCAGAAAAAGCTGGTCGGCTCCATGTGCTTCTGGCAGTGTGCAGGCAACAGGAAAAAGGTGTGAGCGGACAGGGTAAGAAACTATTGCTGGTGTGCTCGTCAGGTGGGCACTTTTTGCAAATGTACAGTTTGCTTGACCCGCTATGGAAGAATTACAGTCGGGTCTGGGTCAGTTTTAAGAAAGCCGACACAACTTCAATGCTGAAAGATGAGCATGCCTACTGGGGGTATTATCCAACCAACAGGAATCTTCCCAACTTGCTGAGAAATGCCGCTCTTGCATGGAAGATACTTCGCCGGGAACGGCCCGATGTTGTCATCAGCACCGGTGCGGGAATAGGTGTCCCGTTTTTGTTGCTGGCCGGCCTTTTCAAGGCCAGATCGATATATATCGAAAGTTTTGCCAGGAAGAACGATCTCTCTCTAACCGGAAAGCTGGTTTATAATTTTGTTGACAATTTTTTTGTTCAGTCGGAAATCCTTGACAAGAGGTACAGCAAGGCCGTTTTTAAAGGAACAATATATTGATTTTTACCATGGTGGGTACTCACGAACAGCCCTTTGACCGGCTGGTGCGTGAGGTGGACAGGCTAAGAACCGATGAACAGCGAGTCATTCAGTATGGATACTCCACCTACACACCCGCATATTCCGATGGCAGTGACTTTCTTTCATTTGATGAGGTTAAAGGCTATATTCAGGATGCTGACGTTGTTATCACGCATTCCGGTACCGGAAGCGTTATGTTGGCATTATCACTTGGGAAAATGCCGATTGTGGCGCCGCGCTACAGGAAGTACGGAGAACATATTGATGACCACCAACTTCAGCTCGTTAAGGAGTTGGTAGAGGAGGGTATGGTTGTTCCGTATTATGATGGTGACGATCTGGGCGAACGAATTGCTGAAGTGCTCGTTAAAATGCAGGCGGTGCGGGGAATAGAGCCGGCCCCCGAGTTGGTGGCGGAACTGGATCGAATCATTCGCCTGGATTAACAGGAGGCTGGTAAGAACCGGATAGTGTCAATAGCTGTGCAGGCTTCCAGAGCCGGTATGTACGGGTGAGTCGGGGCCGGCGGGCCGCCAGTGGTGTTACGTATAAGATGTTCAAAAGGCTACCCTGTGCAGCCGATCCGCTGGTCAGACACGGCCCAGTCATCGAAATAGATGCTCATATTGCGGTCAGCAACCCAGTTGCCACCCACGTAGGCGATCAGCACTGAATTATCGATATTGAAGGTTGCAG
>Ga0256841_1001789_pt1 | contig 17863 bp, 17 predicted proteins | sample 356308metaG_FD_185971 | JGI IMG/M metagenome (GOLD analysis project Ga0256841, IMG submission 185971) | Hydrothermal vent microbial communities from Mid Atlantic Ridge, Atlantic Ocean - 356-308 | ecosystem: Environmental > Aquatic > Marine > Hydrothermal vents | place: Atlantic Ocean: Mid... | reverse complement strand
TTGTAGGCAACATAGCCGCTGTTTTTTGTGCCAATGCAATGCCGCTGCCAACGGTAACGATATCAATATCTTTGGCATTTCGGTTTCTTTGCAATAAAAAATCGCGTACAAAGCCACCAATAACATACGATTCTAATTGTAAGGACACCGAGGCCTTTGTAATATAGTTAAAAATTTCGGCGGTAAGTGGTTCTTTATATATTGGCATGCTACTCTTTAATTAATCTATTTGTTTTGCATTGGATGTTCGAATACTTTACAACATTATTGCGCTTCATTTGCCATCCTAAGCCCTGATAATTTCAACCCGCCCTTTTTTATTAATTTTAACAATAGTAGACGGAATACCTGGCCGTTTCTCTCGATGCAAATTTACCACATAATCTACCGCATCCAAAATAGGCTTCTCAATTTCTTTAAAAGTTTTTGGCGTAGGCTGGCCGCTGATATTTGCCGAAGTAGAAACAATTGGTTTTTGCAATTGGCCAATGAGCTTTTGGCAAAATTCATCCTGAACAATTCTAATGGCTACGGTTGTGTCTTTTGCAATAACATTGGTTGCCAATCCGGTTGGGTTCTTATAGATTACCGTTGTAGGTTTTGAAACATTCTTTAAAAAAGTTCGTACCTCATCAGAAACGTCATGTATATATTGTTGCAACATTGTAAACGAATTTACCAAAATAACCAAGCTCTTGCTCTCGTCGCGTTTTTTGAGTTTGAAAATTTTTTCAACGGCCATTGCATCGGTAGCATCACATCCAATCCCCCAAACGGTATCGGTAGGATATAGAATTACTCCTTTTTTTCGCAAGGTTTTTAAGGCTTTGTTCAATTCTTTCTTCATTGGTTCATTTCTTGTTCAATTATCTTTTTACACGGGCTACTGTGGCATATTGGGGATATTTTATATCCATAGCGGTAAACAAAAACGGGATATTGTATAAAATGGGTTTTAACGATTTGCTCCCATTGATACCTCTGTGTACTAACACTTCATATCCTAAATTTGTATACATATTACGAATACTTTTATAAGTAAAAAAACGCAAATGTGTTTTATCTAAAACCCCCGAGCTTTTATATTCAAATTCTTTTCGAAACAGCAATTTCATAAAGACATTGTGATATCGTATATTCGGAATAGAACTAATAACCACTCCGTCAAGAGAGAGTTTACTTTTTATAGTTTCTAGTACCATATAAGGGTCTGCCAAATGTTCTAATACATCGTTAAAATAAATGGCATCAAAATACGTATCAGGTAAAGAAGCCAAATGGTTTTCACACGGGCCGGTAAAGATTTTATCTATAATGCCCGTAGCTTTTTTGGCTTCTTGTTCCATCAATTCAATTCCCCATACTTCTGCATTATTTCTCTTTTTGATGCTACCCGCAAAAATACCATTGCCGCAACCTACATCTAATACTTTTGTTGCATTTTTGGGTAAAAAATCAAGCATTTCATGCCTTTGGTCGTTGTAATATCCGTCGGGTTTATTATCGTAATCCATATATTTCTTTTTAGAAATGCTGTATGTAAAACCAACTTTAAACCCACATTACGTTTTCCTAATACATAATTCTGATTATAAAAGTTGAAATCAGCACCGTTGTAACTGCAAATAAACAAATTACTTTAGATATATCATTTGTTTCTTTACATTTGCGGTTTCAACCAAAGGTCAATTTTATGGATATTTCCATTATATCAATCAATTATAATAGCAGTGATTTAACATTAGGCCTTGTTAAATCTATTATACAACAAATTTCTTCTTCGGTTTTATACGAAATTATCATCATTGATAATTGTTCGAAGCCCGAAGACTATCTCAATTTAAAAAGAGTACTCGGCAATTATGACAGCCGTGTTACCATTGTTCGAAGCAATATCAATTTAGGATTTGGCGGTGGCAACATGCTTGGCACACAATATGCTTCGGGCAAGTACCTTGCCTTTGTCAATAACGATATTATTTTTATTGAAGATTGTTTTTCTTCATTAAAAAAATTCATGGAAACTCACCAAAGCATAGCGGTGGTTACGCCGCAGCAATTGGATAGGCATGAAAAACCCACGTATAGTTTTGACTATTTTCACGGCATTAGAAAAGAAATTTTTGGAAGAAAAGCCATAGAATTGACTTCAAAAAAAATTAAAAGGGAAAGAAAACAATATACAGATTCATTTTCGGTAGATTTTGTACAAGGCAGTTTTATGTTTTTTGATGCCCACAAGTTTGCTGAAGTTGGCGGATTTGATACCAATATATTCTTATATTATGAAGAAATGGATATTTGCTACCGCTTACAGCAAAAAGGATACGCGAGTTATTTACATCCTGAAACGGCATTTATCCACTTACAAGGCGAAAGTACCACCTACAGTTTTGAGATAGCTAAAGAATTGAAAATTTCAAAACTATATGTATTTCGTAAAAACCACCACTATTTGAAATACTTGATTATTCGGTTTTATTGGATGGCTGTTTGCCTTTATAAGAGTATCTTTAAGCCTGTATTTTGGGAGTTGTTTTTTATTACCATCACCGGAAAATATGTTGAAAACTCATTAAAACTTCAGCAAAAAATTGTATTTATCGAGAATGAATAACGACTAAGCATGGTACTTATTAATGAGATTAAAATTTAATGAAGCGGTATAAAATCCATAAAAACTACCAATCGATTATCCCCCAATTACAAAAAATTATCGACCGTTTTGCAAGCGGCGGTACGTTGATTGGCGATGGCGATAGAAACAAAATAAAAACCTTTGTTATAAACGGTAAAACCATCAATGTAAAATCGTTTAAAATTCCGAATTTTATCAATAAAATTGCTTATACATACTTTCGTAAATCTAAAGCCCGGCGGTCTTATGAGTACGCACAAAAACTAACCGAATATGGTATCGGCACACCACAGCCCATCGCTTTTTTTGAAAACAGTACCTTGTTGGGGTTGCGTGAGAGTTACTACGTATGTGAGCATCTACCATACGATTTTACCTATCGCGAATTGGTAACAAACCCTACGTACCCCGACCGTGAAAATATTCTGCGGCAGTTTACAAAATTTACCTGGCAACTACATGAAAAAGGTATTTATTTTAAAGACCACTCCCCCGGAAACACACTCATTGTAAAAAACGGAAATACATACGCTTTCTTTTTGGTAGATTTAAACCGCATGTCTTTTTTTAACCTCGATTTTGATGCCCGTATGAAAAATTTTTCGCGCCTAACGCCTAAAAGAGAAATGGTTCAAATAATGAGTGACGAATATTCAACACTAAGTGGTAAAGATGCCAAAAAAGTATTTGAAAAAATGTGGTTTTACACACAACAATTTCAAGAGAAATTTCATAGAAAAAAACGGTTAAAACAAGTGTTATTGGGAAGAAAAAAGTAACTTTTGATGGTTGGTACCGGAATACTCAATACTAAGCTACTGAGTTACCGCCCACTATTTTCAAAGTTCAATTTTTTTAATGCTACATAGCGCTGTTGTACTTCAAAAGCATTTAGCCTTGCAATTTTATATCCTCTTTTGCCGTCTAAAAATCCGAGCCTGATTATAAAATGATATAAAAACCTATATACCGGTTTAAAGTAAAAATGATAAAAATTGGGGGTTAATTTCTTTTTGTATAGTTCTTCGGCTCTTAATTTTGCATACTTTATTAATTTTTTCTTATAGGTTTTATCGCTTGTATATGAAAAATGGTCTAGTTTATTTTTTAAAATGGCGGTGTTTCCTTCAATAAGCAATGTTTCATGTACCAATTTTTCTTTATCATAGCGCACCTGTGTTTTTTGAAAAAGCCTAAATACCTTATCGGTTTGATAGCCACTAAACTTTAAGGGCAATCCGTTAAAATAAAACTTCCTGTAAAAGCCATACGCAACTATGGCACCGGGATTATTCAATACTTTACTAATTTCGTGTTTTAAATCTTCAGATATTCGTTCGTCGCCATCAATAAACAATACCCAATTATGGCTTGCGTGTTGCAATGCTATATTTCGCTGCTCAGAAAAATTTGAAAACGCATGCTGTACCAACGTAACATGTTTATATTTTTTGACGGCTTCTACGGTACCATCAGTACTAAAGGCGTCTACTACAATAATTTCATCTGCAAAGCTCACATTTAAAATCAAACTGTCTATATTGCGAATTTCATTGAATGTAATAATCAAAATTGACAATTTATGTGTGCGTGCTTTTACCAAATTCTTATCAATACTATTTTCTAAAAAAAGGGTATGGTTGTGTAATAGGTTATAGTCTAAAAACGATTTTAATTCATCAAAGAAAAAGGCGGGCTTAAAATGCTCGTACAATGCCAAGGAATTCTTTTTACATTCTTTTTCGGATATATTTTCAAACAATTGGGGTTTGTAATCTTGTAAGTGTACTGATTTATGAAATTTGCCATCCTCAAAAGTTGCCCACATTCTCTTTTCTATCCAAGGCGAAAAAATAATAAAGGAAGGTTTTTGTAACGATTTTGCAATATTAATAGCACCGCCGTCATTTCCGATAATCATATCGCAAACATCCATCAAAGCAATATATTCTCGTAAACTAGTACCCAATACGTCAAAATAAATACACCGTTGTGTTGATTTTTTACAACCTTCATAAATTTGTTGAGCTTCGGCAATCTGGCTCGGCATATAATTAAACAAAATATTTACCGCTACCGTATCTGCAATACAATTGAGTACCTCTGCCATATATTTCAAAGGATAAGTTTTAATGGCGGTACTTCCGATAATAGAAACCATCACTGTTTTTTTGGTAGTATCTACTTGATGTTGAGCCAATAATTTTATAGCAAACTCACGTTCTTGTTCGGTAACATATACTTTGGGTATCGGGTCAATTTCAACACTTAGATATAAAGGTTTTAATAAAGACAAGCGCCTTTCTATGGTTAAGCCTAAATTTGACGTAGGAGTCTGTAAAAAATCAATGGTATCGGTATATAAAAAAGTACGCCCTATTTTTTTATAGGATATTTTTCGCATTGCTTTTGACACTAATACCGTAAGCCAACTTTCGAGTTTAGAATACGCATCGATAATAAGGTCATACCGTTCTTTACGGATAGACATCAGCAATTTAAAAAAAGCAACCTTACTCTTTCGGTGTTCTTTTTTAAATAAAATCAGATGGTCTATATACGGGTTGCCTTCAAGTACCGGTGTAGTAGATGCATATACCATATAATGAATTTGGGCATTTGGATAAGCCATCTTCAAATTCTTACACAGAATTGAACTCACCAGCACATCGCCAATCATTTTTTGCTGTATGACAAGTATTTTTTTCAAATAGGCTGCTTACTAAAACTACGTTTTTAATTACACGGAAACATTATTTTCGCGCAAGGCATCATTTAGCGAAGTTTTTTTATTGGTACTTTCTTTACGTTTTCCTATAATTAGGGCACAAGGTACGTTAAAAGTACTGGCTTTAAATTTTTTGGCATAGCTACCCGGAATGACTACCGACCTAGTAGGAATTCGTCCTTTCATCTCAACAGGTTCATCTCCTGTAACATCGATAATTTTTGTACTCATTGTCAATACTACATTTGCTCCTAATACGGCTTCTTTTTCTACTCGCACTCCTTCTACCACAATACACCGCGAACCGATAAAACAATTATCTTCAATAATTACCGGAGCCGCTTGTAAAGGTTCTAATACGCCACCAATACCAACACCGCCACTCAAATGAACGTTTTTACCTATCTGCGCACAACTTCCCACTGTTGCCCAAGTATCTACCATTGTTCCTTCGTCAACATAAGCTCCAATATTTACATAACTGGGCATTAAAATAGTACCCGGGGCAATATATGCGCCGTAGCGCGCCACCGCATGCGGTACCACACGAATTCCCTTTTCTCGGTAATTTTGCTTTAGCGGAATTTTATCGTGATATTCAAAAATTCCTGCCTCTAACACTTTCATTTGTTGAATTGGAAAATACAATACCACCGCTTTCTTTACCCATTCATTCAATTGCCAACCATTATTTTTAGGTTCAGCAACACGTAATTTTCCATCATCTAATAATGCAATAACTTTTCTTATGGCTTCAGCCGTAGCCGTATTTTTTAACAATGCCCTGTCTTCCCAGGCTTTTTCAATAGTCTGCTCTAATGTTATCATCACTTTTATATACCTAATTAGTTCGTTATGCCTCCATCGCTAATTGCCCAATAATATTTGACAAAGATAAACGCTTCACAGGAAACTCAATAAAAATTATAGTTTTATCACATAAATCTTATTTTTGTCCAAATTATAACGCGCTCAGTTAACAGTATGAAAAATTTAAACACCAAAGAATACACATTATGGCACGTATTTTAGCAATAGATTACGGTAAAAAAAGAACCGGAATTGCGGTAACCGATGAATTACAACTCATCGCATCAGGGCTTACCACTGTTGCTACCCATACCCTTTTTGAATTTTTAACTGCCTATTTAAAAAACGAGCAGGTTGAATTATTTTTGGTTGGAGAACCGAAACAAATGAATTATACGGCCTCAGAAAGTGAGCAGTTCATACTACCGTTTGTTGAAAAATTAAAAAAAATGTTCCCGAAAATATCCATCGAAAGAGTTGATGAGCGTTTTACTTCAAAAATGGCAGTTCAAACGATGATTGATAGCGGACTCAGAAAAAAACAACGCCAAAACAAAGCTTTGGTAGATGAAATTAGTGCCACTATCATGTTGCAATCGTATTTAACCATAAAAAATTAAATTATTTGTAAAACTACGAACTTGTTTAAACTTTTTGGATTGAAGCGAAAATTAGGAGTTTTTTACCCTTACAAAAACCACTATAACCTCACCATCGTTAAACAAGTTGGTGTTGCTGCCTAACCAAAAGTAAGTTTACCGCCCTGCCTGCCGCAGGCTAATTTGCAAAAAACACTCCAAGAAAATAATCTTTGCGCCTTTGCGAGAAACACCCCGCATTTTTTAAAAGAAAAAAATTCAACAAAAAAACGTTGCAACCATAAGCCCCCTAGTAATAAAAAAATTATCTTTGCATTGTATGTTAATCACTAGAAAAAGGAATACATGATTTTACCAATAGTTGCCTACGGTACTCCGGTTTTACGAAAAGTCTGTACGCCGATAGAAAAAGACTATCCCGGACTAAAAGAACTCATCGTTAATATGAAAGAAACCATGGTCAATGCCCGGGGTGTCGGTTTGGCCGCCCCACAAATTAACAAAGCCATTCGGTTGTTTATTGTAGATACCTCTCCGTTTAGTGACAATGATGAATTTACTGCCGACGAAAAAACCTTTCTAAAAAATTTTAAAAGGGTATTTATCAATGCCACCATCCTCAATGAAGAAGGAGATGAATGGGCCTTTAATGAAGGCTGTTTGAGTATTCCGAATATCAATGAAGACGTCTTCAGAAATGAAATCCTCACCATAAAATATGTGGATGAAAATTTTAAAAAACAAACCGAAACCCTTAGTGGTTTAGCTGCCAGGGTTGTACAACATGAATATGACCATATCGAAGGTATTTTATTTACAGATAAATTATCATCCCTAAAAAAACGGTTGTTAAAAAAGAAGTTAGAAAACATCAGCAAAGGAAAAGTTGATGTTGATTACAGAATGAAATTTCCAAAAAAATAAAATATGGGCTTAGAAAAAATTGTGGCTATCTCGGGCAAACCCGGATTATATGAAATTATCACACAAACCAAAGGCGGACTCATCGTACAATCATTAATTGATAAAAAACGGCTTCCTATCAATGCCATGCACAATGTAAGTGTGTTGAATGATATTGCCATTTATACTTATGACGATGAAATCCCTTTACGGGAAGTTTTCAAATCAATTAACAAAAAAGATGGCGACATTATAAATCACAAAGAAAATAATGCCACGTTGCTTTCTTTTTTTGGGGAAGTACTCCCTGATTTTGACGAAGAAAGGGTCTACCCTTCAAATATCAAAAAGGTAATACAGTGGTATCATATTTTGGCAAATGCCAATTTTGACTTTTCTTCTGTAGGCGAAAATAGCGAAGAAGAAGAGTAGTCTTTAGTAAGTATTTGGCAGTGGCAGTTAGCAATATAAACACATAACCTAGAACCCCGAACACGAAATCTAAAACTTTGAACACCAGAAAAGAACAATTACAAACTTTCGAGCGCCTTTTAGACATCATGGATGAACTTCGGGAGAAATGCCCATGGGATAAAAAACAAACCTTTCAATCATTACGGCATTTAACCATTGAAGAAACCTATGAGTTGGGTGATGCCATTTTAGACAATAACCTCACTGAAATAAAAAAAGAATTAGGCGATTTGCTACTACACATTGTTTTTTATGCCAAAATAGGTTCAGAAACCAATAGTTTTGACATAGCCGACGTAATCAATAATATCAATCAAAAGTTAATTCACCGCCATCCCCATGTTTTTGGAAATACTACGGTAAATTCTATCGAAGAAGTTGAAAAAAATTGGGAAAAGCTAAAACTCAAAGAAGGTAGAAAATCTGTGTTAGAAGGAGTGCCCAAGTCGCTACCTGCTATGAGTAAAGCATCAAGAATTCAAGACAAAGCTGCCTGTGCCGGTTTTGATTGGGAAGAATCACATCAAGTACTCGATAAAGTAACAGAAGAGTTAGAAGAATTGCAATCGGCATTGGCAAAAAAGAATACTTCAGATATCGAAAGTGAATTTGGAGATGTCTTATTTTCACTGATAAATTATGCACGCTTTATCAAGGTAGACCCCGAAAGTGCTTTAGAAAAAACCAATAAAAAATTTATCAACCGCTTTCAGTATCTCGAAGAAGCTGCCAACAAAGAAGGCAAACAACTCGCAGACATGACCCTTGATGAAATGGATGTACATTGGGAAAAATCAAAAGATTTTTTCAAATAATCATTATTGAAACTAAACCTCTATAGACTAGAAGCCCATAGTTTTAAACAAAAGAATGAAATTCTTTTTTAGTGATTATTTGTCATTCCTGCGAAAGCAGGAATCCATATATAAAAAGAGTAGATTCCACATCAAGTGCGCAATGACAAAACTATCTTTAAAATTTATAGAAACTATTATAACTGCAATAAAATTGCAGGGTTTTAACCTTTAACTTGATAATAAAAAAATCAACTACTTTTTGTTGAAAACCCTACATTTTACAAATAACGACAACGTCATTCCTGAAAAGGCAAGAATCTATTTTAAGATTAGTGTTCAAACAAATATACCCGTTCTTTAGTTTGTAGGCTGCCCTTCTCAGTAAAAATACCCTGTTTTCACAAACTAATAATCGAAAAAATTAAACTACGCCTCTTTACTTGCTTCAATTTTGTAACTTTACCCATGACAAATAAACTTTAATTATGGCCGGTTACTCTCAAACCCCCTTGCAAAAAAAAATAAAGACATGAAACCAATACCATTAAAACCTTTAGGATTAATTATACTCTTACTGTTCTTTACCGGTTGCAAGGATTATCAAGGTAAAACGGGCACCAAAAATTCTCAAAAATATTTTGCCATCGTCATTCACGGCGGTGCCGGTACTATCAAAAAAGCCAACATGACCCCTAAGCTAGAAAATGCCTATCGCCAAAAATTACAAGAAGCCATAGATACCGGTTATGCTATTTTAGAAAATGATGGTTCTGCTTTGGATGCCGTTCAAAAAACCATCAATGTAATGGAAAACTCTCCGCTTTTCAATGCCGGAAAAGGAGCCGTTTTTAACAGTGTCGGCAAAAATGAACTCGATGCCTCTATCATGGATGGAAAAACGTTGAACTCAGGGGCAGTTGCCGGCGTTTCGCATATCAAAAACCCTATTGATGCGGCTCGAATGGTAATGGACAGTATCCGGCATGTATTACTATCAGGCAAAGGTGCCGAAGATTTTGCCAAACAATTTGATATTGCTTTTGTTGATGATGACTATTTCTATACAGAAAAAAGATACCGCCAACTCTTAAAAGCACAAGGAAAAGATACCGTTCAAGTAGGCCATGCCACGAATACCAATGAACTGATTGACGGCCATAAATACGGAACCGTAGGTGCAGTGGCCTTGGATAAAAACGGAAATATCGCCGCTGCTACCTCTACCGGAGGGTTGACCAACAAAAAATATGGTCGTATTGGCGATTCGCCAATCATAGGTGCCGGTACTTATGCCAACAATGCTACTTGCGGTATTTCGTGTACCGGAACCGGTGAATATTTTATACGTACCCTCGCTGCCCATGAAGTATCAAGCCTGATGAAATACAATAACGCTTGCCTGCAAGAAGCCATAGAAAATGTCATCGCCCAAATAGGCGAATTGGGTGGGGATGGTGGCATGGTAGGATTAGACAAAAATGCTAATATCGCATGGTATTTTAATACCGAAGGCATGTACCGTGGCTTTAAGAGGTCAAACGGCGAAGGAGTCGTTCAGTTTTATGAAATTCCAACAAACTAAACCACTATGGACTACAAGTCCATAGGTTTTTAAATCTGACTAAAGTCAGCAGTACGGAGTAATACGAAAGCATTACTTAACAAAATGTAATATTCAATATGTTAGCTCCAAACTCTTTTTGCCTTATAAAATTTTTAGAAGCTAAAGCGAAATGCACTAAAGTGCATAGTTTTAACTAAATTTGAGACCAATAAATACTTCTAACCTTAAATTACTATGACCGTAAAAGATGTTACAGATGCTTTAGAAGAACTGGCTCCCTTATACTATGCCGAAGATTTTGACAATGTAGGTTTGTTGGTAGGCAATTACAACACCAATGTAACCGGTATTTTAGTTACATTAGATACCTTAGAAAGCGTTGTGGATGAAGCCATTGAAAAAAAATGCAACCTTATCGTTAGCTTTCACCCCATTATCTTTTCGGGATTAAAAAAACTCAATGGCAATAACTATGTAGAACGCGTGGTACTCAAAGCCATACAGCACAACATTGCCATCTATGCAATGCATACTGCCTTAGACAATTCTTTCAAGGGAGTTTCAGCAAAAATGGCCGAAGTATTAGGGCTTACAAATACCAAAATATTACTGCCCAAAAAAGGGTTCATTAAAAAATTAACCACGTATGTGCCCAAAAAAGATGCTGACAACGTTAGGGAGGCATTATTTGATGTAGGTGCCGGCGCCATCGGCAATTATGACAATTGCAGTTTTAATATGGAAGGAACCGGTACCTATAAAGGCAATGAAAATTCGCATCCCGTCATCGGTGAAAAATTAACATTACACCGTGAAAATGAAACTTTTATCAGTGTAGTTTTTGAAGCCCATTTAGAGAAAAAACTGCTCAATGCACTATTCGACGAACATCCGTATGAAGAAGTAGCTTATGATATAGTCACTACAGACAATACACACCAACATATTGGCATGGGAATGGTAGGCGAGCTGCCAGCCCATATGAAAGCTGTTGCCTTTTTAGAAATGGTTAAAGAAAAATTTCATCTTCGCTGCATTCGGCATTCAGAATTACGTAACAAACCCATACAAAAAGTAGCCGTTTTGGGAGGCTCGGGCAGTTTTGCCATCGATGCCGCCATCAGTGCCGGTGCAGATGTGTATCTCTCGGCAGACTTTAAATACCACGATTTTTTTAAAGCCGAAAACCAACTGATTCTCGCTGATATCGGCCATTATGAAAGCGAACAGTTCACAAAAAACCTAATAGTAGAATATCTTACAAAAAAATTCCGTAATTTTGCCCCCGCCTCGCCCATAAGCGGGATCATTTTATCAGAAAAGAATACAAATCCTATCAACTACTTATAAGAAATGGCAAAAAAAGAATTAACCGTTGAAGATAAATTAAGAGCCCTATACGATTTACAATTAATTGATTCTAGAATTGACGAAATTAAAAACACACGTGGCGAACTACCATTAGAAGTTCAAGACCTCGAAGACGAAATTGAAGGCCTCAATACAAGGCTTGCGAATTTTAACAATGATATTGAAAATTTAGAAACCAGTATCAAAAACAGAAAAAATACCATTGAAGAAGCCAAAGCGTCAATAAAAAAATATACTACGCAGCAAAAAAATGTACGAAACAACCGCGAGTTCGATTCGCTCTCTAAAGAGATAGAATACCAAGAGTTAGAAGTACAGTTGGCCGAAAAACACATCAAAGAATTTTCTGTTAAGATTGAACAAAAAAATGAAATTATTGATGCGGCTAAAGCAAAATTAAAAGAAAGGGAAGAGCATCTAAAACACAAAAAAGGCGAGTTGAAATCTATTATGGATGAAACTGAAAAAGAAGAAAAGATGTTGCTTAAAAAATCAGACGAGTTTAGCAAACAAATAGACGAGCGATTATTAAATGCCTATAAGCGCATCCGTGCAAAAGTCAATAACGGATTGGCTGTAGTTTCTATTGAAAGAGGAGCTTCAGGAGGTTCTTTCTTTACCATTCCGCCACAGATGATTGTAGAGATTGCCACTCGAAAAAAGATTACTACCGACGAACACAGTGGTAGAATTTTAGTAGACCCGGCATTAGCTGAAGAAGAAAGGCAAAAAATGGAAAAACTATTTGGATAATGTTTTTTATCCTATCATAACAAAAACCATCCTCAAAACGGATGGTTTTTTTATGCTTGTATAATTCCTCCCCTTAAAAAAATTAATGTATAAACCGCTAATTTAATATTTTTGCTAACTATGCCGGCATAGGGAGATAAATGCGATAGGTTTGTATCGTTGTTAGGGTAATTTGGTGAAGCGAAATTTGCTCAAATGAAAGAAAGTGCAATTTTTTTTTGTGGATAAATACCTGTTATTTTTGTAGCATTTTGGAGCAATAATTTAATTTTCGCAAAATATTTGAAAAAATGACCGTGGTCATTTCAAGTTAACATAATACTCTTTAATTTTATACTTATAAACTGAAGTAGCTATTATATAATGCTGATTTTTTAATCGGGTCGACTGTAGAATTACTATATAAGCTAAAGTAAGAAAATAATTCTAGCGAATTTTCTGAAAAAATTTTCACATTAATTCCTGATTTGAAAAATTTGTCAATATAAGTAATGATATAATCTATAGAACTCATATCAAAATATCATGAAAACTTCACTTAACTATAAACAAATAGATATTCCTGCAACAGGAGTGTATTTAAAAGGGCGTTTAAGAATAGCTAAAAATCAAAAAGGGTTAATAATCTTTTCCCATGGAAGTGGAAGTAGTAGATTGAGCAATAGAAATAATTATGTGGCAGAATCCCTTCAAAACGATGGATTCTCTTCATTACTTTTTGATTTATTAACTGAAGTAGAAGATTTAAATTATCAAACTCGATTTGACATAAATCTACTTACACAACGCTTAGTAAGTGTTACTCAATGGATCTTAGAATATGAAGAGATACCAGATGTGCCAATTGGCTATTTTGGGGCAAGTACAGGTGCTGCTTCTGCCCTTTTTGCAGCCGCACAATTAGGAAATGAGATCAAGGCTATAGTTTCTCGGGGAGGAAGGCCGGATCTTGCGATACCTGTCTTAAATAAAATAAAAACTCCGACTCTTTTAATAGTGGGCGGTAATGATGATGTTGTTATTGAGTTAAATAAAAAAGCTTATGCTGAACTTGGAGGTATCAAGAAAATAGAAATTGTTAAAGGTGCTACCCATTTATTTTCTGAACCCGGGAAATTAGAAGAAGTTGCAAAGTTAACTTCAAATTGGTTTAATAATTACTTAAAAAATTGATAAAATGAAGTTTAAAGATAGGAATGAAGCAGGATTTCTTCTCGCTGATAAATTAATGAAATACAGAAATACTGACGCGGTGATTTTAGCAATACCAAGAGGAGGAGTGCCTTTAGCTTTTATAATTGCCAAAAAACTGTACTTACCTTTAGAAATTGTGCTTTCTAAAAAAATTGGCCATCCTTATCATAAAGAATATGCAATAGGTGCTGTAACTTTAAAAAGTAGAATTTTAAGTGATGCTGCTCTAGATGTATCAACAGCATATATTGAAGAAGAGACTAAAAAAATTAGGGAGTTACTACAAAAACGATATAATGGATATTACGGCGAAAAAAAACCATTACAACTTAAAGATAAAATATTAATTATTGTAGATGATGGAATTGCAACAGGTAATACTATTTTATCAACTATTAAAATGTTACATGATGAAAAACCAACAAAAATTATCGTAGCAATACCCGTGGCTCCTCCAACTGCAATTAAAAAATTAGAAAATTCTCCTTTCATTGACGAAATTATTTGTCTTTATACCCCAAGTAGCTTTCAAGCAGTAGGCCAGTTTTACGAAAATTTTAATCAAGTAAATGATATAGAAGTTAATCAATTATTAAAAAATTTATAATTATGAAAAAGATAATTTTATTTGCTGTGCTTGGATTGTTTTTTCAAGCAGCAACTCCCGCAGAATCTCAAGTTTTAAAAAAGATTGTTAAAAAAGTTAAAGATAAATCCAATCAAAGATTGGATGAAAAAATAGATAAAAATATTGAGAGAAGTTTAAATAAATCAGAAAGTGTTTTTAAGCATCAAAAAGGGGATACCATACCTACAGAAAAAAAAGTTGAACAAAAGCAAAAAAGTAAAGAAAATAGTCAGCAAGCACCTGTACTAAAATGGTCTAAATATGATTTTGTTCCCGGAGAAATTATTCTTTTTGAAGACAATTTAAAAGATGAAGAAAACGGTGAATTTCCATCACGTTGGGATCTCGTTGAAGGTAGGGTAGAGAATGTAGTATTTGACGGCGTAAATTGTATTCGTTTTTTTAAGGCCGCTTCAAAAATAGTACCTTATATAAAAAATCGAGATAAAGATTACCTACCTGAATCTTTTACCATTGAATTTGACGTCTGGTTCGATAAAAATGAATATACTGAATATCCTATTTGGTTTTGGGATGTAAAAAATCAGGAAGCCTTAGATTTAAAGCCTCTTATTATTAGTGCTAATGCAGTCCGCCTAAATCAATTTAAAGATTTCTATCCTACTAAAGATTACGAATGGAATCTAAAGAAAAGTTTCTGGAGGCATGTTGCTATTGCATTCAATAAACGCTCTTTAAAGGTTTATTTAGATGAATCTCGTATTATCAATGTTCCTAATATTGAAGTCAACCCAACAGGCCTAACCATCGGATGTGATGGATTTAGCACTGCCGGGGTTAAAGGCCTTAACAGGATTATTACCCATATCAAGGTTGCAAAAGGAGGCCCTAAACTTTATGATAAATTCCTTACTGATGGGAAAATTGTGGCTACAGGTATCAAATTTGAAACGAATAAAGCTACTTTAAAACCTGAGTCGATGGGTATTGTTAATAAAATCTATAAGATTATGAAAGGCCACCCTGATTTAAAATTTAGTGTAGAAGGGCATACCGATACTGTAGGGGATGAAGATTTTAATATGAGCTTATCATTACAAAGAGCAGAAACTGTACGGGGTAAATTAGTTAGCATGGGCATTGATGCTGCCAGATTAAATGTAAAAGGATTAGGAGAATCAATGCCGATAGCCTCTAATGAAACCCCCGAAGGCCGTGCGAATAACAGGCGAGTGGAATTTGTAAAAATGTAATTATCAAAAAAAATATTAGTTATGAAAAAGTATACATTCTTCTTGTTACTATTGTTGGTCATCATAGGTCCGTCAATTAATGCCCAAAACGATAAATGTTCAAAGCCGAGGGTGGCGGTATATCTTAACCAAATTGATGACGATCCAAATGTTATTTTCATTGAATGGTTAAATTCACATTATCCATTTAAGCCTGAAGCACAATGGTTGAGTCAAATTCAAACTTGGGTAATTGAAGAGTTAAGACAAAACTCACCTGACATCATCTTTGTCAATGCAAATGGTTCAGCACCTGATGATTGCGAATTTCGTTTTAAGTATATTCTAGGATTAACTGGCGGAGGTGAATCTTATGAAGTACGCCCCGGAGTCGAAACGAGTGAATATACAGCCTATGATATGAGTGGAAATTTTGGTACAAATCCTCATTGTGGTTTCAATTCAAGGATAATAGATATTAATATTACTAAGGATCGTGACCTCCATGCCGTGATTAAGAAAAATATTGCCGCATTCGGGAAGATCAGTGATTTAATCAATGAGCATGAACGAACTCACCTTGTACCGCCAAGAGGTATTGAAATGGAAGTGTCAAAAAAAAAGGATTATGTATCCCCATTAGAAGGGCATCAATCACTAGATATAAAAATTGACATAAAAAATTGTAAGGGCGAGATTGTATACGACAAAGATCATGGCCAATTGGTGTTTTTACCAAGAAAAATACCAAGAGGAGAGAATGAGCCCACAAAAAAATTTCCTCAAAACCAAGTGGTAACAGAGAATATTGTCACATTGATAATAGTCAGGCCACAGGGTGCGTCGGCTACTTACTGGCTCAGAAGGGGTATAAATGCTGACAAGGAAAAAATTAAGATAAAATCCTGTGGGTTGGATGATGAAGTCTTAAAGGAAACAACAATTCCCATACACGGCCTCGAGATCAAAGTCAAACCCAATCGAAAAAATATATTACATGATCAAAAAACAGATATTATCATTTCTTTTAATGAGATCTGGCCTAAAGATAAAGCCTTACCAAATGGAAAAACGGAACCTGTTCCTGGCAAAAAACTCAATGTAAAAGTCTCAGGACTTATTGATGGTAAAGTAACGCCTGTCAACAATTATATAACAGATAAAAACGGAAAAGTAAAGCTTACTTATCATGCCGGTAAAAAAGATAAAAAAATAACAATTACCGCTAGCTACCAGCCTGCTAATTATCCCGATAAGGCAGTTGGGCACTCTTCAGTTAACGTAAAAGAATTCAAATGGTATGGTAACTTAACCATGATAGGAACAATGAGGAATAAATGTACACAAAATGTACAGAAAGATCTTACGCTTCAACAGACTCACATTAATATTCTGGCGAAGCATATTGATGTTTCTCAACCTATGATTGCTATTAATCTTGGTGATTTGGTAATAGATGGTTCCATTTACGGAAAATATGAATATGTGTATGAAGAGGAGGGCGGTAATGACAATCACTATAAACATGTTATAGAAAATATGCACGGCCAAAAGGTGTTTCCTATAACTAATGATAATCTATTAGAGATAAGTATCATTAGTGATAAACTAACAGATCAGAATGCTGTAAAACAGATGGCAGAAATGGCTAAAAAAGTAGCATCGGGTAAATATAACGAAAAGGAAATTGAAAAAATTGCTTCCCAAATGGAAAAACAAATGGATACTGATCAGAAAAGTTATCCGGTGACTGTGATTATACTATTAAGAGGTAACTGGAGAGGAAAAATTTCAATTTATGAATATATCCATGAAACCGACAACGGAGAAGTGGTAGAAGATAAAGAAAGTAACGACGTTTTAGAAAGGGATTTAATTCCTCCCATTGGGCTTGAGTTAAAAGGTACTCTTACCAAAAAGGATAACGGAGAGATAATCATTAGGGCATCAGTACATAAAGATGAAGCAACACCTCAAAAAAATCCTTGCTCCATCAATACTACAAATGCAGATTTTACAATAAAAAGAGTAATTGAATAAGTAAGTTACACTATAAATACTTCATTCATATGGTGTCATCTTCTACTCATCTATTAAACCAAAAGGGTGACGTTCTAAAAGTTTAGGCTGTACACTTTTAGTATTAATAGGTGTAACAGCTTTTGATGTATTAAACCAAACATATTCATCAAATTGAGAAGGTAGCACAGC
>Ga0256841_1001788_pt1 | contig 17867 bp, 17 predicted proteins | sample 356308metaG_FD_185971 | JGI IMG/M metagenome (GOLD analysis project Ga0256841, IMG submission 185971) | Hydrothermal vent microbial communities from Mid Atlantic Ridge, Atlantic Ocean - 356-308 | ecosystem: Environmental > Aquatic > Marine > Hydrothermal vents | place: Atlantic Ocean: Mid... | reverse complement strand
GAAACGGCCCGGGCATGTCGATATTCCCCACCGCGAAATCCGCCGCCGTATCCGGCAATCGGCCTATCGGGGAAGAGCCGACGTCGTCCCGGAAGAAGTGGCGGAATGCGCCAAACAGATCGCGGTCAACCGCCTGATCGAGCAATATCGTTTCCTCGGTCACCTGGTGGCCGACACCAATCCCCTGCCCCTGTCTCCCAAACCCTATCTGCCGGAACTGGACCCGGCCTTCTACGGCCTCGGCCACGAGGATCTGGATCGGGAATTCGACGCCTCCCTGATCAGCGGTTGCGGGCAGATGACCCTGCGCGACATCTTGGACAAGCTCAAACGCATCTACTGTGGCAAGGTAGGCAGCGAAACCATGCACATCCTGTCCCGGGACGTCCGCACCTGGGTCCAGCAGAAACTGGAGCAGAGCGAATGCCGCCTGTCCCTGTCCGGCGAACAGAAGCGCTGGTTGCTGAAACTGCTGATCGCCGCCGAAGGCATCGAAAAATTCCTGCATCGCCGTTACGTGGGCCAGAAGCGCTTTTCCGTGGAAGGGGCGGAAAGTCTCATCGCCATGCTGGACGAACTGATCCAGCGGGCCGGCGAACGGGGAATCAAGGAGGTGGTGATGGGCATGGCCCATCGCGGCCGCCTCAACGTCCTGGTCAACATCCTGGGAAAGCGTCCCGAGGCCCTGTTCCAGGAATTCGAGGGTAAAACCACACCCAGCGAAGGCACCAGCGGCGATGTCAAATACCACCTGGGTTTTTCCTCCGACATCGACACTCCCGGCGGGCCGGTTCACGTGGCCTTGGCCTTCAATCCTTCCCATCTGGAGATCATCGATCCGGTGGCGGAAGGCTCGGTGCGCGCCCGCCAGGACCGCATCGGCAAGGAGGGCGCCAACCGGGTGCTGCCCCTGCTGATCCACGGCGACGCCGCCTTCGCCGGACAGGGAGTGGTCATGGAAACCCTGCAGATGGCGCAGACCCGGGCGTTTCACACCGGGGGGACCGTGCACATCGTGGTCAACAACCAGATCGGCTTCACCATCAGCAATCCCTTCGACGCCCGCTCGACCACCTATCCCACCGACGTGGCCAAAATGATCGAGGCCCCCATCTTCCACGTCAACGGCGACGACCCCGAGGCGGTCTGGTTCGTCACCCGCCTGGCGCTGGAATTTCGCATGACCTTCAATCGCGACGTGGTGATCGACCTGGTTTGTTATCGCCGCCACGGCCACAACGAAGCAGACGAGCCGGCGGTGACGCAACCGGTGATGTACCGCCACATCCGCAAGCATCCCAGCGTCGCCTTCCTGTACGCTCACCGGCTGATCGAGGAAGGCGTCATCGAAGCGGCCGACCCCCACCGGATCGAACGCGAGTACACCGAGGCCCTGGAAAAAGGCGATCAGGTGCTGCGTCCCCCCCTGCCCAAAACCACCTTCCGCAACCGGGTCGCCTGGCATCCCTATCTCGGCAAGCACTGGGACACCCCCTACGACTCCGGCTTCCCCCTCGACAAGCTGCGGCAGCTGGCCCGGCTCTGGCTGCAACTGCCGGAAGGCTTCGAACTCCATCCCCGGGTCGCCCGTATCTGGGAAGAACGGCGCAAAATGACCGCGGGGGAGATCCCGGTGGATTGGGGTTATGCCGAGAACATGGCGTACGCCACCCTGCTGGCTCAAGGCAAAACTGTGCGCCTGACCGGTCAGGATTCAGGCCGCGGCACCTTCTTTCACCGCCACGGCATCGTCTACCATTACCGCACCGGGGAGCCCTTCATCCCCCTGAAAAAGATCGCCTACCAGCACCAAAGCCGCTTTTACCTCTACGACTCCCTGTTGTCCGAGGAAGGGGTGCTCGGTTTCGAATACGGCTACAGCACGGCGGAACCGGAGGCCCTGGTCGTCTGGGAAGCCCAGTTCGGCGATTTCGCCAACGTCGCCCAGGTGGTCATCGACCAGTTCATCAGTTCCGGCGAGGCCAAATGGGGGCGGCTCTCCGGTTTGACCCTCTTCCTGCCCCACGGCTACGAAGGCCAGGGCCCGGAACATTCCTCCGCCCGCCTGGAACGGTTCCTGCAACTGTGCGCCGAGGAAAACATGCAGGTCTGCGTTCCCACCACCCCGGCGCAGATTTTTCACCTGCTGCGTCGCCAACTACTGAGGCCTTACCGCAAACCCCTGATCACCCTGACTCCCAAAAGCCTGTTACGCCACCGGCTCGCGGTCTCCAGCCTGGAGGAACTCAGTCGAGGACGCTATCAACTGGTCATCGACGAAATCGACGCCATCGAACCGCGCCGGGTCAGGCGTTTGATCCTTTGCTGCGGAAAAATCTACTACGAACTGCTGGAAGCCCGACGCCAGGCCGGCATCAACGACATCGCCATCCTGCGTCTGGAACAGCTGTACCCCTTTCCCACCCAGGCCCTGAAACAGGCCCTGGGGCACTATCCCCATCTGACCGAACTGGTCTGGTGCCAGGAGGAACCCAAGAACCAGGGCGCCTGGTACCAGATCCGCCATCGCTTCCTGGAGGCGCTCGCCCCGGGCATCCGCCTCACCTACGTCGGCCGCCCCCCGGCCGCGGCCCCGGCCGAGGGCAGTTTTCCCATGCACGTCGAAGGGCAACACGCTATCATTGATGCGGCACTTCACCCTCAGCTCGAACTGAAACAGGCAGCAGGTTGATGGAAATACGCGTCCCCCCCCTGCCGGAATCGGTGGCCGATGCCACCGTCGCCGCCTGGCACAAGCACCCCGGCGACGCCATCCGCAAGGATGAAAAACTGGTCGATCTGGAAACCGACAAGGTGGTCCTGGAAGTCCCCGCGCCGGTGGACGGTCGCCTGATGGAAATCCGTCACCCCGAAGGGGACACCGTCACCAGCGGGGAGGTGTTGGCCGTCGTCGAACCCGGCGAAGTCGCGGAAGGCAAACCCGCCGCCAAGGAAGCCGAGGCCGTGGCTCCGCCTCTGAGTCCTTCGGTACGACGCCTCCTGGCCGAACACGGGCTCGAGGCCGACCAGATCCAAGGCACCGGCAAAGGGGGGCGCATCACCAAGGAAGACGTGCTGGCCTACCTGGAGAAACGCAAGACACCGGCGGCGGAAGCGCCGGCTCCCACACCCGCACCCACAGGCCACCGTCCCGAGCAGCGGGTGCCCATGACCCGCATCCGGGCCCGCATCGCCGAGCGTCTCCTGGAGGTGCAGCGCAACACGGCCATGCTGACCACCTTCAACGAGGTGGACATGGAGGCGGTGATGAACCTGCGGCGCCGTCACAACGAGGCCTTCGAGAAGAAACACGGCGTCAAACTGGGATTCATGAGCTTCTTCGTCAAGGCCGCAATCGAGGCGCTGAAACAATTCCCGGTGGTCAACGCCAGCATCGACGGCACCGACATCGTTTATCACGGCTACTACGACATCGGCATCGCCGTTTCCACCGAACGCGGACTGGTGGTGCCGATCCTGCGCGACGCCGATCGACTGGGTTTCGCCGACATCGAGCGGAAGATCGCCGACCTGGCCAGACGCGCCCGGGAGGGGACGCTGACTCTGGAGGAGCTTCAAGGCGGCACTTTCAGCATCACCAACGGCGGCGTTTTCGGTTCCCTGCTCTCCACCCCCCTGCTCAACCCGCCCCAAAGCGCCATTCTGGGCATGCACGCCATCAAACCCCGCCCGGTGGCGCTCGACGACCAGGTGGTGATCCGCCCGGTCATGTATGTGGCCCTCACCTACGACCACCGCCTGATCGACGGACGGGAAGCGGTGCTGTTCCTGCGCACCGTCAAGGAGATCATCGAAGCACCGGAGCGCCTCTTCCTGGGGCTGTGAACCGGGGCTTTTCAGAACGAAACGGTTTGTGTTAGCTTGACAGGCGAAGCGATCAGTCACAGGAGATCCGGTCATGTTCCCCATTCGTGACGAAAATCCGGTCATCCGCACGCCGGTCGCCACCATCGCCATCATCGTGATCAACGTGATGGTCTGGGCCACGATGCAGGGCTTCGGCACACCCCTCGCCCTGCTGCAATCCTTCTGCGACTGGGCCCTGATTCCCGGGGAACTGCTGGGGTACCTCAAACCCGGGGAAAGCGTTCAGTTGGGACCGGAGGTCGAATGCGTGCTGGAAGACCGCGTCCCGTGGATGACCCTGATCACCCACATGTTCATGCACGGTGGATGGCTCCATTTGCTGCTGAACATGTGGTTCCTGTGGATTTTCGGCGACAACGTCGAGGACGCCATGGGTTCCGGGCGTTTCGTCGTGTTTTATCTGTTGTGCGGTCTGGCCGCCGCCGCTGCGCAGATCCTGGGCGATCCCGCCAGTTCGGTGCCGATGGTGGGGGCCTCCGGCGCCATCGGCGGTGTCATGGGCGCCTACGCCCGCCTCTATCCCAACGCCCGGGTGGAAAACGTCGTTCCCATGGGTTTCTATCTGGCCATCGTCGCCGTGCCAGCCTATTTCATGCTGGGTTACTGGTTCGTCATCCAGATCCTATCCGGCCTGTTGAGCGACAGCAGTAGCGGGGGCGTCGCCTTCTGGGCCCACGTCGGCGGCTTCCTGGCCGGCCTCGGACTGGCCGGCCCGATGCACCGTCCGGACTATCTGGCCGAACACATCGCCCAGACGCCGAGGCAGCGCAGCCGTTATCGTTGGTGAAGCGATGGAACGGCCTTTCTGGGAACGCAAGTCTCTGGGGGAAATGACCCTGGAAGAATGGGAAAGTCTGTGTGACCGCTGTGGCCGCTGCTGCCTGCATAAAATCGAGGACGCCGACACTGGCGAAATCCTCTTCACCAACGTGGTCTGCGCTCTGTTCGATCTGGAGCGGGGCCGCTGCACCCGTTACCGTATCCGCCGTCAACTGGTCCCGGACTGCCTGGATCTCAAGGAGGGGCTTCCCCCGCTCCATTGGCTGCCCGCCACCTGCGCTTACCGCCTGCTGGCCGAGGGCAAGCCCTTGCCGGACTGGCACCCCCTGGTCTGCGGCGATCCCAACCGGGTGTTCGAAGCCGGAATCAGCGTCCGTAGCTTCGCCGTCTCCGAGGCGCAAGTCGAAGAAATCAGCGACCACGTCATGGAAGGACTGGGCTAGCCCTCACCATTCGAGAATACGCCACTGGCGTATCCGCACGCCCTCCTCCAGATCGCTGCGCTTCATGTCCATGATGCTATCGCCGTCGGTGTCGATCAGGTAATAGGGCGGCCCGACCGGGGGAATGACTTTGATCATGTAGACCTGCCCCCCTATCCGGTATTCCTCGATGACGTTCTCGCCGCGCTTGCGAATGACGACCTCCGGCTGCAGCGCTTCCTCCTCCACCTCTGGTTCCGGCAACGGTTCCAACCGGGGCGGTGCGTCCTCCGCCGCCTCGGCAAGACCAACCGCCATGACTATGATCAACGTCTTCCATTGACCCATGGACCCTCCCTTACGACTGTTCACGATATCCGGAACGCGAAAAACGAAAAAGCGGGATCGTCGTCCCGCTTTTTCTTCTGAAATCCGGCTTAAACTAGATACCCCGGTTGCCAAAGGAATCGGGCAACCGTCCTTTTCAGGGCTATTGCCCTAATTCTAACGAACCGGGGATTACTGACCGCCCTTGTCCTGATCTTCGGGCTCGGCCGTTACCCACTTGTAGAAGAAGTAACCAGCCGCGATGACGATCAGCGTGACAACGATGCCAGCCGGGCTCCGCATTTTTTCAACTAAGTCGAGTATCGCTCCCATTAGAACCTACCTATGCAATTATTTTCGAAATTTGTCTTGCCGCGCAAAACGCCAGCGCTTCTATTCTACGACTCTCCTTTGGGGTGTCAAGGACTGTGTAGTGACCCCCTGGTTTTTGCACACCCTAGGGTGCGATCTGCGCAGGCACCTGGTAGCCGAGCGCCTGGTGCGGTCGCTCGGTGTTGTAGTGGCGTATCCAACGCCTGATCACTTCCCGTGCATGGCTGGTCGACTCAAAGTGATGATGCCACATACATTCTTCCTTCATGGTGCGGATAAACCACTCGACCATGCCATTCCGTTCCGGGCTGTACGGCGTGATGAACTCCTGGGTCAGTCCATAGGCCCTGACCGTGGTTGTGTAGCGACTGGAGGTAAAGACCAGACCGTTGTCGCTGTGTAGCAGCAAGGGCCCGGAAACTCGGCCCAGATGACCAAACCGATGGATCATTGACTCCTCTTCTCCTTGGCCCAAAGCTCGATTTTCGTCACCGTGTCAGCCCCGCTGGCAACCGCGCACACCACCACGATCAATATCTCCACCAAGTCATAGCGCACCTTGGCCGGTTGCCAGGGACCGGTGATCGAGACAAACACCACGACAGGGGCTGTTCCATCGCTATCGTTTCCTCTCCGCAAAATTCGCCGTCCTTACAGTACAGTTAGAAAAATCGCAGATGCAAACTAACAAAAACCTCCAGAATAATGTGAGATATTCGTGCGGTTGCCCTGGCGCCCCTGCGTAACGAAGCCCGGCGCGGCCCTCCCAGGCCGCTGACAGACCCTCTCCCAGAGAAGGGTCAGATGGTAAGATGCCCTTGTTTTTCGTCAATCCGCCTCAATATCATATAATGCTAATGAAAAAGGTCGTCATGTATACCAGTTCCCACTGTCCCTATTGCCTGATGGCAGAACGTCTGCTCGCCGGCAAAGGCATCACCGCAATCGAGAAGATTCGCGTCGATCTCGATCCGCAGCAACGCCGGGAAATGATGGAACGGACCGGGCGCCGTACCGTGCCCCAGATCTTCATCGGCGACGTTCACATCGGAGGATTTCAAGAACTGGCCGCCCTGGACCGTCAGGGGGAATTGGACAAACTGTTGCAGGATTGAAGGAGGAAGTCATGCACATCGTCTGCGGCCATTGTTTCACCATCAACCGGGTTCCGGAGACGAAACTCGGACACCAACCCCGCTGCGGCAAATGCCATCGGCCGCTCCTGGACGGTCAACCGGTCGATCTGGACGAATCCCATTTCGACCGGTTCGTCACCCATAACGACCTGCCGGTTCTGGTGGATTTCTGGGCTCCCTGGTGCGGACCCTGCCAAATGATGGCGCCCGCCTTCGCCCAGGCGGCCTCGGCGCTGGTCCTGAAGGCGCGCCTGGCCAAGGTGAACACCGAAGCCTGTCCGCGCTTGGCGCAGCGCTTCGGCATCCGCAGCATTCCCACGCTGATTCTGTTCAAGAAAGGGGAGGAAAGTGCGCGCCTGTCCGGCGCGCTCAATGCTGATCAAATCCGGCAGTGGCTGGAAAGCCACGCCTGACACCGGCGGTCATTCTTCTTCCAGCGGTTCGAAATCATCCTTGGTAACCCCGCATTCGGGGCAGACCCAGTCGTCGGGAATGTCCTCGAACCGGGTTCCGGGAGGCAGACCGCCGTCCGGATCCCCCTCGGCCTCGTCGTAGATGTAGCCACAAACCACACAGACGTATTTGCGATATTCCTCGATCATACCTTCCTCATACAAGTTGCCAAAACGCTCGGTGCCTCACTCCAGGACGATCAGGGCGCTGGGATGACGCACCAGGATGGAATAACGGCGCCCCCGGCGTGAGGGCCAACCGCGAACTTCGACCCGTTTTCCCAGATAGCGTTGCAAATCGGGGAAATACGACAAGTTGCGCCGCGGTATCGCGACCTCGACATTGGCCAGAAACTGCAGCCGCAGGTACTTGCGTCCGGCTTTGAGCTTTCTGGGAACGCCCACCAGACGCTGCCAACCGTGCAGTTTCTTGCGCAGCAATGTCTCGATGGGTTTGGGGGCGTAATAAGGCATTCCCCAAATGCCTCTCCGGGCGGACTCGGCTTCTTCCTGGGCCGCCAGAATGGGCCGGGCGTATTTCAAATTGGGGGGATGGAGGTTGGCGATCGCCCATCCGGCCTTCACCAGCTCCAGGTTCAAGTGGAGCCCGTCGCGGCGGAACAGATAGGCCAGGGTACGCCCGTACTTGTCGTGCCGCTCCACATCGTATTCCAAGCGTACCGGCCGACCGGCCGTCAGGGCTTTCAGCAAAGCCTTCGCCTCCTCACCGCCCGGCTCCCCGCGTTTGCGTTCGGTTTCGATTTCCGGTGCGTTGATGTTCAGCAAGCGAATCCTGCGGCCATCCTTCAGCAACACCGTATCGCCGTCATAGACATGCTGCACCGGGTAATAGTCGGGCTCGGTGCGCAGTTGGACGATTTTGGCGCCGGGGACCGGGCGATCACTGTAATGCGATTGTCCCTCACGGTCACGCCATTGAAAAACGGCCGCTTGTGCGGCCGTTATCCCCAGCAAGACTCCCAACAGAAGGATGCGCAGCATCGCTCAGGTGGTCGAGGGCGAGGTCCCGGAAGGCACCCCCGTCACTTCGGCGGCGATGGCCTCCAGTTGACGCAGTTGGGCATGGCCGGCATTGGTCAGTTCGAGACCGCCGTTCACGATGCTCCGATAGAGGCCGGGCATCTTGTAAACGAGATAGCACAAATATCCGGTGACGGCAGCGGCTATGGGAAAGCCCACCCATGCCGGCAATCCCACCACGCCCAGACCACGGGTCAGCAGGGTGAGGGCATCGAGAGGCAGCAGCAGGAAAGCGCCGAAATAGGTCAGAACGAAGAAGGAATAAAGCAGCAGGACGAGAAATTCAAAAAGGCGGATCAAACCGAGATTGAGCCATTTCATCGTGGATAGTCACCCCCAAAAAGGCGATTGATCGTCGCCGGATGGTCGTCGCATCCAGCACCGGATAAGATAAATAGGAGATTATAGCATGCCACTCGAAGGGGCAGAGAACGGAACTCCCCCCACCTACCATCTGACGGCTTGTTTTTCCGGGGACCACTGGAGCGAAATTCGTTCGTTCCTGAATTCAGAGCCGGCGGCTCCTCTCCGATCACGGACGCCCCTTCCCCACTCCATGAAAAAACCGCGGACGATGCCGCGGTTTTTCGGGACATGACATTCCGTCAAGGATCACCCCACCTTGGGATCCAATTCACCGGAAGCATAGCGCTGATACATCGCTTCCAGCGGGATCGGCTTGATCTTGGATGCCTGGCCCGCACAACCGAACGCTTCGTAACGGGCTTTACAGATTTCCTTCATCGCCTGGGTGGCGACCTTGAAAATCTTGCGCGGATCGAATTCCTTGGGATTTTCCGCCAGGAACTTCCGCATGGCCCCGGTGGCGGCCATCCGCAGGTCGGTGTCGATGTTGACCTTGCGCACCCCGTGCTTGATGCCTTCGACGATCTCCTCCACCGGAACCCCGTAAGTCTGACCCATGTCACCACCGTAGCGGTTGATGACTTCCAGCCAATCCTGGGGAACCGAGGAAGACCCGTGCATCACCAGGTGGGTGTCCGGAATCCGGGCGTGGATCTCCTTGATCCGGTCGATGGCGAGAATGTCTCCCGTCGGTGGGCGGGTGAACTTGTAGGCGCCGTGACTGGTGCCGATGGCGATCGCCAGGGCGTCCACCTTGGTCTTTCTGACGAAATCGGCCGCCTCGTCCGGATCGGTGAGCAGCATTTCCTTGGTCAGCTTGCCTTCGGCACCGACGCCGTCCTCCTTGCCGGCCTGCATGGTCTCCAGCGACCCCAGACAACCCAGCTCGCCTTCCACCGACACGCCGCAGGCGTGGGCCATTTCGACGACCTTGGCGGTCACCTCCACGTTGTACTCGTAGGTGGCCGGGGTCTTGGCGTCCGGCATCAGGGAGCCGTCCATCATCACCGAGGTGAAGCCGGACTGGATCGAACGGGCGCACACCCCGGGATCGGCACCGTGATCCTGGTGGAGCACGACGGGGATGTCCGGCCACTGCTCTACCGCCGCCAGAATCAGGTGACGCAGGAACGGTTCGCCGGCATATTTGCGGGCCCCGGCCGAAGCCTGCATGATCACCGGGCTGTCGACCTCGGCGGCCGCCTGCATGATGGAATGCACCTGCTCCATGTTGTTGACGTTGAACGCCGGCACGCCATAGTCGTTTTCCGCTGCGTGATCCAGGAGTTGTCGCAAACTGATCAATGCCATTCAAATAGCCTCATTCATTAAACAATCAAGCATGAAAACCCTCCGGATCCTTGCCGGATCCGGAGGAACGATGTCAGCCGATCCGCGGATCCAGTTCGCCGGAAGCATAGCGCTGATACATCGCTTCCAGCGGGATCGGCTTGATCTTGGACGCCTGCCCCGCACAGCCGAACGCCTCGTAACGGGCTTTACAGATTTCCTTCATCGCTTTGGTCGCGGCGGCGAAGATCTTGCGCGGGTCGAACTGCTTGGGGTTTTCCGCCAGGAACTTCCGCATGGCTCCGGTGGAAGCCAGCCGCAGGTCGGTGTCGATGTTGACCTTGCGCACCCCGTGCTTGATGCCCTCGACGATCTCCTCCACCGGAACCCCGTAGGGTTGGCCGATGTCCCCGCCGTATTCGTTGATGATCTTCACCCATTCCTGGGGAACCGAGGAAGATCCGTGCATCACCAGATGGGTGTCCGGAATCCGGGCGTGGATCTCCTTGATCCGGTCGATGGCGAGGATTTCTCCGGTCGGCGGCTTGGTGAACTTGTAAGCCCCGTGGCTGGTACCGATGGCCACCGCCAGGGCGTCCACCTTGGTCTTTCTGACGAAATCGGCCGCCTGTTCCGGATCGGTGAGCAGCATTTCCTTGTCGATCGCCTCACCCTTGTCGGTGACCCCCTTTTCCAGGGAACCCAGGCAACCCAGCTCGCCTTCCACCGACACGCCGCAGGCGTGGGCCATTTCAACCACCTTGGAAGTCACCTCCACGTTGTACTCGTAAGTGGAAGGCGTCTTCATGTCCGGCATCAGGGAACCGTCCATCATCACCGAGGTGAAGCCGGACTGGATCGAACGGGCGCACACCCCGGGATCGGCGCCGTGGTCCTGGTGGAGCACGACGGGGATGTCCGGCCACTGCTCCAGGGCGGCCTGCACCAGATGACGGATGAAGTAGGGCCCCGCATATTTGCGGGCCCCGGCGGACACCTGCATGATCACCGGGCTGTCGACCTCGGCGGCCGCTTCCATGATGGAATGGACCTGCTCCATGTTGTTGATGTTGAAAGACGGCACGCCATAGTCGTTTTCCGCTGCGTGATCCAGCAATTGTCTCAAGGTGATGAGTGCCATGACAGCCTCCTCCTGCTCAGGTTAGGACAGAACTTCTTTGACCGCCTTGACGACGTTGTCCACGGTGAAGCCGAATTCCTTCATCAGCAGGCCACCGGGAGCCGACTCGCCGAACCGGTCGATACCGAGCACCTTACCATCGAGGCCGACGTATTTGTACCAGCCGTCGGTCGCCCCCGCCTCCACCGCAACCCGCGCGGTGACGTCCGGCGGCAGTACCGCCGCCTTGTACTCGGCACTCTGGGCGTCGAAGACGTCTTCGCAGGGCATCGAGACCACCCGCACTTTCTTCCCTTCGTCGGCCAGGACCTTGGCGGCCTCGTCGGCCAGATGCACTTCCGAACCGGTGGCGATGATGATGGCGTCCGGCTTGCCGTCGCAGTCCCGCAGCACGTAGCCGCCCTTGGCGATGGCCTCGATCTGCGCCGGCGTCCGTTCCAGATGCGGCACTCCCTGCCGGGTCAGGGCCAGGGCGGTGGGCCCGTCGGTGCGGTTGATCGCCTCGCGCCAGGCCACGGCGGTCTCGACCGCGTCGGCGGGACGCCACAGGTGCAGGTTGGGGATCACCCGCAGTGAGACGTGATGCTCCACCGGCTGATGGGTGGGGCCGTCCTCGCCCAGACCGATGGAGTCGTGGGTCAGGACGTAGATCACCGGCAGCTTCATCAGGGCGGACATGCGGATGCCGTTGCGGCAGTAATCGGAGAACACATGGAAGGTACCGCCGAACGGCCGGAAGCCACCGTGAAGATAGATGCCGTTCATCATGGCCGCCATGCCGAATTCCCGCACCCCGTAGTGGACGTAATTCCCGTCCTCATGGGATTTGCCCGGATAGTTGTAATCCTTGCAGTCCTTCCAATTGGTCAGGTTGGAGCCGGTCAGATCGGCGCTGCCGCCGAAGAATTCCGGCAGATGGGGCGCATAGGCGTTCAGGGTGTTCTGGGAGGCCTTGCGGGTGGCGACCTTTTCGGCCTTGGCGTTGACCTCGTCGATGTAGGCCTGGGCGACCTGGGGCCAGTCGGCCGGCAGCCGGCCCTCGAGACGGCGGACCAGTTCTTCGGCCAGATCCGGCAGTTCAGCCTTGTAAGCGGCCAACTTGTCCTGCCATTCCTGCTCCCATTTGGCACCCTTCTCCCGGGCGTCCCAACCGTCGTAGATTTCCTTCGGGATCACGAACGGGGGATGGGGCCAGCCCAACACCTCCCTCGCCAGGGCGATCTCGTCGTCCCCCAGCGGAGCGCCGTGGCATTCCTCCTTGCCCTGCTTGTTAGGCGAACCGTAACCGATGATGGTCTTGCAGCAGATCAGGCTGGGCTTGTCGGTCGTACTGCGGGCCTCCTCGATGGCGCTCTTGATGGCATCGGGATTGTGGCCGTCGACGTCCCGGATCACATGCCAGCCATAGGCCTCGAAGCGCTTGGCGGTATCTTCGGTGAACCACCCTTCCACTTCACCGTCGATGGAAATGCCGTTGTCGTCCCAGAAGGCGATCAGTTTCCCCAGTTTGAAGGTACCGGCCAAAGCACAGGCCTCGTGGGAAACGCCTTCCATCATGCAGCCGTCGCCAAGGAACACGTAAGTGTAGTGATCGATGATGTCGTGGCCGTCGCGGTTGAACTGGGCGGCCAACACCTTTTCCGCCAGCGCCATCCCCACCGCGTTGGCGATCCCCTGTCCCAGGGGGCCGGTGGTGGTCTCCACCCCGGGGGTGTAGCCGTACTCGGGATGCCCCGGCGTCTTGGAGTGAAGCTGACGGAAGTTTTTCAGCTCCTCCATGGGCAGATCGTAACCGGTCAGATGCAGCAGGGCGTAAATCAGCATGGAACCGTGCCCGTTGGACAGGACGAAGCGATCCCGGTTGGGCCACTTGGGGTTGTTGGGATTGTGGCGTAGATAATCGTTCCACAGGACCTCGGCGATGTCCGCCATGCCCATGGGCATTCCCGGATGGCCAGACTTGGCTTGCTGGACCGCATCCATGGCGAGTGCACGGATGGCATTTGCAAGTTCTCGGCGTGAAGGCATGATTCTTTCTCCTATTGGTTCTCGAATTTATTGTCGATCAGGACGCATCTTATAGCCGCTGTCATGCAGGCGCAATCCCGTCAACCGGCCTGTTCCGCATCCCACTCGCGGTGATAGGCTTCGATGGTTTCGAGGTCCTTCCGGGCCCCGATGAAAAGGGGAATGCGCTGGTGAATGTGGGTCGGCTCCAGGGTCAGGACCCGCTCGCGCCCGGTGGAAACGATCCCGCCGGCCTGCTCGATGATGAAACCGATCGGATTGGCCTCGTACATCAGACGCAAACGGCCGGCCAGCCCCTTCTTCTTAAGCTTCTCGTCCAGAGGATAGGTCCAGAAGCCGCCCCGCTGCAGGATGCGGTAGGCCTCGGCCACGAAGGAGGCGATCCAGCGCATGTTGTAGTCGCGCCCCCGGGGACCTTCCTTGCCCTGGAGGCACTCTTCGATGTAACGCCGCACCGGCGGCTCCCAGAAGCGCCAGTTGGACATGTTGATGGCGAATTCCTTGGCTTCCTCCGCAATCCGGATATTGGACTGGGTCAGGAAGAACTCGCCCACACCCTGGTCCAAAGTGAAACCATGGGCGCCGTTGCCCGTGGTCAACACCAGAGTGACCGAGGGCCCGTAGACACAGAACCCGGAGGCCACTTGGGCCGCCCCCGGCTGCAGGAAATGTTCCTCGGCGGGCTCGTCGATCCCTTCGGGACAACGCAGGATGGAAAAGATGGTGCCGATGCACATGTTGATATTGATGTTGGAAGAACCGTCCAGGGGATCGAAACAAACCAGATATTTCCCCCGGTTGGCCTTCGGCACCACGATGATGTCGTCGTTCTCCTCCGAGGCCATGGCCGCCACGTGACCGCTGCGGCTGAGAGTGGCGATCATGATGTCGTTGGAAAGCACGTCCAGTTTCTGCTGCACTTCCCCCTGAACGTTTTCCTCGCCCACCTGTCCCAGGTTGCCCGCCAGGGCACCGTAGCGGACCTCGCGGGCGATCGCTTTGCAGGCCCGGGCGATGTCGGAAATCAACAAGGTCAGCTCGCCGGTGGCACCGGCCACCTTACGCTGTTCCTGGATCAAAAATTCCGTTAAGGAAACCCCTTGACCTTGCATAACATCTTCCTCCTACATTCAATCGATAAAGGGCTCAGGCCGCCGTCGACAGCGCCAGGGCATCCTTGACCTTGACGATTTTCAGGGTATTGGTCCCGCCGCTCACGCCGGTCAGATCTCCCTTGGTAATCAGCACCCGATCCTCCTCGGTCACCGCATGGCAGCGCAGCAATTCCTTCAAGGCCGCCTTGTTCTGCACCACGTGCTCCGTGGTCTCGCAGCGGAAATGAATGGGATAGACGCCGCGGTACAGAGTGACCTTGCGGCAGGTGTGCAGGTGACGGGTCATGGCGTAGATGGGAATACCCGAACGGATCCTCGACATCCACAATGGCGTGGAGCCGCTTTCCGTCAGCGCGGCGATGGCCCGAATGTGCAGGTGGTTGGCCACATACATGGCCGCCATGGCGATGGCCTCGTCCACCCGCTTGAATTGACGGTCCATGCGGTGGGAGGAACGCCGTACCCTGGGACTCTTCTCCGCTTCCCGGCAGACCCGGTCCATCGCCTTGACCGCCTCCACCGGATAGTTGCCCGAAGCGGTCTCCGCCGACAGCATCACCGCATCGGTGCCGTCGAACACGGCGTTGGCTACGTCCAACACCTCGGCCCGGGTCGGCAGGGGGCTTTCGATCATCGACTCCATCATCTGGGTGGCGGTGATGACCACCCGGTCCATGTCCCGGGCTTTGGAGATCAGATCCTTCTGGATCTGCGGCAGGCGGGCGTCGCCGATTTCCACCCCCAGATCGCCGCGGGCCACCATGATGACGTCGGAGGCCTCGATGATCTCCTCCATCACACCGGGCTGCACCGCTTCGGCGCGTTCGATCTTGGCGACGATACCGGCCGTGCCGCCGGCCTCCCGGAGCAAATGGCGCGCCAAGTGGATGTCGGCGGCGCTGCGGGGAAAAGAGACCGCCAGATAATCGGCCTCGATTTCCACCGCGGTCTTGATATCCTCCTTGTCCTTGTCGGTCAGGGCCGGGGCCGAAAGGCCACCCCCCTGCTTGTTGATGCCCTTGTTGTCGGACAGCACCCCACCGACCTCGACGATACATTCGACCCGTTCGCCCTCGATCCTGTCCACCCGGAGGACGATGCGGCCGTCGTCCAACAGCAGAACGTCGCCGGGCTGCACGTCCTTCGGAAGATCGCGGTACACCAGACCTACCTGGGTTTCATCCCCTTGGTCCAGGGGGAAGTCCGCGTCCAGGGCGAAACGGGCTCCTTCCTGAAGCACCACCTTGCCCGTCTTGAAACGGCCGATCCGGATCTTCGGACCCTGTAGATCCGCCAAGATGCCGACATAATGGCCCTTGCCTTCGGAAATCTCCCGGATCAGACGGGCCCGGCGCCGGTGGTCGTCGGCGGTTCCGTGGGAGAAATTCAGGCGCACCACGTCGACGCCGGCGTCGATGAGCTTCTCCAGCATCTCCGGCGTGTCCGTCGCCGGCCCCAGGGTAGCGACGATCTTGGTGCGTCTCGGCACGTAAACGTCAGCCATGAATCAGCGCGCCTCCATCATCGCCTTGGCGGTATCGAGCATACGGTTGGAGAACCCCCATTCGTTGTCGTACCAGGCCAGCACCTTCACCAGGGTGCCGTCGATGACCTTGGTCAACGAGGATTCGTAGATGGAGGAATGGGGATTGTGGTTGAAGTCCATCGACACCAAGGGCTCGTCGCTGTAGGCCAGGATACCTTTCAGTTCTCCTTCCGCCGCCTCCCGGACGATGGCGTCGATCTCCTCCTTGGCGGTGGCCCGGGCGGCCTGGAAGGTCAGATCCACCAGGGAGACGTTGATGGTGGGAACCCGCACGGCGAAACCGTCGAGCTTGCCGGCCAGTTCCGGCAACACCAGGCCCACCGCCGCCGCAGCCCCGGTCTTGGTGGGAATCATGTTGTGGGCGGCGGCGCGGGCCCGGCGCAGGTCCTTGTGGAACACGTCGATGAGCCGCTGGTCGTTGGTGTAGGAATGAATGGTGGTCATCAGGCCGCGCTCGATGCCGATCCGGTCGTGCAGCACCTTGGCCAGCGGCGCCAGACAATTGGTGGTGCACGAGGCGTTGGAGACCACCGTGTCGGAGGCCTTGAGCGTCCCGTGATTGACACCGTAGACCACAGTGGCGTCCACGTCCTTGCCGCCGGGGGCGGAAATCAGCACTTTCTTGGCCCCGCCCTGCAGATGGGCCGAGGCCTTTTCCTTGGAGGTGAACAACCCGGTGCATTCCATCACCACGTCGATTCCCAGCTCGCCCCAAGGAAGCTTGGCGGGATCGCGTTCCGCCAGCACCTTGATGCGGCGTCCGTCGACCATCAGGCTGTCCCCTTCCACCGCCACTTCGAAGGGGAAGCGACCGTGCACGGTGTCGTAGCGTGTCAAATGGGCGTTGGTCTGGGCATCCGCCAGATCGTTGATCGCGACGATTTCGAATTCACCGGTGCGTCCGGATTCGTACAGGGCCCGCAGCACGTTGCGGCCGATCCGGCCGTAACCGTTGATTGCCAGCTTGATAGCCATGAAGTGTTACCCCCAAATTGATGGTTCTGAAAACCGGTTCCCACCACTCCCTCGGGCGGGGATTCGATTGGTCAATTCGGGGAACTATATCAAACCGGATGGAACCACGTCCAGATGCAGGCCGGCGCCACCTTGCCACCTGTCACTTCTGCCGAAAGGGGCCGGGAAGGGTCTGTCAGCGGCTAGGGAAGGCCGCTCCGGGCCTAAATTTAGGGACGAATTCGGTCCGGCAGACCCTTCCCGGCTCCCCTAAAAGTGCATTGACGGGTGTTGAGCACCCCGTAGAACGGCGATCACCCTTTCCACGACGTCCCGACCGGGATCGAGCCACAACGCACCCCGCTCGCGGCGCAGCCAGGTCAACTGCCGTTTGGCCAGTCGGCGGGTGGCGACGACCGCCTTTTCGATCATGGTAGCGTGGTCGTACTCCCCTGCCAGCCAGCCCCAGACCTGACGATAACCGACACTGCGGATGGCGGGCAACCCGGGATGAAGATCGCCCCGACGGTAGAGTGCCTCCACCTCCGCGACCAATCCGGCCTCCAGCATTGCGTGAAAGCGGTGCTCGATCCGCCGGTGCAACTGCGCCCGGTCCCGGGGTGCCAGCGCCACCTTGACAGGTCGGAACGGCAATTCCCCGGTCGCGGTCTGCCCCCACCAGGCACTCAACGGCTTTCCCGTCAGGTAATAGACCTCCAAAGCCCGCTGAATCCGCTGGGGATCGTTGGGATGGATCCGGGCCGCCGCCCGGGGATCGACGGCGGCCAGCCGGCGGTGCAGCGCCGCCCAGCCATGCCGGGCGGCCTCGGCGTTGATGCGCCTGCGCACTTCGGGATCGGCTTCCGGCATAGGGGCGATTCCCCGCAGCAGGGCATGGAAGTACAACATCGTACCACCCACCAGGATCGGCAGCCGATTGCGGTGGGCGATGGCTTCGATCAGCGCCAGGGCATCGCTGCGGAACCGCCCCGCCGAGTAGGACTGGGAGGGATCGAGGATGTCGATCAGATGATGGGGAATCCGGGCC
>Ga0256841_1001787_pt1 | contig 17868 bp, 15 predicted proteins | sample 356308metaG_FD_185971 | JGI IMG/M metagenome (GOLD analysis project Ga0256841, IMG submission 185971) | Hydrothermal vent microbial communities from Mid Atlantic Ridge, Atlantic Ocean - 356-308 | ecosystem: Environmental > Aquatic > Marine > Hydrothermal vents | place: Atlantic Ocean: Mid... | reverse complement strand
ATGAAAGCCATAAAAGCACTCATTATCGTAGATGTTCAGAATGATTTTCTCCCGGGTGGAGCTCTAGGGGTACCCGGTGGAGATGAGATTATTGAACCTATCAATCAACTCATGTCTCACTTTGATGTAGTGGTGGCTTCCAAAGATTGGCATCCTTCCCAAACCATTCATTTTGACAAATGGCCCGTACATTGTGTTCGCTCAACACCTGGAGCCCTGTTTCCGCCCCCACTGAAAATAGAACATATCAAAAAAGTATTTCTCAAGGGCACAGGCAATTCGGATGATGGATATTCCGCCTTTGAATCAACCAATGAGGACCTCCACTTCTACCTCAAATCCCAAGGAGTTCAACAACTGTATATCGTAGGACTCGCCACAGACTATTGTGTTCTAGCCACAGCCCGCGATGCAGTATCCCAGTCATGGGATACCTATATTATACCAGAAGCTATTCGGGCCGTGAATATCCAACCCGGTGACGGAGCCGCAGCTCTCACACAATTGAAAGAAGTGGGCGTACAGCTCATTTCCATCGAGAAGATACTATAATCTTCAAAACGGTAGCATTCAAAGCATCAATACCTAAAACAATACACCTTTACCTCCTCACTTTCGCTTTCTGAAGGTATCACAATGTACATTCTGTCATAAACTGGCTTGGGAATTGTGGTATAATCTTCTGTTCCGGTAAGTAGATTGAGCAATATAGGGACGGACTGTCGTGTTCCTACGACAAGCGAATTGCCCGAGTGATCCGGGATGCGATACCGGGTAAGATAATTGACTTGATCGGGATCATAATGCTCTATTTTAAGCCCATATGCTTTGACCAATGGCCGAATGGTCAACACCGTTCTTCTAAACAAGATACTGTATAGTTGCTCTAAGTGTGCATGTCGCATTAATGCCACCAGGCGAGTAGCTCTTGCATTGCCGGCATCGCTTAGGCCGGGGTCCAAACCGATACTATCCTCCTCTGCATGTCGAATGATAAACAAGGCCTGTATACTGTCATCGGATAATGCGGGCAGATGTACTTTTTGTCCATTGTCCAAATGAATATACTCCTCACTGATATAAAGAATATAGGGGGTAGTGTCCTTTTGCTTTGATATGAAATAGTCGGATGATGGCAACTGATCTTGCCCTTCCATCTCCATGCAAGACTGAAGCAATAACAATACAATTCCACCCACGAATATCTTTAGGTATATCGGCATATTCTAATAACTCTCAGTTGAGCCTGCAAGATATAAATATTACTAATATTTATATATGTTTATTGCAGAATATTATGTTATACACGGATGATTTTCCCTTTCTGAAGCCTATGCATGGCCCGATTTACTCGAACCCTATGACTGTAAAACAAAAGGCAGTAAGAATATTCGAAAGCACAGCGATCAACAGTACGTGCTCGTTATACTTGCTGAGTACTGTATTTAAGGACGAAGTCCAACGTAGCATCAGTGGGCATGAAGGTAACCTTTGGTAATTCCTTCAGCGTCTCCTTTAGAGTATTATACTCTGAGCGAATGGACTGATCGACCGCAAGAATCGTCGCCATTTCAACCTTATCAGGATAAGGTAAGTCGCCGTAATGAAAGAGAAGAATTTTGTTTAGAGTAGAAATTTTTTCCATAGAAGAAGTTTAATGAACGAAGGATTTATAATTGCTTTGAGTGGAGGGTATTTTATTCTTTAACACGGTGCCAAGTTTGATTTCGACCGATTAGACTAAAACCAATATAGCCCCTGACCATCAATTTATCCGGACCATCCAGCCATATACTGGACTTGTATACTTTTCCATTGGCCGGATCGACGATGTGCCCGTAACTCCAATAATCTTTATAAGGCTTAAGATCCCAGAGAATATCCAACCCAATAAGAGATTTATCTTTTTTATCTCCCGGGCAGTTTATACATATATCCGTAGTAGCCGCAGGCAAAAGCTTAATGATTTTACCGTAGAACATCCCATTTTTTTCATAAATCTGAATATGAGATTTCGGTTCGCCGGTCTTATCATCTATTGTCTTCCATACTCCAATCGGAGTAGACTGGGCGCTAACCCCTAAAGCGAACAACATAAATAAAAGGGCAATAAATACTGGATGGCGCTTCATACTTAGATATTTAATACGGTTAAAAATTTGATGATGCATTGATCGTCAAGGATTAAACGGTAGCCCTTTCCTTTTAGTATGAATCACAGTTACATTTTTGCTAATTCTCTATGGAAATTGTGTTAACTTTGGCGACTTTTTAACATTTATACCTCGGTAAAGAATATGGTGAAGCAGCAAAGGATTACAGTTAAAGTAAAAAAGAAAGGTTGTCATTTAATAACCAACCAAATACTAGAGGCGTTAGGGCCTTTACCGGAAACAGGTCTTGTACATCTATTTCTTCAACACACCTCAGCCGCCATCACGATTAATGAAAATTATGACCCGGCTGTCCTGCGCGATTTCGAAGCCTACATGGAACGCATTGTACCTAGGGATGTTGATTTCTTGACACATACCATTGAAGGACCGGACGATATGCCTTCCCATGTCAAAATGGCCATCACAGGATTCGAAATTACACTTCCCATAACAGGTCACAAATTAGGATTAGGACAGTGGCAGGGAATCTGGCTATGTGAGTACAGGGACTTACCTAGAGATCGAAATATTATATTGAGTGTACTCTCTTAACTTAATATTATATATTTAAATCAACAATAATGCATTATAATATTTCTTGAAATTCGAAATGACTTAGAGGCCATTCAAGCTATCAGCTCCTAAGGTCAATTCCTCTCCTAAGCACCTATCTCTCCATACTCCACTCCTTCAGAGTAAGCCACTTTGATATTATTCTTATGGAAGGCCGCTTTTATTCCCTTATTAGTAGAAAAATACACCTCCCAATAATTATCCGGCTGAACATACGGTCGAACCGCAACAACAATAGAATGAGAGTCAAACTCAAAGATACCGACTTCCGGTGAAGGTTCCTTTAAAATGAGTGGATTTTGCTCCAATACTTCCATTATAATATCCCTTATAAATGGAAAATCGGCACTGTAGGGTATCGACACATCCAACTCCATTCTTATCACTCCGACAGAAGAATAATTTGTAATCGTCCCTCCTATAACCAGGCCATTTGGAATAATCAGATGCTTTTTACCGGGAGTGATAATAGAGGTATGAAAAATTTGTATTGATTCTACTTTACCAAACTTGTCTTGTACATTGACCCAATCGCCTACCTTATACGGTTTAAAAATAAGTACAATGATACCCGCAGCAAAATTGCCCAATGCTCCTTGTAATGCCATTCCTACCCCAAAGCCAGCTGCAGCTAAAAGTGCAACCAATCCCGTGGACTTTACTCCAATTATAGTAGCTGCAATAAAATAAACTACTATCTTTAGCAATATCGTGGTTAAGGAAATGAGAAAAGGACGAATATCCTCTCCCAATTTGGCTTTTTTAAGTGCTTTGTCCAATAAATTAATTAATCTATGTACAAGCTTTAATCCGAGCCAGATAACTAAGACAGCAATTGCAAGTTTGGGCCCAAATTCTATCGCCCAACTTGATAACTTACCAGTGTATTTCGACAGTTCTTCCAAAATTTAAACGTTTATTTTACAAATGCTTATGTGATCCATCACAATAGGGTGGGGTCTTGGTATGCTTGCATGCACATAAAGCTACTTTCTTTTCCTCTTCAACTTCAAATCCCAATGACTTGAATCCTTCGATCTCTTTATGTGATCCATTGCAGAAAGGATCTTTAGCGGAGAGCCCACAGGTACACCATGCATATCTTCTAGGCTCGAGCGTTACTACGTATGGGGACTTTTTGACAATTTTAGGCAACTTCATGCTTTTCATTTTTTGAATTCTCAAATAATCAGCGACTACAAAGGTACTCCCTCCTATGAAAATCAAGTCATTTTGATGTGCATTTTTTGTTGCAGCCCTTAAAGCGAATTGAATATCCTCAAATGCATCCCCCTCCAACCCGACTTGCTTTGCCTTGTGTTTTAGTGTGATTTCGGAGAGTCCTCTCGGCACATTGGGACGAACAAAATAATAATGCGCTTCCTTGGGAAAGAACTTTAGAATAGGTCCGTGTTCTTTATCCCCTACCATACCTAGTACAATGTGCAATTGCCTGTATCCATAAGAAGAAAGATGTTTGATATTAACAGGAAGACTATGAAGATTATGTCCACTGTCAACAAGGATATCCGGGGATCCGGGATACCGCTCCCATCTTCCTTGGTACCCGGTGCTCTCTTTAACAGACTCCAATCCTTGTAGGCTTAATCGGGCATCCAAATCAAAGATGTGCTCGGACAATATCACCTCCAAAGCTGATAATGCTGTCCTCAGGTTGGCTGCTTGAAAGGGGCCCGCCAGGTCTGTTTTTATAATCGTTGCGGGGAGATTTGCACTACCCTCAAAGTTAAAAACCATGCCTCGGTCAACCATTTCATACCTAGAAAGCATCTCCTTTTCATCAGCAAATATAATGGGGGCCTTCTGTTCACCAGCCTTCTCAATAAATATCGGGTCAGTGGCTGTCCCATGCTCCCCGATGATGATCGGTATTCCGGGTTTAATAATCCCTGCCTTTTCGATCGCAATTTTCTCAACAGTATCTCCTAAGACGCCTTGATGATCCAATCCGATGTTAGTTATCACAGTTAAAACAGGGGAAACAATATTCGTCGAATCCAAGCGCCCGCCTAAGCCCGTCTCCAGAACGACGACATCGACTCCTTCCTCGGCAAAATATCGGAAAGCCATAGCCGCCGTCAACTCAAAAAATGTAGGTCGAAATCTATTAATTAAGGCTGCATTGCCTTTCAGAAAATCGATTACTTGATTGCGGGGAATCATTTGCCCATTGATCCGAATGCGCTCTCGATAGTCTAGATAGTGTGGAGAAGTATACAGTCCGGTTTTCCATCCATTGGCCTGCAGAAAAGCGGCAATCATATGAGAGACTGTCCCCTTGCCATTGGTACCAGCAACATGAATAACAGGATATTTTAGATGTGGATTTTGAAGACCGGAACAAAAGGCTCGTATTAGAGCTAAATCCTTTTTTCTCTGAGGCCGGGAGCCGGGTTTTCTACGCAAAGACGGCAGCTGTTCAAAGAGATAGGAAAGGGCATCTTGATAAGTCTCTATCCTACGAATATCCATAGACATCTAAGGATCATTTAGGAGGTGTGGCTAAGATTGCGCTAATCCGATATTTGAGGGCGATATCCATAACCGCCGCTACATATTTCAACGGCGCATTGGGATGTGGAGTAATGATGATGTTCTTATTTTTAATCTTCTTATTGCGAGAGATATTGCGCAAAAAACGATTGAGAACCGAGATGGTGACCCGTCTTCCTTTGACATAGTACTGTCCATTGGACTTGATGATGATCTCAAGGGGTTGAGAAGTCAGTACAGAGGTAGAAGATTTTCCCGGGAGCTTGAGATTTAATGCATTGGGAGTAACCATAGAAGAGGTCAACATAAAAAAAATCAGTAATAGAAAGATAATGTCCGTCAGGGAAGACATATTAAATTCCGCATTAATCTTAGATTCTTTCTTTAATGACATAAGGTTACTTGATTTACTATTTATGTGGCTTGGGCTTGGTCGCCAAAATCGCCTTTACTCCCATTTTACTAATCATATCAAGCAAGGGATTTATTTTTCTCCAGGGGGCCATCTGCTCTGCTGCGATAGCTACACCAATGTCTTTCTTCTTCTTACCCTTCTTCATTTGCTTCGCAATTTCCGAGCGAATACCTCTGTTTAAAGCCCTGTACTTTATTGGTTTTCCATTGAGTCGATATTGCCCTTCTTGGGTCAGCATTAAGACAATAGTCCCCTCATTGAGGGCCTTAGAGTCCGATTCTGGCAAATCCAAATTGATTTGGACCATAGAAGAAGTCAACATAAAAAAAATCAACAATAGAAAGATAATGTCTGTCAAAGATGACATACTAAACTCTGCATTAACTTTATTTCTTTTTTTAATCGCCATATATCAATCTAGGTGGTAGGTTCTTGAAGCAAATCCATAAATTCTACCGTGTGCCTTTCCATTTCAAACACAACCTTATCGACGGCAGCTACTAGATAGTTGTACCCTACAAAAGCAAAAATACCAATCGCCAATCCAAAAGCTGTTGTAATCAGGGCCTGATAGATTCCTCCGGCAAGCAAATCAGGAGTAACATTGGCCTCCGTAGCCATTTTATAGAATGCCAATATCATTCCCGTAACCGTCCCAAAGAACCCTATCATCGGTGCAGCACCGGAAATATTGGCTAGCGTTGCCAGATTTTTTTCCAATTTAAATAGCTCTAGATTGCCTACATTTTCAATGGCTGCCTCTATGTCTCTCAATGGCTTCCCAATCCTCAGTAAACCCTTTTCCACCATCCTTGCTATAGGGGAGTCCGTATTGCGACATAGCGCCTTCGCGCCTTCAATATTGCCTGCAACTATACTGGCTCGGATATTATTCATAAAAGTCTTGTCGATCTTCCCCGCCTTTTTAATCGTAAGATATCGCTCGATAAAAATAAACACAGCTATGATAGAAAGGATTAGGAGAATCGCCACTATTGCCACCCCCAATGGCCCGCCTTGGGTAATTAATCCCAACAGGGTCTGTTTGCCCTCTTCAGCAGCAGCATTTCCTTTACTCTGAAATAAAAATAACATCCATGAAAGCATAAGCATTTGTATTTGTGGTTTTGCTAATAACGAAGTTGGTCATTGTCTGAGTATTCAAACGGTGCAAAATTAGAATAATTCTCAATATATTGTAGATTTTTTTAATGTAAAGTGAAAAATACACTACTTTACCCACCCTTCCAACCACTTTGAAGGAGAGGAGTACAAGATAGTAAACAATTCATCCTTTAAAACCCTAGGAGATTACTCCTTTATACCTTTGAAAAACTTGGAGTATTGATTTTCATAGGTGCACTGAACAATATACATTCCGGAAGGTAATCCTTCGACACTTAACGGTATAATCTGCCTTCCTGCCTCCAATCTTCCCTCGTACAACACACTGCTTTCATTTCCGCAAAGATCATGTAAGTCGATTCTAATCTTTCCAGACTGAGGTAAATCTACATGTATGCCAAAGGTATTAACAAAGGGATTGGGGGAAAGATACCAGATAGGAGTATCCGGACTTTTGGGAGATATATCTGTAGAAGTAGTTCTATTTGCTATTTCCTTTATGCAGCTCATTTTGTAATTGCGATAAGGGTCATTGATGTCATCTGTCAATCCCCAACAACCGTATCGATTATACGCACTGGATAGAGTAAACTGCATTGCCAGAGCTCCCCCTATTTGATTGAAGGCAGTATCATAATTGTATTTCAGCAAATCACACATCCTTTCATCTCGCTCTGCTCGTATTCTGTTCGCGATATTGGTTCGACTTCCACCTCCGTGATCAGGGCCCCCTTCGTAGGAGAAAAAACCACCCTTCAAGCCCAAGTCCTTCGCCTTTTGAATCCATTGCATCCGTCCGGCCTCATTGACCCCTTTATCATCGATTTGAGCCTGTATCGAAGCATGACATGCATCCAGGATATCAACCACAGGCTTATTCCGATCTCTACCCCCGGTAAAATACGTTTGACATGCGATACCATAAAGGTAGTCTGAAGGGGGGCCAAATGTGTTTTGTATATACGTTAGCATGGGCTCCACCCACCATTTGAGCATAGGCATATGGCTGCATAGGATAACCCGAATGCGATTATTGATGGATTGTTGTCCAAAAACACTTCCAAAAATTTGAGCGAGCTCTATAGTTCTTCTTCCGTGGTTTTCTCGTTCTCCGACACCTAGAGCCGCAGCTTGCTTTTTATTGTAGGTAGTCTGTTCAAATCCAGGGGCGGTATTCCACACTTCATTGCTGCTTTCTACGTATATATTTAGCTTGGGATCCAAAGAGTCTTTTAAGAGCTGAGCAAGCTTCTCTACATAGTCTTTGTCAGCAGAGATAGGTATATTTATCCAAGGATCTGTCTTTGTGAGATTAGCCAGGCGAATAACATGTTCCCAGCACGCTCCACCCCGCTTACCAATGGATGGAATTCGATTTTGAGATGCGTCTTCGGGAAGTTTTCGATCTTCCCAACGGATGACCATAGGATAAGGAGGATCAGATCCATTGGTCCCTGTAAAATTCATAAAGCGAAGCGCACTAAAATGAATTTCGGTCAATATATCTACCAAGGGTTGGTGGAATAACGCTGCGTCATTCGAATAGCCCGGTCGAAGTATTTTAAACTCAGTAAATCCGGTATTTGTCCCTTGATTAGGCCCCCTTTTAGTTCCTGTAAACTCTATAATTATCAACCCCTTGGCACCCTTTTGCACTACAAGATCAAATGTAGTGGTATTCGTAGCTGCATCATAGCTTTGATTTTCGATTTGTCCATCTACTACACTCCGTAGCGAAGCAGATCCTTTGAAAGAACAATGATATCTGCCGGACACATCTAGCCGATACAGCTCGGGGTCATCTATCTCATTTCGCCATTCAGCGACAGGTCTAAAATCTATGATATATTTTGCATCCCGCACAGGCCATCCACGCTCATCGACATCTGATGCGGATAGATTCCCTCCGGATATTTTTTGCCATCTATAGTTTTCCTTCACTAGATCAATGTACGTTCCCCCTCTCTCTGGCAAGCTGATATTGACTCCGATTTGATTGTATGAAATGGTGACGGATAAGAAGAAACAAATAAAGATAAAAGCAATTTTTTTCATTCTGCTAGACATTTTAATTAATCATTTGATACAGCCCTGAAGAAGTAGCACTACAAAATAATTTTGTTCCTGCAATGCGCCATAGCCATCAAAATTAGAACTTATCGCCTAAAGTTAATAGGCATATCACTCTTCTGGCATCTAAAAAGCTCAATGAAGTCACAAAATCTCTTTTGTCAAAGTACGGTCTCAATCGCCCTACACCTTGTGGTATACACAATGCATCCTACTTCCAAAACCAAAACTCAATAGAGAATACTACAGCTGCTAAATAGAATTGAGGATTCAACGAATACGATCGGAACACAAAAACATAAATGCTACAACCAAGCTATATCATATCCAAATGGGAGCGATAAAGGTAGTTAAAAAATTCAAATATTAAGGCGTAAATCTGATTTTTTTAATGTCTCGACTCATTCATTAGCTACCCAAGTAGGCAGGTGCCGCACTTAAAGAATCAAATCTTTTGTCTTTGGAACTAATTAAATCGACAGAACGCTACTTGCAGGGATGATCATAATGCCTCCATGACTTAGGAGGATCCAAGGACTGTCCGGGAGCAAGTACCTGAGCATAAGGATAACGATCACGGAGGACATCAAAGGTAGTCTCAAACCAAATGCCGCTGTATTTTTTCAATGGGGTCCCCAGCATATCTCCAGACACGGCCTTGTCGATCAAGGGCCACCAGAGACTTTCCGTTTCTCTGTCCCAGAACACAAAGGCATCGGTTCCGTCCCAAACATCAGGATCCGAATACGTATATCCCGAAAGACCAAAAGTAAATGTTTTATCACAATAGTTCCTACTATATATGGCCCCGAGATCGGCCAAGACACAATATGCAGCCATGATAGGGCGTCCATTGATTACATCATTGACAACCTCATGCCTTGTAAGCAATGAAATGGAATAAGCCTTTGCCACCTTTCCTCCTGCTGTAGCTACCAAAAAACGCTCATCATCGGGATATAATGCTGAGGCTTCTTCGACAGTAATATATTCAGGTCGGATTAAGGCATCAAATGATTCGCGCCCAAGTCCATAGTGAAACTGGCACGGCGATAACAGGCCCTTTGTGATGTCAAAATCTCGTTCTGTAGGTCCATTTCCCCCATAGAGCATAATCCTGCCATTGTCTTTCTTCTCTATGAATCCCTTATTCATCGCAGCCTCCATACAATCCAACGGATCATCAATAATATTGGGATTTGTAGGCCCAGCGCTTTGCTTATCACAAGAGAATTGGAACATCATCAGAAGGAGAAGATAGGATAGGTATTTCATGATACTAATGTTAATAGGTTAAAGTTCAATATTTTAACCTATCGAGGCAGTAGAAAGTTTCAGGATTACTTGACAACGGATATGAAATGTAATAATGGAGACAGTTGGAAGCAACTTATTAAGGCAATACTTTTACCCAATTGGACGAAGCAAACTCCAACGATCATATATTTAATTCTTACTAAAATTTTATTTTTCTTATATTAAAATTATTACAATATATTTAATATAATAATTTAATTTCAATATTTATCACAATAACATAAGGGGAACAACAGCATCATTTTACAAATAAGACCACATTAGAAGTTCTAAAAAAATACCCGGTATACTTCACTGGTCTGGATCAAAAAAACGATCAGATTATTAAGAATAAATGCCGAGAAAATTAAAGTTTTTTAAACGCATCAACATCCTCTTCATCTCCCATTATCAATAAAATATCACCAAAGTGAAATATGTATTCAGCAGAAGGAACAAAAACCCGTTCTTTTTCCTTGTTCTCCGGATCATAGGGCCTCTTAATGAGAATAACCTCTATACCGTATTTTTTGCGAAGATCAATTCCCTTCAGAGCTTTTCCTATATATTTACCGGGGACTTCAGCCTCGCACATCACTTTGTCCTCCGCCAAAGGAAGTTTTCTACATTTTTCCTGAGAATTCATATGATTCCCAACACTATCGAGCATATCTTTTTTCAGTACAGCTTTGTTGTGCGCTGCGATCACTTCAGTTTTAGAAATATACCCGATGACCCTTTGTTCCTCTGCGTTATTGACAACCGGGATTTCATCTAAGATAATATTCGACAAAATACCACCGACTTTATCCAGTGTATCTTCGGGAGTAAAGAATACCTTTTTATCCAAAATAAGATCTAAAGCTTTAAGAGAAGAGGTATCCTGAGTACAATCACTAGCCAAAAGACGTATTTCATAAGGGGACAAGATGCCCAAAAACTTATTTTCCGCATCCACTACAAAATAATTTAAGTGAATATTGCTCCTAACCAGCTTTAAAAGCTCCTCAAAAGGAGTATCAACATTTACTTTGACACAGTTGGTCTTATAGAGGGAAGCTATTTTGATCTCTTTTAAAAGATTTGGATGAGAAATTTTCTTATAGTCCAACCCTTTTCTAACCAGTTTTAATGAATATATGGATTCCTTCTTGATTTTCATTTTTATCACCACACTGATAATAATAGCCGTCATAAGTGGCAAGATAATATGGTAATCATTGGTCAATTCGAAGAGTATCAAGATAGAGGTAATCGGTGCATGCATAGTGGCCGCAGCTACCGCACCCATTCCTACTAGGGCATATGCGCCCGGTGTAGCTGAGATTTCCGGGAAATATATATTGGACACTACCCCAATAAATCCTCCAAGTGCACCCCCCAAAAAGAGGGAAGGTGCAAATACCCCTCCGGAACCTCCTGATCCAATGGTTATTGCAGTAGCTGATAATTTTGCTACTATAAGCATCAACAAAAAACTCCATGTGAGTTTTCCACTTAATGCAAGGTCCATTGTCTCATAACCCACTCCAAAGATGTGTGGGATATAAATCCCAATGGCACCAATGATGAGTCCACCTAAGGCAGGCTTAATCCATTCCGGAATAGGTATGGCATCAAACGTGTCTTCTGCCTTATACACAAAATTAATAAACACAACCGACACTAACGCTGCCAACACTCCTAAAATCGAGTAAGGAATAAACTCATAAATGCTTAGTAATTCATATTTAGGTACTATAAATGCCGGATAGTCTCCCAAATAATGCCGAGATATAACTGTAGAAGTCACTGAGGCAATGACAATCGGGCTAAACTGAGTTATAGCAAAATCCCCAAGTAAAATTTCAAGTGAGAATATCGCTCCTGCTATGGGTGCATTAAAAGTTCCCGCAATGCCGGCCGCTGCTCCGCACGCTACCAGCGTTCTCAATTGTGACCCCTTCACTTTAATAATTTGTCCAAGGACCGATCCGGCTGCAGAACCTATCTGAACAATAGGACCTTCTCGGCCTACTGATCCACCTGAACCAATAGATACGGCTGAGGCTATAATTTTAGCTACTACTACCCTTGGTCGTATCACTCCCCCTTTAAGTATAATAGCCTCCATCACTTCAGGGACCCCATGCCCTTTCGCTTCCCTTGCAAAGAAATAAATGATGGGACCTACAATAAGCCCACCAATAGCAGGCAGCAATAACTTATATTGCCAAGATATTGAAGCCAGATAGGCTAAATCAACATGACCGGATTGAAAAAAAAGATGTTGAAAAAAATGTATCGTATTTCGAAACAAAATCGCACCATAGCCTCCAATTATCCCAATAAGAATGGCTAAAATTATCATAAAGGTATGGCCACTCGTGTTGAACCTTGACAACAGATAGCTGATAATCTTGCTATTAACTAACTTCTGAATACTCTTGGAAGACGCCATAATACTTAGTAATATGAAATAATGCACAAATGTATAGGTTTTGTTGAATTGTGACTTAGGTATGTTCAATTAATTCACTTCTAAGCCCTCTATTAACTAGAATAGAATTTTCTACAATGGTCTTTTATCATAAGGTTTGCATCCCTATCGTCTTTATCCTTCTTCCTCTCTTGAGGTCGGATATTGTTCTATTACGCATAGGAAAATCAAATATCTAACACTTCTCTTTCAACAGAACAATTGGGTTGATAAATTCATGTGCCTTTTCCAACATCCAAGCTGCTTTTTCGTTTATAAACCGGAAACGTACATTAGAATAACTTCTCAGGGGTAAATATCGGCAATATTTGACCTTCACAAAGAGATAAAAATGCGGCGTTTCCATGTGATAAATTTATTTAATTTTTTAGCAGCACTTTTAGGCTCAAAACTCCATAATTTACTTCAATTTTAACCCTCATTCTAAAACACAAAAATTTACACTATATGAATAAGAATAAAAGAGTATTAGTCCTTGGATGCAATTTTGCAGGTCTCACCTTTTCCAGATACCTACATAGCCGGGCAAAAGGCAAGGCAGATATAACGGTGATAGACAGAAAAAATTACATCAATTTCATACCGAATATTCCAATAGAAGTATTCAACAACCACAATCCTGCAGATACATTAGAGTTTTCTTTCCAAAAGCATTTGCGTAGAGATGGAACTAGCTTTGTTCAAGGAGAAATAGAAGCCATAGATCCAGATCAGAAGAAAGTATACTTCACTCCCAATGAAAGAAAAGGCGCTGCTCAGGAGTCTTTAGAATATGATTACTTAGTAATAGCGGTTGGATGCAAGTTAGCCTTTGACAAGATCGAGGGTTTTGCCGAGTATGGACATACCTTTTCAGATACATTCTATGGTAATGAAGTGAGGGATTATCTATTCAACCAATATAAAGGTGGTCCCATTGCTATAGGTTCAGACCGTTTCATACAAGGTAAAAGTCCGAAACTTCCTAATATACCAACCGCCTTTGCCGCCTGTGAAGGCCCTCCTGTAGAGTTGGCATTTTCATTAGCAGATTGGCTGGAGGAACACGATAAAGGAGATGCTTCGAAGATTACCGTATTTACACCGGCAGAAGTAATCGCCGAAGATGCAGGAGAGACGATTTTAAACCAACTCTTGCCGATGATGACGGAGATGGGCTATGGATATAAGAAAGCTACCATTGGAATCAAACGACTCTATAAAGAGGGTATTGAATTTAAAGACGGCACTAGTCTTGAAGCTGAAATGAAAATTATATTTCCCAACTGGGAACCACATGATTTTATGAAAGGGCAGCCATTTGCAGATGATCAGGGATTTGTCGTTACGGACTTGTATATGAGGAATCCTGACTACCCTGAAATCTTCGCTGTTGGAGATGCCGCAGCTATAACTGTCCCAAAACTTGGCTCTTTGGGACATATGGAATGTGAAATCGCTTCAGAAGTATTGGCCAATGAACTGCAAGGTCAATCTAATGAACATGTCAAACCACTTCATCCCATGGTAGTTTGTTTCGGAGATATGGGTAGTCACAAAGGCTTTTATATGCATACAGATGAATGGTGGGGTGGTAAAACAAGCATCCTAAAAATGGGATACACCCCCTACATCCTAAAAATGGGGTTTAAAACAATGTATCAGACACTTGGAGGTAAGATTCCAGGATGGGGAATGCCGATGTCTGAGTTGCTCGGTGACCATTCTATAATTTAGTAGAGCTTTTGTCTCCATCAGGAACTTAGGGGCCTTTAATGGAGATGAATGAAGTGCACTGGGAAGGTTGTAAAACTCTACATCCGGTATACCACATATTTTTTTATATTGAGTCTGCACCAGGTAGTCGTTAATAACCGAAATGATTGCTTTTAAAGGACCTATCCCTTTTAGGGAAGAACTCAGTTTTTAACCGGAAATACTAACACATTATTCGAAGGGTTGACATCGATGATCCATTCGTCTCCTAATCTCACTTCTTTTATTCTATCCTTTGCAGGTAGAGGAATCTCTAACGAAGTACTTCCGTCTTTCCAAGCGTCCAACGAGAGGGTTATTGTCTTCTTTGCTCCAGAGGCCATTAAGGCTACTATCCGTATCGGCAGTGGTAGCCCCCCTATATTTTTTACAATAAGAGTTGCGCCTTCCCCCTGCTCAATACCCAAATCAGCGTATCCCTGTTCAAAAAACCAACCATGCCAATACCAACTCAAATTCTGTCCTGAATATCGCTCCATCGAATAAAAGAAGTCATACGGTGTCGGATGCTTGCCCGCCCAATCTCGCATATATCCTCGCAGTGCACCTACAAATACTTTTTCCCCTAACAGATGCTGTAGATAAACATAGGCAAAAAACGGTTTGTTATAACTCGCTTGTCGATATGGAGGACGGTCGTGCAACAACCGTGTAGATGTCATCAGCGGCACCTCATCATAATCCCCTGCCATCTTGTAATAGCGTTCCATCCGCGATTTGAAATAATCAAACTCTGGAACGTGAAGTCCCCAATAAAACTGAGGAAAAAACGAAGCCCAACCCTCGTCCATCCAGGCGTATTTGCGTTCATTGGTCCCGACATAAAATGGAAAATAACTATGCGCCACTTCGTGATAGGCTAATCCTACTGAAGAAGACCAACTATTGCCTTCGGCATTATTGCACATCATCGGGTACTCCATCCCATCATTGCCATTAAAAATCGTCATCATGGGAAATGGAAAGGGAATTCCGGGTATCTCACTAGAGTAATGCCGCATCAGGGTGTCCAACATATAGATCAATCGCGGATAATAAATGCGCTCGGGGGGATACGCTGTCTGCACAAGGACTGAACGGGAGTTTTGAGTGTCAACCATTACTTTGCGAGCATCCCAACAAAAGCGAGGAGAAGTCCCAAATGCAAAATCCGGCACCTGCATCGCTTCAAACTTCCAGGTGATAGCTTCTCCCGGCTTAGTAACTCGTTTTTCCGCTTCCTCTTTGGTAATAACGTGAACGACCTCCCCCGATGTCCGAGCCCGCTCTAATCTCCTATAATACTTGGAGAGCAGAACCTCCTCCGCATTTATAAATCTCCCCGTTGCCCAAACTTTAAACATCGGCGGTACCGTCACGGATACGGCATAATCAGCGTACTCCCCGTAGAATTCTGCATACCCCCGATAATCCGACCTATCCCATCCATCTATGTCATCATAAACAGCGATCTTAGGATAACAATGTCCAACAAGAAAAGTGCTATCTCCATAATGCCCATTGCGAATGGTAATATGTGCCGGGTAGGTGAAATTCCAAGAAACCTCCATAGACAATACCCCACCCGGGAGAAGAGGGGCATCCAATGCTAGGGTCCCGTTGGTCCCTGAACGTTTGAAAGATTTATTCAGGTCCACAGGCCGGCCAGCCACCTTCATTTCGAGAATATGCATCCCCTCCCCTAGTTGGTTGACATCTAGAGGGAAATCATGTAAACTTTTACGTCCATATATATCGCCAAGCAAACTCCATACAATCTCCTTTAGGGTATCCGGAGAATGGTTGGAATATCGTACCTCTAAATGACCATCGAGCGTATAGGTCGAAGGGTCAAAATTCAGCTGCATACGGTAAGAGGGCTTATTTTGCCAATACTTTTCCCCAGGGGCTCCATCTCTGCTCCTGCTATGCTGGGTATAGGCTCGATCAAAATTAGGAGGTATGTATAAATTGAATTGGGCACTTACATTCAATGCATAAATAGACAGTACTATTTGAGCTATTTTTAGTATGAAATGGTGTTTTTTTGTCATATGTTTAAAACCTTATTTTTACTAGATTCAATGTATTATATCCTTGACTAGGCACGATGAGCTCATTGTATTTTGTCTGGTAGGCATCTCTCCATCTCAACCAAAGCTTCTGACGTGTGGTATTGAGAAGGGTTTTGCGATCCAAAACACCTTCACTAGAAAGCAGATATTCCGACACTGTTTGACTCCCACTGACATCATCATTATACAGGAGTCTGAGAATAGCCGGATTATTCATAATAAAAAAAGAGGAATAGATGGCCTCATCATCCTGAGAATACTGATGTTTGTAAAGGACTTCCTCCCAGTGTTTATCCGAGTTGGGGTGCACTGACATGGCGACGACATCTTCATAATAGTAATCTATCCAGCCCCGCATACCCGGGCCGGAAATATCTAAATTTCGAGTGAGTTCCGGCCTGCGTTTATACTTTTTTCTCACCTCTCCGAAAAGTACCACTCCCCCGTCCGAACGCAAGACGATATCGGTGACCTCCAAGTATCCCTTCCCCTTAGAGACTCGGTTGCCAGTGAGCTTTTTAACCAAATTATTAGAAAAGGGAAGAAATGTAATTTCATCCCGACTCGTATCTGCAACACTTATCTTCAAAACCCAAAATCCAGTAGCTTGCTCACTTTTCCTATCCTTTCCATATGTACCGGCCAAGACAAATCGTTGCTTTCGGTTGTCCACACTAAGTGTAGTATTGAGCAACTTGGCCTCATCCGGCGGGATCTTAATTACCTCTATTTCACCTTCAGAGTTAATGAGATAGACCGCTAATTCTCGCTCTTTCATCGAGTACCATCGCTGGGGCATATCAAATGCAAAAGCCATATCTCCAGCATTCGTCACCGCGACGCCCTTAAAATATTTACGCCATTTTTGCTCCTCAAAAGTCAACTCGATGGCGGACCGCATTCGGGGAGATTTCAAGTTGACAGGGATAATAAATAATCCTTTATCCCCCTTCTTGTAAAAGATAACACCCCGCGAATTATCCTCGGAAATCGCCCACTTAAACGAGCTCAAATCCAAGCCCCTGGAGGTCTGATAAAGCGTGGTTTGACGAAGTAATTCCGCCCTCGAATCGAAGTAATCCATTGCGATAAAAATACGACCTTCATGTCGATAAGAATAAAGCAATGCAAAGGAAGTATCCAACTTAACCACCCCGATAATTGCTGTAAATCCCCTTTGAAGGTCTATTTCCTTCTCCCATTTGAGATGTAGAGTAGAGTCGTACATTTCCACATCGTACTTGAGCAATCGATCCCTAAACAACATCACTTGATCCTCCGGCCAACCAGTGAGAATCTCATACCCGAAATCATTCCGAATACCGATATCTTCTGAAACAAACACCTCCTGACCCAATGCATTCAATACATTGAAACACCCTATTATTAACAATCCATAAAGACTTCTCATAGCTATGGGACCATTTAACG
>Ga0256841_1001786_pt1 | contig 17869 bp, 16 predicted proteins | sample 356308metaG_FD_185971 | JGI IMG/M metagenome (GOLD analysis project Ga0256841, IMG submission 185971) | Hydrothermal vent microbial communities from Mid Atlantic Ridge, Atlantic Ocean - 356-308 | ecosystem: Environmental > Aquatic > Marine > Hydrothermal vents | place: Atlantic Ocean: Mid... | reverse complement strand
GCTATTCGTACTTTAGTATTAGACGAAGGATTACGTTTAGACGGAAGAAAAACTACAGAAATCAGACCTATCTGGTGCGAAATTGATTATTTACCTTCTACTCATGGTTCAGCAATTTTTACCAGAGGAGAAACACAAGCCTTGGCAACAGTTACACTTGGTGGATCAAGAGATGCAAACATCATTGATTTACCAACCTTTGAAGGGGAAGAAAAATTTTATTTACACTACAATTTTCCACCGTTTTCAACAGGAGAAGCTAGACCTTTAAGAGGAACTTCACGTAGAGAAATTGGTCACGGAAACCTAGCACAACGCGCATTAAAAGGAATGATTCCTGAAGATTGCCCTTATACAATTAGAGTTGTATCTGAAGTTTTAGAATCTAACGGTTCTTCTTCTATGGCAACTGTTTGTGCCGGAACAATGTCTTTAATGGATGCAGGTGTAAAACTTAAAAAACCGGTATCCGGAATCGCAATGGGATTAATAACCAATTTAGAAACCGGTAAATATGCTGTTTTATCCGATATTCTTGGAGATGAAGATCATTTAGGTGATATGGATTTTAAAGTAACCGGAACAGCAGATGGTATCACTGCCTGCCAAATGGATATTAAAGTAAAAGGACTTTCTTATGAAATTTTAGAAAGTGCTTTAAAACAAGCTAAAGACGGAAGATTACATATTCTAGATAAATTAGTAGAAACCATTGCAGAACCAAAAGCTACTGTAAAAGAACATGCTCCAAAAATGGTAACCATGGTAATACCTGGTGATTATATCGGAGCTGTAATTGGTCCCGGAGGAAAAGTGATTCAAGAAATGCAAAAAGAAACCGATACCGTAATTGCAATTGTAGAAGATGGCGATAACGGAATTGTGGAAATTCAAGGAACAAACCAAGAAAAAATTGACAAAGTAATCGAAAAAATTAACGCCATTACTTTTAAACCTGAAGTTGGTAAAACCTACAAAGTAAAAGTAGTTAAAATACTAGATTTTGGACCTGTTGTTGAATATTTAGACGCTCCGGGAAATGAAGTTTTAGTACACATATCCGAACTGGCTTGGGAACGTACCAATAAAGTTGAAGATGTTGTTAATTTAGGAGATGAATTCGAAATTAAATACATGGGTAAAGATCCTAGAACCAAAAAAGATAAAGTATCTAGAAAAGCTTTATTAGAAAAACCGGAAGGTTATGTTGCAAGACCACCGCGTGATAATAACAGATCACGCGATAATAGAGGAAGAGACAACAGACGTGACGATAGGAGATCTAGAAACTAAATAGAAATATTAAACAATATCTAAAAGTGCATAAGAAATTATGCACTTTTTTTATGCTTTATAATCATTTCCGGTAAAACAAAATATAAATTAAGAACAAGAATAGTAACATCCATATGGAACACATCAATATTTTATATAAAGTATTACAATAAATAATAAAACTTAAAAAGTTAAATATCATTTTATTATAATGAATATTATTTTAAAATTTACCCATAAAAAAACTCTAATTCAAGGGGAAATTAGAGTTTAAAACAACTTTTAAGATGTTTTGTATAGTACTTTTTCTTTTTCATTTCGTTGATACAAAGATAAATAAACTCACTTTAATAATATTTGTAAAAAACACAAAATAAAAATAAATTTTTGTATTTTTACCCAAAAAATTAATAATGAATGATTTAAATAAGATACTACTAGACAAAATAAAAGATAATTGTGATAAAAATATATCATTTATAGAAGAAGTAGCAGAAATTTTAGACATAAATTATGATGCAGCATATCGAAGAATTAAAAAAAAGACAAAACTTTCTTTAGAAGATGCTGTAAAATTGGCAATACATTTTGATGTTTCTTTGGATAGTTTATATGAGAAAAAACTATCAAAAAACAAAGTTATCATCCGAAAATCGAATAATGTTGCAACATTAAACGATTTAGAAGCGTATTTTATTGGAATTATTAAAAATATTACACCTTTACAAAATAGAGATGATGTAGAAATTATTTATAGTGCAAAAGATTTACCCTTGTTTTATTTTGCTCGTAACCCTTTGTTTGCTAGATTTAAACTATATACTATTCTATATTTACAAGACAAAAATTTTTCCATAAATAAAATTGATTTTAATACATTTCACATTCCAAAAACACTTCAAGATTTAACAACAAAATTCGGAGAATATTATTATAATTTTGACATTACAGAAATATGGAACGACGGTGTATTAGATGCTACAATTAATCAAATACTCTATTTTTACGAGATAAAATTATTAAACTACACAACGGCTATCAAATTGTGCGATATTTTAAAAAGTTTTATAGAAGATATCGAAAAATCTACATTTACAGGCAGACGTGATAATGACAGAAAATCGAAAATAAAAATTTTTAATAGTCCGCTACTACCATTAAACAACAATGTTGTAATTAAAAATAAGAATAAAAATATTTTAATTACACCATATCTGATGATAAATTATTACGTAATTGAAGACCAAAAATTTATTAGAGATTATCTTGAATTTATAGACGATCATTTAAAGTTTTCTACCTCATTAACAAAAGCCGGAGTAAAAGAAAGATTATTATTTTTTAATCCAAAATACAAACAAATAGACAGAGCAAAACAACGGTTGGAATTACTTAGACAATTTCCACTATAATTTTTTGTAACCTTTTTATAAAAACCTACGTATAATAAATGAAGACTAAAAATCAGCAATAATTATGAGACAACTAAAAATCACCAAACAGGTAACCAATCGTGAAACCGCATCATTAGATAAATACTTACAAGAAATAGGTAAAGTGGATTTAATATCGGCTGATGATGAAGTGGAATTAGCACAACGTATTAAAGCAGGTGATGAACGAGCTTTAGATCGTTTAGTAAAAGCAAATTTACGTTTTGTGGTTTCTGTTGCAAAACAATATCAAAATCAAGGTTTAACATTACCTGATTTAATAAATGAAGGGAATTTAGGTTTAATAAAAGCCGCAAGACGTTTTGACGAAACTCGTGGATTTAAATTTATTTCGTATGCGGTTTGGTGGATTAGACAATCTATATTACAAGCTCTGGCTGAGCAATCTAGAATTGTTAGATTACCATTAAATAAAATTGGTTCTATCAATAAAATTAACAAAATGTTTGCTCGTTTAGAACAAGAAAACGAAAGACCTCCTTCACCTGAAGAAATTGCAAAAGAATTAGATATGACAGTATCTGATGTTAAAGAATCTATGAAAAATTCAGGAAGACACGTATCTATGGATGCTCCTTTAATCGAAGGAGAAGATTCTAATTTATACGATGTATTACGCTCCGGAGAATCACCAATTCCTGATAAAAGTTTAATGCACGAATCCTTAAGAACTGAAATATTAAGAGCATTAGACACATTGACACCAAGAGAAGCAGATGTTGTTTTATTATACTTTGGTTTAGGAGATAAACATCCAATGACTTTAGAAGAAATAGGAGAAACATTTGATTTAACAAGAGAACGTGTAAGACAAATTAAAGAAAAGGCAATCAGAAGATTAAAACATACTAGTAGAAGTAAAATATTAAGAACTTATTTAGGTTAATCTTCATTTGAATTCATATTTAAAACTCGTCAATAATTGACGAGTTTTTTTATGAACTAATTTTTACAAAGAAAACAGAAAAATACTGTAATTTTGTAAAAAATCATTATTATGAAACATTTAATTGCACCATCTATTTTATCTGCCGATTTTGCCAACTTGCAAAAAGATATCGAAATGATTAATAAAAGTGAAGCTGATTGGTTTCATGTAGATGTGATGGACGGTGTATTTGTGCCAAACATTTCATTTGGAATGCCGGTTATTAAAGCTATAAAAAAACACGCAAAAAAACCATTAGATGTACATTTAATGATTGTAAATCCGGATAATTATATATCCGCTTTTAAACAAGCCGGAGCCGATATTTTAACCGTACATTACGAAGCATGTATACATCTTAACCGAACGATACAAAGCATCAAAGCAAATGGTATGAAAGCCGGAGTTTCTTTAAATCCGCATACACCTGTAGCTTTGTTAGAAGACATTATTAAAGATGTAGATGTTGTGCTGATTATGAGTGTAAATCCGGGATTTGGCGGACAATCATTTATTGAAAACACCTATAAAAAAGTAATACAATTACGTGATTTAATAGAAAAATCCGGTTCAAAAGCAAAAATAGAAGTAGATGGTGGTATTAATTTAGAAACCGGAAAAATGTTATTAGCTGCCGGAGCAGATGTTTTAGTTGCCGGTTCGTTTGTTTTTAAAAGTGAAAATCCTTCTAATACTATTTTACAATTAAAAAACTTATAGATAAATTAAAAATCTTTTTTTAATAATTTCTGACGCATTCTAAAAATTGGAAAAACTACCCATAAACACAAAATTAACATCGACATGATGATTCCTCTACTCGTGCCAAAAAACTGCTTAAAAACAGCTCCTGTATAACCTAAAAGTGCAGAAATATCTAGTTTAAGTAAAATAAGTGTTCTTGATAAATCTATTGGATTAAACAACATCGCTCCAAGAGCAAATTTTTCTAATGGATACTCTTTAAATTTTATGGCTAAAATCATAAAAATTCCATCATAAACAACAGCTAAAAACAACCACATTAATATCGCATAACCAAAACCCTTTATTTTATTTTCGTTAGATAAAGCAATATTATAAGCCAATGCCACAAAAATAAAATTTAAGAATGCTCCAACTACAATTAACAATCCAAAATCAAAAATTGAAGCAGATTTAAACAAACCATATAATACAAAAGGAATACCAATACCTAAAACCAAACTAAGCGTTAAAGAGAGCGATACACCAAGGTATTGACCCATAAAAATTTTGCTTCTTTTAATAGGTTGTGCCAATAACAGTTCAGTAAATTCTTTTGAATTGTAATAATACATTACACCAAATATTGTTCCGATAAGCGGTGTTAATACAATGATTATATTCATTAATGTAATTATCGCTTTATTTACGTCATTATTTAAAAAAAGGAGAACGAATCCTAAAATTAAATAAAAAACAAAGTAAACATAACTCCATCTACTGCGTAACAAATCGAATATACTATATTTTAATATTTTTAACATTTTAAAAATTAGTTTTAAATGGATTAAACTGTTTCTTTATGATATTGTTTGGAAATTAATTTGGCAATGGCACGTTCTAAATTTTCTTGATGTGTTTGTTCTTTTAATTTAGGAACACTTCCTTTAAAATAAATTTTACCGTCTAATAAAAAAACGATTTCATTGGCTAATTCTTCAACAACACTCATAATATGCGTGGTAATAAGTATTGTTTTTCCTTTATCGCGTTCTTTTTGTATGAGTTCTTTTAAATAAATAAGAGCTATTGGGTCTAAACCTGTTGTAGGTTCATCTAAAATAATTAAATCGCTATCAAACATAAAAGTAAGCACAATATTCACTTTTTGTTTAGTTCCTCCTGAGAGATTACCCAATTTTTTATTTAAAAATGGTTTTAAACCAAATAAATCAATTAATGGTTGTTCATTTGCCGGTTTAGGTCGTAAATTTTTAACCATTTTAATCAATTCGATTACGGAAAGATTTGCCGGAAAATTAGCAATTTGCGGTAAATAATTTAAGTTATTTCGGTAATCCCATTCTTTTAAAACATTTTTACCTTGATACTCAATTTCACCTTTATTGGGGATAACCATACCAAGCAAACATTTAATCAAAGTGGTTTTTCCGGAACCGTTTGGACCTAAAATGGCAAAAATACCGCCATGCCCAATTTCTAAATCCAGACCATCTAAAACAGTAAGTTTACCAAATTTTTTATGTAGATTTTTTATTTTAATCATTAGATTAATTTATTTATATTTAATACTTTATTCTATTGGATTTACAGGACTCATTAAAGGTTTATTATCTTTTAAATTGTCCGGCGTAAAAACAGGTGAAACTTTTTCGGAAAAATTAATAATATCCACAAATAAACTTCTTAACAATACAATAGTTTCCGGTGTTTGATTAACCACATATGAAAATAATTTAACAGGTCTAAATGGCACATCACCAATACCATCTTTATTTAAGTCGTAACCTGTATATTCACTCCAATAATTGGCTTCAAATTTATTGTTATTTAAACGACTGTTGTAAGATAAATCAAAAGCATTTTCCATAAAATTATTGTATTCAAAAACATTAGAATAGCAACCTCCGGTAAATTTTAACGCCCAACCATTACGGATAAAATGATTGTTTTTATATTCTATTCTGGTACATCCTTCAATATTAATACCTACGGTGTTTTGTTCAAAGATATTATCTTTAATTTTAGCATCATATATTTCTTTAAGTAATAAACCATAAGATGCTGAACCCCAATTATAATGAAATGTATTATTGTGCATATCAATAAATTTTGAAAACATTACGGCAACACCTGCTCCGTTGTTTTTAAATTCATTGTTATGGTATTCATCATGATTGGAAAACATAAAATGCATACCATATCGAACATTATTAAAACTAGTATTATTAGAAAAGTGACTATAACTCACAAATTCCAGGTAAATTCCATCTCGCATTCCGGAAACAGAATTTTTCTCAACACGCATATGTTTACTTTTCCAAATGTGTATTCCGTTTCCGGAAGTAGTTTCATTAATTGCCTTACCGGAAATTTTATTAGAAGATATTACTCCATATTTAGAACTTTGGATAATAAAAGCATAAAAAACATGATCGAAAATATTATTTTCTAAAACAAAATTTTTGCTCTTTGTAACGAAAATTCCAGCTATTTCTTTGGTGTAACTCATGGCAACATTTTTAAAATGGAAACCGGAAATACTAAAATTATCTGTCTTTACAGCAAAAATACTTTCTTGTTTTTGTTCGCCATCGATTATTGGATAATTTTCACCAATAATATGAATTGCTTTACTAACATCAATTAAATGTTCTTTATAAACACCTTTTTTTACAAAAACAGTATCCAAGTCATTAGCAAGAGCAACACCTTCTTTAATTGTTTTTACTTTGCAAGTAGTACAAACTGTGATAGTTTTAGTTTGTGATTGCACAGTTGCAACAAAAAGTAAGAAAAGAAAGATAAATATTATTTTACGCATCTTATTATTTTGATAATTTGGCTTTAATTTCTTTCCAATTATATAATTTTCCACCATATTCGTCTTTTGCTTTTTGAGCTTCTTCACGTGAAGAAAAGGCGGAGAGGTTTGCTGCCATCGGACTTTTAATATTTTCAGAAATTAGGTATGTTGCTTTTTTTGCGTCAACTAATGTTCCGGGATTGGCATAATCTGCTACTAAAATATACGCCATTTGATCTTCGTTTTTGTCTTTATTTAATTTCCAAATTAAACATTCGGCAGAATCAAATGGATAAGATCTTCCTTTTTTGGTAACATATTCGGCTGCATGCGTTTTATCTACAACAGTCATATCACAAAGATGACAATGATCTTTACCATAATTTATTGGCTGTGGTTCTACTTTACAAGAAAGAAATGTAAGAAATATAAGGATAAATGAAAGATGTTTCATAATAAATGTCTTTATAGAAATAAAATGTAAAGATACAAAAACGAGCATATTTTCTTATTAAAATATGCTCGTTTTTATCATAATGACATCTTTAAGATACTTTTTCTTTTTTACCAAACAAATAGGCTATAAAAGAAAGTAACATTCCGGTAGCAATGAAATAAGCTCCCATTGCCGGAAAAGAATATACTTCAAAATTTAATAATTTTTTATATCCAAAAAACGGTGGTTGGTAACCCATTGGTTTGCCGGTAACCGGATCTGTAATTTTTAATATGGCATGAGGATCAAGATGATGTCCGTAAATATACAACCAATTATAAAAATCGTATAATCCTGCAACACCTAATAAAATCATTATGATTAACCAATATAAATACCATTTAGGATTTCCTTTAAATGCTACAAAAATACCTAATACAATCATAATTCCTATAACAACAGGAAAAATTTGAAATTCCTTCATTGGAGCAACAACACCTTTTTTAACATTTTCGGCAGTTGGCAAGTGAGCCATACCAATATAATGATTTAATAAATCGATGTTTTTAACATCATTAAATTGAATTCCGTCTGATAAATGTGTGATGTGAATATTTAACCCTAACGGCTCAGGATATTGAGGTGCTAAAAGTGTAATTTTCCATAATGGTAAAAAATATAATGCACCTAATAAAAGAGCACCAACCATCATTATTATTTGTGATTTTTTCATGACTAAAGTTTTTGTTTGATTTATTTCATTTTAGTACTACAAATTTACAAAATAGTTGTGTAAAATTTGGTAACAAAACTTACATAAAAGATAAAATTATCTTTTTATTTTAAATTGAAATACAATAAGTTATAAAAAAAACGAGCAATTCAAAAAGGAATGAATTACTCGTTTCTTCACTACTAACTAAAAATCATATTTTTATTCTTCTTCTCCGGGAACATCACCATCTAAAGTGAATTTTAATGGTGTGTTAGAACCTTTAGGAGAAACACGAACATATCCTTGCATTTCTTGATGTAATGCAGAACAGAAATCGGTACAATAGAATGGCCAAACACCAACTTCTTTTGGCTCCCAAACTAAAGTTTCGGTTCTACCAGGCATAATTAATAACTCAGATGTATTTGCACCAATCATAGAAATACCATGAGGCACATCATAATCTTGCTCTAAATTGGTAACGTGGAAAAATACCTTATCACCAACTTTTACACCTTCGATATTATCAGGAGAGAAGTGAGAACGAATCATGGACATATAAATATGTACTTCATTTCCTTTACGTACTACTTTAGTTTCTGCTTCAGATTTAACAGCGTATGGATGTTTATTTTCATCTAATTTATAGATTTTTTTAGACTTAGGAGCAATTTTATCAGCTGCTATACCTGCTGCGTAATGAGGCTCTCCAATCGTAGGAAAATCTAATAATAGTTCCATTTTTTTACCGGAAATATCAAATAATTGAGCAGATTGACAAACCTCAGGACCAGTTGGTAAATAACGATCTTTTGTAATTTTATTCATTGCTACTAAATATTTATCGTCTGGAGTTCTTGAATTTCCTCCGGGAATCATTAAGTGACCAACTGAATAATATACAGGATGTCTATCAATTACTTTTAAGTCTTTGATATTCCATTTTACTACTTCAGAAGAAATAAAGAAAGTAGTATATGCATTACCTCTTGTATCAAATTCTGTATGTAATGGACCTAATCCTGGTTGGTCTAAAACACCATAATTTACAGCTTCAAATTTAATTACAGGAATACCGTATTTTTCACCATCAAAGGCTTTATCTTTAATTGCTTTTTGCATTTTAGTAAAAGAGTGAACAGTCATTGCTGCTGCTAATTTACCATTACCGATAATATATTCTCCTGTTGGATCTACATCACAACCATGAGGAGATTTTGCGGTAGGTAAGAAATAAATGGCTCCTTTAACTTCTGTAGGATCAACAATAGTTACTTCATTTTCCCATATCGTTTTAGCTTGATGTGTATCATCATTCCAAAGATTATGAGCATATTTTGCAGGTACTTTTTTACCACCACCATTATTTACATATTCCTCAATTTTTTTCCAGTTAATTGCAGCAATAAAATCTTTATCATTTTGCGATGCATTTACTTCTAACAAAGTATTTGCTTCTTCGGTATTATAAGTAGAGAAGAAAAACCAACCATGTGATTTTCCACGACCAGGATGTGATAAATCATAATTAAAACCAGGCATCATAATTTGAAAAGCAATTTTCATATGACCGGTTTTAGGATCTACTTTAATAAAAGATAAAGCACCTTTAAAGTTTCCTTTCATTTCGCTAATTGGCATATCTCTTTGTGGTACAGGAACCGCAAAACGGGTACCTGCAACTACATATTCTGTGTTTTCGGTAACAAAAGAAGAAGAGTGGTTACCTGCCGAATTAGGTACTTCGATAATTTCTTCCGTTTCAAAAGTTTCTAAAGAAATACGTGCAATACGTGGTGTATTATTTTCATTAATAAAAACCCAACGTCCATCTAAAGTACCATTTGTTTGTGAAATATCAGGATGATGTGAATCTCCCCAAGGCACAAATCCATGTGATGTATTAAGCATTGGTTTTGTTTCAGGATTATATCCATATGCTTTTTCAGGATCTTGAGAAAAAACAGGAATTACTCTAAACAATCTACCCGAAGGTAAACCATAAACAGCTAATTGACCGGAAAATCCTCCGGATATAAAAGCATAATGTGAATCGTGCTTTCCAGGAGCAACGTAAACTTTCTCTGCCGCATTACTGGCTATGGCACCTTTAGCAGTACCTTTTGTTTCTTTGTTACTAGATGTAGGTGCACAGCTTGTTAAAAACAAAGCGGTAACTACAAAAGTAGCAATGGATTTAAAAATTATTTTCATTTTGATTTGATTTGATTTAATTATTTTATTCTTTTGTTCTTAAATATTCTAAAATTGCTCTAACTTCTTCTTCTTTTAATTGTTGCTGTGCCATTGGTGCATGATACTCTGCTATTAAGGCTTTTGCAACTGGATCTTTTTCTAACATTTCTTTTGAATTCATTATCATATTCATAATCCATTCAGGAGAGCGTCTTTTGGTAACACCTTTTAACGCAGGACCTATATAACGTTTTTTAATTTTATGACAAGCCGTACAATTTGCTTTATAAAGTTCTTTTCCTTTTGCTGCTAATTTCTCATCGATTTTATCATTTAAAATAACCGATTTTATAGGGCCAATACCTTTATTATTCAAAGTAGGTTTCGTTAAATCTACTTTTGTAGCGGCTTCTTCTTTTTTGGGCGTTTCTTTTTTTACTTCTTGTTTAACTTCTTCTTTAGAAGTAGTTGTCTTGTCCTCTTTTTTACCGCCACAACTCGAAAGAAATAAAGCTAAGACAGTAACAATTAAAAATTTGAATTTCATGTTTAAATTATTTTTAGTTATTAAATAGTGATTTGATTTTACTTATTTTTTAGGAGCCGGAACCAATACTTGATCAATTACGTGAATCCAGCCGTTACTAACTTTTACAGATTTTAAAATTGGTGCTCCACCAACATAAATTTTACCATCTTTATTCTCAACAGTTAAATATTCACCCGAAGCCATGTATAATTTACGTCCTTTTTTTGCTTCTTTTTTTAATTGTTTAATAGGATAGTTTGCCGGAGCAACATGATTTTTTAAGATAAAAGCTAATTTTACCTTATTTTCCGGTTTTAATAAATTTTCTACCGTTCCTTTTGGTAATTTATCAAATGCTGCATTAACAGGTGCAAAAATAGTTAATGGTCCTGCGTTAACAACAGCATCTTGTACACCTGCAGCTTCGATAGCAGTAACTAAAGTTGAAAAATCTTTAATTGATTTTGCAACTTGCAAAGCATTTGCTTGTTCTCCTTCAGACAATTTTACATCTGCTTGTCCTTGGTGTTCGGTTTGTTTTACTTCTTGCTTGGTTGTTGAAGTTGATTGTGTGTTTTCTTTCGTTTCTTTCTTACAAGAAGAAAAAACAAAAAAACTCAATAATACTAACGATAATAATTTGATTTTCATTTTGATATTTGATTTAGTTAATTTCCGTTCAAAATATAGTACAAAGGTAAAGGGAGAAATCACAAAAAAAGATGACAAAAATCATTTTAAGACAAAAAAGTCTTTTTTTATATAAAATTTTGTTAAAAATCAAATAAAAATTACAAACTCAAGCCAAAAATAAAACTTCCTGTAGATTTTTGGTTGCTAAATGAACGCACATAATCTATACGTAAAAATCTGAATTTACCAAAACCAACATTGTTTAAACCGATATTAAATTCCGAATACGGAAAATGATCAACAGTTAACAAAGTATTTACACCAATAATAAACTGAAATTGTAATTTTTTTATTAGTGGTATTTTATCTAAAAGATAGCCTTTAAATTGATGTTCGGCATGAAATTCGGCAAATTTTTTGTTGGTGCTATATGCATAAGATGGCAATAATGCAAAGTGATTGGTGTAATCTTTTACCAAAGAAATGTGTACTTGTGTAATATCGAAATGTTTGTAATCAATAAATGAAAGTTGATTTTTATTTAGAAAGGTTCCTGCTTTAATATTGTATGAAAAAGTTCCTTTATTACTTATTTGAAATCGCTGAAAAATTCTTCCTTCGATATAATCGAAATTATATTTAATATTAGAAAATGAAATTCCCTTTTTATAATTAATTTGTAGTTTTGGATAAGCTGTAGACAGGTTTATTTTTTGTGTAGGAAATAAGAGGAACTTCTGCCCTATTTTATATGTTAAACCGGTTTCCAATTTAGTCATTTGGTGTTTTTCTATCGCCGCTTTGGTAAAATTATCAGGTTCTAACGGATTGTTTGATGTGTAATGTGTATCCTTAAAATTTATAAAAACAAAATTAGCATGATTAAATTCGGGTTTTCTTATTTCATACGATATCTTGGTGTTTAAAAACAAACCGTTTAAGACCTCTTGCTTATACGATATTTCGGAAAAATTTTTATTGTAATATTTAGAATTGTTTTCTTCAAATAATAAGGTACTTAATGTATTAAAAAGAGGTGCTGTGGAATATGGATCGTTAAATTCGGTTAATTGTTTACCAAAAGAAACTTGCAAAATGGAATTTTTTTTATCATTAAAACGATACAAAAACCTATTTACAAATCGAATTTTTTTATCGGAAAAACCATAATTTATTTTACTGCTTATTTGATAATTTTGATGGTTTTTATCTTTATAATAGGTAAATTTTGCCGTAGTATGCCAACCTTGAATCGTGTTAAACATAACATTTATTGGAAAACTAATTTTAAAACGGTTTTTATGATATAAGTTCTGATGGTTATAATCGAAAAAAACATCTGAAAATTGAAATTTATTATGTGCTAAAGTAAGGGAATCTAAATATTTTTTTGAGCTGTGTTTACGTTGTAAAGAATCTCCGTGTTTATATGTATATTTTTCAATATCAGATAATTGTTCCGAACGATTTTTAAGCCAAAATAAACTATCTCTTTTATATGGAAATTGATAGGTTAATCTGTTTAAACCAAGTTTTTGTTTTTGTAACTTATAGTCTTTAAAAAAAGCGGACATGGTTCCTGCCAAATGAATCTGAAATTTATTAAAATCAAAATCGATTTTTTGGTTTTTAAGTAGCCAAAGTTTTTGGTTTTTATGGTATTCAAAATTTTGTTTTATCTTTATAAAACCAATATCCGTTTTTTGTATTTGCTTTCCGGTTATATACAAATCTAAAGCGTATAATTGCCAATCTTGATCAACAACATAAATAAAACCATTTAGTGCATTTGCATTTTTGTATTTGGGAATTACTTTAATTTTATGAATTAATATACCATTTTCCAAAAAGCTTTTTTGAAGTTTATAAGTGTAAAAAAAGTTAGCATATACAGCTATTGGCGATATTAATTTATCGCCCAAAGTAATTGTATTATGATAAAAGTTAATATTTGTGTTTGCCGCTCTATTAAAGCCGATTTTATTTTCAATACCATTCACTTTTACCGCATAAATGGTTTCTTTAAGCTGTTTTCTTTTTTTTTGAATGGTAGATAGCGTTTCAGAGAGATACACAATTCCGGTACCACGATTATTTAAAAAAGGCTGTAAAGAAGTAAAATCCAAACCAAGCAAACGCTCCGGTAAGTGTAAGATTTGATATTTATTTTTAGCATACATCTGGGCGGAATAATCATCTGTTTGTCTTAGATATTTTCGCCGATTTCTAATGACCTGCTTGATGATTAAATCAACTGTTTTATCTGTATTTTTATTGTTTTTAGAATTTAATAAAACAGTATCTGATAATTTAAAAAACAAAGAATCATCTCTTCGATGTTGGTGTTTTAAAATTTTGAGAATCAAGGTGTATTTACCAACTTTTTTAGTGTTGATATTTACATCATTAAAGTCGGTTATTGTATTTCCTTTTAAGGTATTAATGATAAAAGCATGAAAAAGAGATAGGTTTTTATCTTGACTGTAAATTGCTTTTTCTGTTGTTTGACCAAAAATCAAAACAGGAAATAGCACAACAAGAACTACTAATTTTTTCAAAACAATTTAAGGATAAAAGTGCAAATGTAAATTATCCGTAGAAAAAAGAATTATTTTTTTATTCTTTTTTCATTTTGCTTCACAAAAGCATCCCAACCTGTATATGATTTACCAATATGTACACGACCTTGGTTATAAAAATGACAGACTGCGGCTGCAAGACCATCGGTTGCATCTAAATTTTTTGGGAGCGTTTTTAAGTTTAAAAGACTTTGTAACATTTTAGCAACTTGCTCTTTTGAGGCTGTTCCGTTACCGGTAATTGCCATTTTTATTTTTTTGGGAGCATATTCGGTTATTGTAACTTCACGAGAAAGACCTGCAGCCATTGCTACACCTTGGGCTCGACCTAATTTTAACATCGATTGTACATTTTTACCAAAAAAAGGAGCTTCAATAGCAATTTCATCAGGATGGTAAGTATCGATTAAATGTACGGTACGTTCAAAAATTTTTTTTAATCGCAAATAATGGTCGTCGTATTTGTTTAAAATCAATTCATCTAACAGAACAAAATGCATTTGTTTTTTTACAACTTTAATAATACCAAAACCCATAATTGTGGTTCCGGGATCAATGCCTAATATAATTTTATCTGCTGCCAATAGAATAATTTTAAAAACAAAGATACTTTCAATTTTAGAAACGTTTTAAAAATAAATTTAATATTATTGCTTAGACAATGACGAAAACATCTAAAAAATACCGAAATTTCCTTCAATTTACTGTAAAAATAAGTGTGATAATCGCCGCTTTTTATTTTATCTATTACCGTTTATTTTTTAATGAAAATTTAGACATAAATACTTTAAATAAACAGGTTATAAATGCTGTTTTTAAAAATCATAATTCAATTATTATATTGTTGGTTTTAACTGCTTTAAATTGGTTTATGGAAATTTTAAAATGGCAGATTTTAGTATCTAATATTCAGAAAATCAATTTAATAGAAGCAACTGAACAAACCTTGGCTGCACATACAGGAGCTCTATTAACACCAAATAGAATAGGTGAATATGGTATAAAAGCAATTTATTTTGATAAAAAAAATCAAAAAAAAATAATGCTGTTAAATTTAATTCATCATATGTTACAAATGACAGTAACCGTAATGTTTGGTATAGTAGGAACTATATATTTAATAAAGCATTATAATATTGAATTACCAAAAATAAAATACCACAAAATAATCTATTACACCACAGGAATAATACTGATTTTTATTATGGGAAATACGGTAATCCACAAGAAAATTCGTACATTTTATTGGAATAAAATAGTACATTTTTTAAAAAACACACCCAAGAAAATACTTATTACAGGTTTTATATTATCTGTTTTAAAATATATTATTTTTGTACATCAATTTATATATCTGGCATATTTGTTTGAGGTAAAAATAAACTATACAGAATTTTTATTATTGCTATTTGCATTTTATTTATTAGCTTCAGTATTACCGAGTATTCCTATTTTTGATTGGATAATAAAAGGATCGGTTGCTATTATGATATTACAATTTGCCGGCGTAAATGAAGTTACTGCAACCATAATTACTACCATAATGTGGTTTTTAAATTTTGCTATTCCGGCTATTTTAGGGAGTTATTTTATTTTAAAATTTAAGAAACAACCGTATCTTTACCAAAAATCAAAAATATGATAAAGGATTTTATTAATGGTATAACAGCATATTTTAAAGCTCTAAAATTGATCAAAGAATTAAATCTTTGGAAATATTTTTTAATTCCGGCTATCTTAGGTTTCCTATTGGGTCTTATTTTTATATCAACAGCTTATGCTTTATCTGATAATATAGGAGAATATATCACAAAATACTGGAAGTTTGAATTTGGAAAAGGGATTATAAAAAGCGTTAGCAATTTTATTGGAGGATTATCAATTATCCTTATCGGAATAATGTTATACAAACATATTTTAATGGCATTATCATCTCCATTTATGACACCTGTATCTGAAATAGTAGAAAAACATTTAACAGGAAATACCAGAATAACAGAAATTAAAGTAATAGCACAATTAATAAGGTCTATAAAGTTAAATATAACAAATTTAATAAAAGAATTAATAATAACAATTCCATTGATGATATTGAGTTTTATTCCGGTAATAGGATTGTTTTTTATGTTATTAACTTTTTATTATCAAGCTTATTATGCCGGAATTGGTAATATGGATTATACTTTAGAAAGACACTTAAACTACAAAGAAAGTAAGTTATTTTATAAAAAATATAAAGGTGTTGCTGTTGGAAACGGAACAGTATTTACCTTGTTGTTATTTATTCCGGTAATAGGTATTATGATTAGCTTACCATTAGCTACTGTGGCTGCGACAATAGAAAGTATTAAAAAATTGGATGAATTTAAAAAAATAAATTGATTAGTTTATTAATAACCATATCGTTAACATATTTTATATTAATAATCCGGTTAATTATAGGTTTTGATAAAATAAAAGAATATAAACAGATTGAAAAAAGCGATAAAAACACATTTTCAATAATTGTACCTTTTAGAAATGAATCTTCTAACTTACCGGAATTAATTAATAGCTTAAACAAACTAAAATACAATAAAACCAAGTATGAAATTATTTTTATTGATGATAATTCTACGGATAATTCAGTTAAAATAATAGAACAAAATATTTCAAAAAACATAAAATATACTGTTTGTAAAAATAAACGTCAATCAAATTCACCAAAAAAAGATGCAATAACAACAGCCATTAAATTTGTTAAAAATAAATGGATCATTACAACAGATGCCGATTGTTTTGTACCTAATTTATGGCTAAAAAATTTTAATAATTTTATTGAAGATAGAAACAGAATTGTTTTTATTGCCGCTCCTGTTAATTACAAAACAGGAAAAACATTTATAGAAAAATTTCAGAAATTAGATTTTGCAAGCTTGATTGGAACCACAATTGGAAGTTTTGGACAGAAAAAACCATTGATGTGTAACGGAGCCAATTTATGTTATAAAAAAGAAGCCTTTTTAAGTGTAAACGGATATACCGGAAACAACAACATAGCTAGCGGTGATGATGTGTTTTTAATGGAGAAAATGCAAAAAAAATATCCTGATAAAATTGCGTATTTAAAATCATTTAATGCAACGGTAATCACAAAACCGGAAAGAAATAGTAAAGATTTAATGGAACAACGAATTCGTTGGGCATCAAAAACCGGAAATTCTAAAAATATATATACATTAATAATTGGAGTAATTGTTTTAGGTATAAATTCCTTTTTATCAATTTTTACTTTTTGGTATGCGATAAAAAACAAGGCAACATTTTACCTGATTATTATAATATGGATTTTAAAAATTGTACTTGACTATTTTTTAATTTATAAAACATTAAAATTATTCAAAGAGAAAACCAAAAATATAGATTATTTCTTAACAGCAATAATTCATCCCTATTTTATAACAGTAATCTCTATTCTATCATTATTTAAAAAATATAAATGGAAAGATAGAAACTTCTATAAGTAAAATCTATAATAAATAATAAAATAATAAATTTTATAAAAATATTTTAACGTAAAATAAGGCTTTTTAACGGATTTTATAATTTTTTATATACTTTAAATAGATAAATA
>Ga0256841_1001785_pt1 | contig 17883 bp, 13 predicted proteins | sample 356308metaG_FD_185971 | JGI IMG/M metagenome (GOLD analysis project Ga0256841, IMG submission 185971) | Hydrothermal vent microbial communities from Mid Atlantic Ridge, Atlantic Ocean - 356-308 | ecosystem: Environmental > Aquatic > Marine > Hydrothermal vents | place: Atlantic Ocean: Mid... | reverse complement strand
CGATGGCCAGCAGGCATTCGGTATGCTCGAAATCCTCGTAACAGCCGGGCGGGCCGTCGGAGCCGAAGGAGCGCTTGTAGCCCGAGACCGCCGACGACATGCACAGGGTGGTGTTGCCGTCGTAGTTGTTGGTGCCGATCACGCCCCGTGCCAGCTTGCCAAGGGTATAGAACTCCTCGGTCATGATCTGGCCGGTGGAGACGATGGCGAAGGCGTCACGGCCGTACTGTCCCTGGATCCGCTTGATCTCGTCGGCCACCTTGTCCAGGGCCGTGTCCCAGTCCACCTCGCGGAAGGGCTCGAAGCGCTTCTCGCGCATCAGGGGTACCCGCCCCCGGCCGCTGGTGCGGAACAGCTCGTGCTCGAAGATCCCCTTGAGGCAGAGCTTGCCGCGGTTCACGTCGGCGTTGCCCACGCCCCGGGTGGCCACCGCCTCGCCCTTGTCATTCACGCCCACCTCGATGGAACAGCCGGTGGAGCAGTAGCCGCAGGTGGTGTATTTCCATTCCTTCACGCCGGGATCGGCGAGCTTGATGGGGTTCTTCTTTTTTCGACCAAAGAGCATGGCTTCCAGACCTGATTCAGGGTGTTGTGATTGTCCCGTAGGAGCGGCGCAAGCCGCGATTCAGCGCATGGGGTGTGGTCGCGGCGAGGGCGCCGCTCCTACATGCGTGTCGTTAACCGTTGGGGCAACCTTCGGCCGGCTTGGCCGACAGATAGATGGTCTGCCCCTCCAGCTTCACCGGGAAGGTGGCGGCACAGCCCTCGTCGGGAGCCACCGCCTCGCCGGTGTCGAGCTGGATCTTCCAGTCGTGCAGCGGGCAGGCCACCTTCGTATCGTGCACGATGCCCTGCGACAGCGGCCCGCCCTTGTGCGGGCACTTGTCACGCAGGGCGAAGATCCGATCGTCGGCGGTGCGAAACACCGCGATGTCGCCTTCCCCCGTCCGCACCACGCGGGCGCCCTTGCGTGGGATGTCGTCGATTTTGCCTACTTCAATCCAATCGTTGCTCATGGTTTGCTACCGTCTGTGTATTCGTTTTTCCGATACCCGCTGCAAATAACGCAGAGGGCGCAGAGACGCAGAGGACGCCGAGAAGTTCGAATGAATCATCAATCCTTGATGACTCGCCATACCAAAAGCGCCTTTCGTTCCAGCAAAGTCTCCTCTGCGATCTCTGCGTCTCTGCGCCCTCTGCGTTCCTTCCACCACTACCTTACGAAGCCACCACCTTGAGCGGTTCGAATTCGACCCGCTTGGCTTCGTTTTCGGCCATTTCCTTCCAGGGATCCTGCTGGGCGTATTTCTGGGCTTCCCGGAAGCGTTCGGCGAGGGCCTTGCGCCTGGCTTCGTCCTCGACGATCTGCTCCTTGACCCAGGCCAGGCCGACCCGTTCGATCCAGGGGGCGGTGCGTTCCAGGTAGTGGGCGTTTTCGCGGTAGAGCTGCATGAAGGCGGCCACGTATTCGAGCACTTCTTCCTCGGTCTTGGCGTGCACCAGGAAGTCGGTGGCGCGGACCTTCACACCGCCGTTGCCGCCCACGTGGATCTCGTAACCGGAATCCACGCAGACCACGCCCAGGTCCTTGATGGTGGCCTCGGCGCAGTTGCGAGGGCAGCCGGAGGCGGCCATCTTGAACTTGTGCGGCGTCCACGACCCCCAGGTGAGCTTTTCCATCTCGATGCCGAGGTGGGTGGAATCCTGGGTGCCGAAGCGGCACCATTCCTTGCCCACGCAGGTCTTGACCGTGCGCAGGGCCTTGCCGTAGGCATGGCCGGAGACGAAGCCGGCCTCTTCCAGATCCTTCCAGATGTGCGGCAACTGCTCCTTCTTCAGGCCATACAGGCCGATGCGCTGGCCGCCGGTGACGTGCACGTACTTGACGCCGTACTTCTCCGCCACCTCGGCGATCTTCATCAGCTCCTTCGGGCTGGTGCCGCCGCCCCACATGCGCGGAATCACCGAGTAGGTGCCGTCCTTCTGGATGTTGGCGTGGGCGCGTTCGTTGATGAAGCGCGACTGGCTGTCGTCCTGGTATTCGCCCGGCCATTCGCACAACAGGTAGTAGTTGAGGGCGGTGCGGCACTTGGGGCAGCCGTCGGGCGTCTTCCAGTCCAGGGCCTGCATCACGGCCGGGATGTCCTTGAGTTCCTGGCGGCGGATCTGCTCGCGCACCTCGTCGTGGGTCTTGTCGGTGCAGCCGCACAGGGGCTTGAGGTGCGGGGCGGTGGAATAGTCGCCCCCCACCACGTGGGCCAGCAGGGCCTCCACCAGGCCGGTGCAGGAACCGCAGGAGCTGGATGCCTTGGTGTGGGCCCGCACGTCCTCCAGGGTGAAGAGCTTCTTCTCGGTGATGGCCTTGACGATGTCGCCCTTGCACACGCCGTTGCAGCCGCAGATCTCGGCATCGTCGGGCATGGCGGCCACCCGGTTCTGCTCGCCGTGCCCCGAATCGCCCAGATGCGCCTGACCGAACAGGATGTGCTCGCGCATCTCGGAAATGTCGGTGCCATCGCGCATCAGATCGAAGTACCAGGAACCGTCGATGGTGTCGCCGTACATGACGGCGCCCTTGATCCGGTTGTCCTGCACCACCAGCTTGCGATACACGCCGCGCGAAGCATCCTGGAAGACCAGCTCCTCGGTGTTGTCGTCACCGAGGAAGTCGCCGGCCGAGAACAGATCGATGCCGGTGACCTTGAGCTTGGTGGAGGTGACGGTCCCCTCGTAGCGGCCGATGCCGTACTGGGCCAGGTGGTTGGCGCAGACCTTCGCCATCTCGAACAGGGGCGCGACCAGGCCGTAGGTGACGCCGCGGTGCTGCACGCATTCGCCCACGGCGTAGATCCGCGGGTCGAAGGTCTGCAGGGTGTCGTTGACCACGATGCCCCGCTCGCAGTGGATGCCGGCCTCTTTTGCCAGCTCGATGTTGGGGCGGATGCCCACGGCCATCACCACCAGATCGGCATACAGCTCGGTGCCATCCTTGAAGCGCACCTTCTCCACCCGGTCCTTGCCCACGATGGCCTCGGTCTCGGCCGGCATGAGGAAGTTCATGCCCCGCTCCTCGAGGTTCTTGCGCAGCATCTCGGCAGCAGGCCGGTCGAGCTGACGCTCCATGAGGATGTCCATGATGTGCACCACGGTCACGCTCATGCCCTGCTGCATCAGGCCATTGGCCGCTTCCAGGCCCAGCAGGCCACCGCCGATGACCACGGCGTGCTTGCCCTGCTTCGCGGCCGCGATCATGCTGTCCACGTCGTGGATGTCACGGAAGCTCACCACCCCGTCCAGGTCCTTGCCCGGGATGGGCAGGATGAAGGGCCGCGAGCCGGTGGCGATGAGCAGGCGATCGTATTCGGCCTCGGTGCCGTCCTCGGCGATCACCCTGCGCCTGACGCGGTCGATCTTCACCACCTTTTTGCCCTTGTGCAGGGTGATCCCGTTGTCGGCGTACCACTGCTCGTCGTTGAGCATGATCTCGTCGATGGTCTTCTCGCCGGCCAGCACCGGCGAGAGCATGATCCGGTTGTAGTTGCCGTAGGGCTCGTCGCCGAAAACGGTGATGTCGTAGGCGTCGGGAGCCACCTTGAGCAGTTCCTCGACGGTGCGGATCCCGGCCATGCCGTTGCCGATGACAACCAGTTTCTCTTTCATGCGTAGCTCCAGATGAATAGCGTGCGTTGCGATGCCTGTCAGGTCTGCCCCCTTTCAGCAACTACCGTGCCATTCATTAGCGATTCATGAAATAATCTTCATGTTATTGATTTATATCGGGTATTTTTTCCATTCCCGGTGTATTGGCAAGGACAATGCCGCTCTCATCACGAACAGAAACGCACCAAAATGGTGCGCACCGCTCCCCTTTCCCGATCATCGCGCCCCAAAGCGCATCGTTGTCCCGACGCCGGCGCCCGACACGGTGCAAAGCCCTGTACCGCGGCAAGGTGTGCTGCGCCTGCACCAATATCAGACATGACTGATATGGCCCGCTACGGGGTGCACTCCGGCTGTGCACGAATGCGGTTTGCACGAGCGTCAGACATCCATATTTGTCCAATATTTCAACGACATAAGTTAATGGCACGTTAATTGCTGCATTATCGCAAAACCTTTTCATCCTTCATCGGGAGATCACCATGTCCGTCATCGACCAGAGCAAGATCAACCTGTTGTCGTTCTCCGGAAAGATGCGCATCCTGCATCTGACCTGGTTCGCCTTCTTCCTGAGCTTCTTCGTCTGGTTCAACCACGCCCCGTTGCTGGGCGCGATGCGTGACGCCCTTGGCCTCAGCGATCAGCAGATCAAGACCCTGTTGATCCTCAACGTGGCCCTGACCATCCCGGGACGAATCATCATCGGCATGCTCACCGACGCCTTCGGCCCGCGCCGGGTCTATTCGGGCCTGCTGTTCGTCTCGGCCTTCCTCTGTTTCGGTTTCGCCGTGGCCGACACCTATGAACAGCTGGCCCTGATGCGCTTTCTGCTCGGCTTCGCCGGCGCCGGCTTCGTGATCGGCATCCGCATGATCTCCGAGTGGTTCCCGGCCAAACAGGCCGGCGTGGCCCAGGGGATCTACGGTGGCTGGGGCAATTTCGGCTCAGCCGGCGCGGCCCTGGTGCTGCCCAGCCTGGCCCTGCTGTTCGGCGGCGATGACGGCTGGCGCTGGGCCATCGCCACCACCGGCCTGCTGGCCCTGATCTACTCGGCCGTGTATTTCTTCTCGGTGACCGACACGCCCAAGGGCTCTACCTACTTCAAGCCGAAGCGCAACGGCGCACTGGAGATCACCAGCCCCGGCGACTTCCTGCTCTACATCCTGATGAACGTCCCCCTGTACGCGGCCCTGGCGGTGCTGGCCTGGAAACTCGGCCCGGCCAATCTGGGCATGCTCAGCGAAGCGGTGACCGACATCATCTACGCCCTGCTCGGCAGCCTGTTCCTGTTCCAGACCTTCCGCATCTACCAGATCAACGGTCACGTGTTCCGCGCGCCGGTGCCGGAAATCGAGCGCTACAAGTTCAAGCAGGTGGCCGTGCTGGATCTGGCCTACATGGTCACCTTCGGCTCCGAGCTGGCCGTGGTCTCCATGCTGCCGCTGTTCTTCCAGGATACCTTTCACCTCTCGGCCGTGGCCGCGGGCGCCATCGCCTCGGTGTTCGCCGGGCTGAACCTGATCATGCGCCCGGCCGGTGGCTGGATCTCGGATCGCTTCGGCCGCAAGTTTTCCCTGGCGGTGATCATGGCCGGCCTGGCGCTGGGCTACTTCCTGATGAGCCTGATGAACGGAAGCTGGCCCATTGCCGCCGCCGTGGCCGTGGTGGTGTTCTCCTCCCTGTTCGTCAATGCCGGCAACGGCGCCGTGTTCGCCGTGATTCCGCTGGTCAAGCGCCGTCTGACCGGCCAGATCGCCGGCATGGCCGGCGCCTACGGCAACGTGGGCGGGGTGGTGTTCCTGACCGTTCTCTCCTTCGTCTCGCCGCAACTCTTCTTCCTGACCATTGCCGTGGCGGCGGTGGCCGTGTTCCTGATCACCGCGCTGTTCCTGGAAGAGCCTCGCGGCCACATGCACGAGGTGCTGCCGGATGGCACCGTGCAGATGATCGAGGTGGAATGAAGGCAGAGAAAAGGGAAAAGAGGAAAGAGACAAGAGGAGGGTGGGCCGGCAGGGCCGGCCCATCCCTTTTTCTGATAGTCTATCTCTTCAGCCCATGACCCAATCCCCATCCATCGAGATCGCCTCCGCCTGCCACAGCGTGGCCGGCGTGAAGGAACAGAACGAAGACGCCTGCGGAGTCCAGGTGCCCGAAGAGCCGCTGCTGACCACCAAGGGGCTGGCAGCGGTAATTGCCGATGGCATGAGCGGCTCCGATGCCGGTCAGCAGGCCAGCCGAGCCTGCGTGCAGGGATTTCTCTCCGACTACTTCAGCACCCCCGAATCCTGGTCGGTGAAAACCTCGGGCCAGAAGATCCTCACCGCTCTCAACCACTGGCTGTACGGCACCGGCCAGCGCGAATACGGCAGCCACAAGGGCATGGTCACCACCGTGTCCGCCCTGGTGCTCAAATCCAACACCGCACACCTGTTCCATGTGGGTGATACCCGCATCTACCGCCTGCGTGACGGCGAGCTGGAGCAGCTCACCACCGATCACCGGCTCGACATGGGCGCCGACAAGACCTACCTGTCCCGGGCGATGGGCATCGATCTGCATCTGGAAATCGACTATCGCAAGGTGCCGGTGGAAACCGGTGATCGGTTCGTGCTGCTGACCGACGGGGTGCATGAATTCCTGCCCGACAGCGCCATTCGCAAGCACCTGGAAGAACACGCCGACGACACGGAAGCGGCCGCCCGCGCCCTGGTGGCCCAGGCGGCGGCCAACGGCAGCGACGACAATCTCACCGCCCTGGTGCTGCGAGTGGACCGCCTGCCCCGGGAGAACGCGCAGGAGTTCTACCAGAAACTCACCGAGCTGCCCTTCCCCCCGCCACTGGAGCCGGGCATGGTGCTCGACGGCCAGCGCATCCTGCGCCACCTGTTCTCCAACCGGCGCACCGAAGTCTATCTGGTGCAGGACATCGAAAGCGGCGAGAAACGGGTGCTCAAGGCCCCCTCCGTCAACTACGAGGACGACCCCGAATACATCCACCAGTTCCTGCACGAGGAATGGGTGGGCCGGCGCATCAACAACCCCCACGTGATGAAGGTGCTGGAGCCGCCGCGCAAGCGCACCGCGCTCTACTACCTGGCCGAGCACATCGAGGGCCGCACGCTGCGCCAGTGGCTGGAAGACGAACCGCGCCCCTCCCTCAACCAGGTACGCGACATGATCGAACAGATCGCTCGCGGCCTGCGCGCCTTTCACCGGCTGGAGATGATTCACCAGGATCTGAAGCCGGAAAACATTCTGGTGGACGAGCACGGCACCCTGAAGATCATCGACTTCGGTTCCACCAAGATCGCCGGCATCGAGGAGATCTACGTGCCGCTGGACACCAACAACCTGCTCGGCACCATCAACTACACGGCCCCCGAGTACCACATCGGCCAGCCGCCCTCCAACCGCTCCGACATCTTCTCCCTGGGGGTGATCGCCTACGAGCTGCTCACCGGCCGCCTGCCCTACGGCAAGGAGCTGACCGCCCGCAACCTGCGGCGGGTGCACTACCGGTCCATCAAACGCTTCAACCCGGAAATCCCCGTATGGGTGGATCGGGCCATCGAAAAGGCCGTGAGCATTTCCCCCGAAAAACGCTTCGAGAAGCTCTCGGAATTCACCCACGCCCTGCGCCAGCCCGACCCGCGACTTGTCGGTACCGAGCACGTGCCCCTGATCCAGCGCCATCCCGTGCGGGTCTGGCAGGCCATCAGCGCGCTGCTGTTCGTGCTCAACGTCTGGCTGCTGTGGCTGCTGTCGCACTGACCGGAATTTCTTGCCGTCAGTCCGGAAATCGGCACCGCTGGTCCGGTTTCTTCTCCCCGGGGGATGCAATTTGCACTCTCCCCTTGCATCCTGACTTTTCTGCCGGGAGGATCCGCCATCCTCGGGAATTCGCGGCCCTGCTCGCCGCCGATTCCTTCAGATTCTGTTGCCGGCTGCCGATACAGACGGTTTACAGACAGACTCGGCACACGACTGACGATGCAGGTGACGACGATCATGATATTCCGCCTTCTTTCAACACTTCTCCCGCTGCTCGGCCTGATCCTTCTGCCGCCCGCCGTCCAGGCCGAAGGCGATCAGGACAACCTGATCACCTGGGCCGGCTGCGGCATCACCAAGAAGGCCTTCATGAAGGAGCTGGCCGCGGCCTACACGAAGAAGACCGGGATCCGGGTCAAGCTCTCCGGCGGCGGCGCCACCCGCGGGATCCGGGATACGGTCAAGGGCAAGGTCATGATCGGCGGCAGCTGCCGCATGACCCTGCCGGGCGCCGACAAGTCGGAACTCTATGCCAGCCTGCATCCGGTGGCCTGGGATGCCCTGGCCATCATCGTCAACCCGCACAATCCGGTGAAAAATCTCACCATGAAACAGATCCGGGCCATCTATACGGGCAAGATCACCCGCTGGAAACAGGTGGGCGGGCCCGACGCCCCCATCCACCTCTACGTGCGCCGCGGCAAGATCTCCGGCGTGGGCTACGCCATCCGCCAGTACGTGTTCCAGGACAGCAACATGGAATTCGTGACCGATCCAAAATACGTGGTGCGCTCCTCCGGTCCGCTGGAAAAAGCCGTGGAGAAGGATCCCTACGCCATGGGCATCACCGGGGTCAGCTCGGCCCGCAAGCGCAAGGTAAAGATCATCGGTTTCGACGGCAAGACCCCCACCTATGAAAACGTGGCCAGCGGACAATATGGCCTCTACCGCCCCCTGTATCTGGTCACCAGTCCCCATCCGAGCAAGGCCGTGAAGGCTTTCATCGCCTTTGCCACCTCCGAGGAAGGCCGGCGCATCATTCGTGAAAACGGCACCGTACCCTACAAGGACGCGCCAAAACTGATGAGCAAGATGCTGATCTACGGTTTCGATGTGAAATGAGGCACCGGCGGGCCACCGGTTACTGCGCCTCCCGCCGGTTTCGGCCATAGCGCAAGAGGATCACCAGGGCCAGCAGGGAAACCCCGGCGGCACTGAGAAAGGCCGGTGACTCGCCCCACCATTGCCAGAGCGCGCCGAACAGGAACGCACCGGGCAAGGCCGCCAGCCCCACGACCATGTGATACAGGCCGAATGCCGTGGCCTTGTGCGCGCTCGGCGCCACGTCGCCGATGAGCGCCCGTTCGGTGCCCTCGGTGAAGGCCAGGCTGGCGGCATAGGCGAGAAACCCGCCCCACACCGCCAGCGGATGGGTATGCGTGAAGGCCAGGAAGCCCAGCACCGCGATCCGCGCCCCCCAGCCCACCACCAGGACCGGAATCCGGCCAAAACGATCCGAGAGGCTCCCGGCCGGCATGGCCACCAGGGCCTTGACCAGGCTCGCGGCAGCCCACACCAGCGGCACCCAGGCCACCTTCAAGCCCCGCTCGGTGGCCCACAACACCAGAAAGGCCTCGGGCACCGCCGCCAGCGACAGACCACCGGCCGCCAGGATCAGGCCGCGCAGGCGCGGTGAGAGAACCCGCCAGCGCAGCGGCGCTGCCCCGGTGGCCGCCTCCGGAGGGGACGGCGTTGGCGGCAGGGCGAAGATCAGCAACAGCACCACCAGCCCCCCCGGCAGCGCCGATCCCAGGAAAACCTGATCCAGCGGCCAGTGTGCCTGCAGAAGAACGAAGGCCAGCAACGGACCCAGCATGGCGCCCGCATTGTCCAGCGCCCGATGGAGGCCGAAGGCCCGACCCCGCCGATCACCAGTGGTGACCGCCGCGATGATGGCATCCCGCGGCGACGTGCGCAGCCCTTTGCCGACCCGATCGAGAAAACGCAGCCCCAGCACTCCGCCCCAGCCCGACACCATACCGATCAGCGGCCGTGCCAGGTTGGACAGTCCATAGCCGCCCAGCACCAGGCCGCGGGCATTCCAGCCCCGATCCGCCAGCCGTCCCGAGACCAGTTTGAGCAGGCTGGCCGTGGCTTCCGCCACCCCCTCCACCAGTCCCACGATGGCCGGACCGGCACCCAGGGTCACGGTCAGGAAGAGGGGCAACAGCGGCGTAATCATCTCGCTGGCCGTATCGTTGAGAAACGAGACCAGCCCCAGAATCCACACGCTGCGCGGCAGGCCCGCCTTCATGTCCCGGTCCGCGCCTTCACAAGCATGGCATCAACTGTCATCATCGAAACGTAGCGCACCTGTTCGGGCTGTGCCATATCAATCGGATACTCCCCATGTTTTGCATGCCACCTCTCCCTTTGTCCGGCCTGATGCGGCCGCCCATCGAGTGGCGGTTCTGAGGGCGATCATGCGGCGATGTTTGCGAATAGCATTTCACGGATGGCTGCTGATGCTCTGCCTTGGCCTTGCGCGCCTGGCGGGCGCCGGACCGGCAACAGGGAAACCGGCCACGCCGGGCCTGCCCGGCCCCCCGCCCGATCCCTGGCAGCGCTTCGTCCCGCCCGTCGACAGTCGCTACGACTGGCTGCAACTGAAATCGGGCGAATGGCTGAAGGGCAATCTCAAGTCCCTCTACAACTTCACGCTCGAGTTCGACAGCGACAAGCTCAATCTGCTGAACTTCGCCTGGAAGGACGTGAAACGCCTGCGTACCGCGGCGCCGCGCAGCCTGCGGGTCGAGACCGGCCGCGACCGCGGGCAGCCGCTGACGGTGTACGGGCGCATCGAACTCGACGGGGACGAGGTGCTCGTGATCACCGGCCAACACCGCCAGCGCTACCGGCGGGAGCAGATCGTCTCCATCGGCACCCGGGCGGAGAAGGAAAGCGACTACTGGAGCGGCAAGTTCTCTCTCGGCGCCAACCTGCGGGCGGGCAACGCCGATCTGGTGGATCTGAGCCTGCTCGCCAACGCCCGCCGGCTCACCGCCGAATCCCGTTTCGTGGCCGACTACGTGGGCAACTTCAGCCGCGCCGATGGCATCGAGACCGCCAACAATCACCGCCTCAACGGCCACTACGACCGCTTCCGCTCACGCCGTTTCTTCTGGCGGGTGATCAACGCCGAATACTATCGGGACGTGCCGAAGAACATCGCCCACCAGATCTCGGCCGGCACCGCCTTCGGTTACGATCTGATCCGCGATGGCCGCACCGACTGGGAACTGTCGGGTGGCGTGGGCATTTCCTACAAGCGTTACGTGTCGGTGGAAGCGGGCGAAACCCCGTCGCAGACCTCCCCTTCCCTGCGCCTCGGCACCCTCTACGACACCCGCCTGAACGCCAGCGCAAAGCTGAAGATCAATTACAGTTTCCAGATCCTGGACAAGGCCTCGGGTACCTACACCCACCACTTCATCACCACCCTCTCCTCGGATCTGTGGGCCGACGTGGATCTGGATGTCTCCTTCGTCTGGGACCGGGTCCAGGACCCCCGCCCCGGCGCCGACGGCCTCGTTCCCCAACGGGACGACTACCAGCTCGTCGTCGGTATTGCCTACAGCTTCTGACGCCAGCGCACCAGATCCGCCGGCCGATCCACGTCCCACAGGGTATCCAGCTCCCGCCAGGCCAGACCCGCAGCCGCCAGCCGGGCCCGGGTCTGTGCCAGCACCCGCTCGCCGCCCCACTCGATGCCGTCGAACACCGCCGCCGGGCGGCGCAGGCCGATCAGCACGTAACCGCCATCCTCGGCCGGACCGAGCACCGCATCGTGCGTCTCGAGCGCGGCGAAGGCCGCGGCCAGATACTCGCCGTCAAGAACCGGACAGTCGCAACCGATCAGCACCACCCGCGCCGCCCGCGCCAGGCCTGCGCTGAGGGCATGCTGCATGCGCGCGCCGAGATCCGCGCCCTGCTGGAGGCGGCAGGGCAGGCCCGCCTCCCGAAACAGGGGATGACACCCATCGGGCGTCACCCACAGCTCCGCCGGCAGCCCCGCGCTGGCGACCGTGGCCAGGGTTCGGCGCAGCAACTGCGCGTGCAGTCGGGCCGCGCCGGCTGCCCCGAGCGCCGGGATCAGCCGGGTCTTGACCCGGCCCGGCTGCGGTGCGCGCGCGAAGATCTGCACCAGATCCCCGTCGCGGCTCATTCCTCGCGCCATCCCGGATAATAGAACCGCACCAGGCGCCGCGGCGAGACGCCCAGGAACCAGGCCAGGCGCAGACTCCACATGAGCAGCACCGTGCGCAGCACGCCCCGACTCTCCCAGCGCCGGCTGGAGGTGATCACCGGGGGGCGCAGGCAGGCGGGCCGGCCCCGGCGCTTCAGGCGCCGGGACAGTTCCAGATCCTCCATCAGGGGCTGATCGGGGAAACCGCCGATCCGCTCGAACACGTCCCGGCGCACGAACAGGGCCTGATCCCCGGTGGCCATGCCGGTCAGACAGGAGCGCAGGTTCATCAGCCGCTCGATGATCCGCAACCGCCAGTCGTCTCCCGACAGGCGCACATCGAAACGACCCCACGACGCCCCGCCCGCCAGGGCCGCCGCGATCGCCGTCACCGCCTCTTCCGGCAGGCGGGTATCCGCGTGCAGGAACAGCAGCACCTCCCCCCGGGCCTGCGCCGCCCCGGCGTTCATCTGCCGGGCCCGCCCCGGCCGGCTGTGCAGCAGCGCATCGGCGAGCCCTTCGACCACGGCCGGCGTGCCATCGCGGCTGCCGCCATCGACCACCAGGACCTCGTGGCCCGCCCGGCGCAGTGCCTGCAGGCGGGCCAGCGTGACGGGCAGGGTGCCGGCCTCGTCGCGCACCGGAATGACGATGGACAGAAACATGGTCGGCCAGCCCGGAAATTGCACCCAGGATTCGATTCTCATGGCGAAGCGGGCAAAGCCGCTTGAGGGATCGCCCGAAAAACCATCGCCAACACCGGGGTTTGAGGGGGAACGGCCAAGATGCACCGCCGGATTCGTCCTGAAATCGAACCGGCGCAAAACGTGACGCGCCATCCAGGGTTTCGGGGACGGATTGGATTTGGAAAATCGCGAATCGGGTTCATCGATGTCGGCCGCCTTGGTGTAATTCCGGGCTCGCAGGCTGTTGAAAAACGCCGTTTTTCAGCAGCCCGTGTGCGATGCAGGGACGCATCGCCATTTTCAATGACGCCATTTCATAGAAAATGTAAGGGAGCGGAAACCGCGTTTTCCGTTCCCGGGTTGAAAAAGCCCATGGATGGGCTTTTTCAACCGTCTGCTAGGATACCGCCCTTCGGTGACCGCTGTCCGCATGGCGATTCGCAACCCTGGCGGCCGGGAAAGCCCCGGCAATTCAGGGGCCTGCTACAATGCCTTCACTCCTGACTACCCTGGCGGCTCCATGCAGACACAATCGGAATTCCTGAGCCTGCGCCGGCATCTGGAACAGGTCATCGTCGGCCAGGCCGCCCTGCTCGACCGCCTGCTGATCGCCGTGCTCACCGGCGGCCACATCCTCCTGGAAGGGCCGCCGGGACTGGCCAAGACCACGGCGGTCAACACGCTGGCGAGTGGTCTGCATGCCCGCTTCCAGCGCATCCAGTTCACGCCGGATCTGATGCCGGCCGATCTCACGGGCAGCGACATCTACGATCCCAAGGCGGGCGACTTCCGTTTCGTGCCCGGCCCCCTGTTCCACGAAATCGTGCTGGCCGACGAGATCAACCGCGCCCCGCCCAAGGTGCAATCGGCCCTGCTCGAGGCCATGCAGGAGCACCAGATCACCGTCGGCGGGGCCACCCGGCGCCTGCCCGAACTGTTCATCGTCATGGCCACCCAGAACCCCCTCGAACAAAGCGGCACCTATCCCCTGCCCGAGGCCCAGCTCGATCGCTTCCTGCTGCACGTGGTGCTGAACTATCCCACCCCCGACGAGGAGCTGCGCATCCTGCAGCTCGATCGGGCGCGCCACTATGGCGAGGATCCGCCGGCGATCGCCTCCCCCCTGCAGCCCGAAACCGTGCTCGCCGCCCGGCGCGAGGTGGCGGCGATCCACGTGGCCGACAGGCTCGAGAAATACATCGTGACGCTGGTCGGCGCCACCCGGGCGCTGGCGAGCTGGGCACCCGAATGGGCCGATTTCCTGATCGCCGGCGCCTCGCCCCGCGCCTCCATCGCCCTGCTGCGCGCCGCCAGCGCCCTGGCCTACCTGGCGGGGCGTGATCACGTCCTCCCCGACGACATCCTCGCCGTGGCGCCGGACGTGTTGCGGCACCGGCTGATCCCGGGCCACCCGGCCCGTGCCGCGGGGGTCACGACCGACACCATCATCCACCGCCTGCTGGAGGCGGTACCGGTACCCTGATGTTCGCAGGCCTGCGTAACCGGCCGGGGCGACATTCCCGCGCGTCCCTCGACCACCGACCAGCGCACCGGCCGCTGCTGTCGGGCGACGAGATCGCGGCCCTGCAGGCCCGGCTCGGTGCCCTGCCTCCCGAGCCGCCCGCGCTCCACAGCGTGGCCCACCGCCTGCTCGGCGAGCAGCCCTCGCCGTTTCGCGGCCAGGGATTCGATTACGAGGAAAGCCGTCCCTATCAGGCCGGTGACGAGCCCCGTTTCATGAACTGGCGGGCCACGGCCCGTCGCGGCCAGTTCGTGATGAAGGTCTTCCGCGAAGAACGCCGGCCCGCGGTGTTCCTGGTGATCGATCGCCGCCAGAGCATGCGTTTCGGCACCCGGGTGCGCCTCAAGGCCGCCCAGGCACTGCGGGTGGCCGTGCTGCTGGCCGAGGCCGCCGCCCGGCGCCAGTACCCGCTCGGCGGCCTGGTGCTGGATGGCCGCCCCCAATGGCTGCCCGAACGCCCCGCGCCCGCCGCCGGCCGGGCTCTCGTCGCCGCCGCCAACGGCCCCTGCCCACCCGGGGGGGATCCGGCGGAACCGCCGCTGGGAGACATCCTGCGGCAACTGGCCGTCAGCCTTACGCCCGGCACGCGGCTGTGCCTGATCAGCGATCTCTTCGATCTGGACCCCGCCTGTACGCCGCTGCTGCAGGAACTGGCCGCCCGCCACGCACTCGCCGCCTGCCAGATCGTCGATCCCGGCGAGAGGGCGCTGCCGCCCGCCGGCCCGCTGAGGGTAGCCGGAGCCGGCGGCGGGATCCGGCGACTGGACAGCGACGATCCCGGTCTGCGCTCGGGCTACCGGGAAGCCGCCGCAGCCTTCCTCGAAGGGCGCCGGCAGGCTTTCCGGGACCTGGGCCTGCCCTGCCCGTGCATCCCCGGCGACGCCGAGGCCATCGAACGGGCCCTGTTCGAGGAGGTCAGCGAATGACCGCCCCGGCATCCGCGGTCCGGCTGCTCGACATCGAACTGCCTCCCCCGCCGCCGGAGCCCCACTGGGGAGGGTGGCTGGCCCTGGCCGGCCTGCTTCTGCTCCTGGGCTTCGGTCTGTGGCGAATCCTTCGCAGCCCGCGCGCACGGGCGCGCCGGCGCCTGGCCCGGCTGCCGGATTCCGCGCCCGATGTCCAGGCCCTGGCCTTCCAGCTCGCCGCCATCCTGCGCGAGGGACTGGGCGTGTCCCGCCTGGCCGCCGATCGGCCCCCGCCCCGGCGTCCGGCCCTGGCGGCGCGCTGGGCGGTCTTCGTCAAGCGTCTCGATCAGGCCCGCTACCGACCACCCCCCGGGCCGGCGGAGAGCCGGCAGGCACTGGTGCGCGAATGTCGTTTCTGGCTGGCGAAATGGCGCTGACTCCGGGCACATTCGGCCTCCTGCATCCCGGCTGGCTGTGGCTGTTGCCGGCCCTGATGGGGCTGGCCCTGGTCTGGCGGCGTCAGGGAGGCAGGCGCAGCGAGGACCTTTTTGCGCCACCCAGCCTGGCGATCCGCCATCCCCTGCTGGCGCGGCTGTCCCTGCCGGCCGACCGGCGCCCCGCGCATGATCGCCTTGCCCGCGCCCTGGTCTGGCCCGCCCTGGCCTGCCTGATCCTGGCCCTGGCCCAGCCGGTGCGCGTCGGCCAGCGCCTTCCCGAACCCCCGCCCAATCGCGACGTGGTGCTGCTTGTCGACACCGGCGTGGCCATGGTCCTGCGCGACTACCTGCTCGACGGCCGGCGGGTTTCGCGTCTGGCCCTGCTCAAGAGCCTCCTGGATCGTTTCGTGCAGAAACTCGCGGGCCAGCGCGTCGCGGTGATCGTGTTCGGCGCCACGGCCGCCACCTATGTGCCCCTGACCCCGGACACCCGCCTGGTTCGCCGGATGCTGGCCCGCCTGCGGCCCACCCTGGCCGGGCGTTTCAGCGCCATCGGCGAGGCCGTGGCCCTGGCCGTGCGTGAAGCCGGGGACGCCCCCCGGCGGCGGCGGGTGCTGGTGCTGTTCAGCGACGTGCACCAACCCACCGGCCGCATCGCGCCGTCCGCGGCCGCCGCCCTGGCCGCCGAGGCCCGGCTGCCGCTGTACACCGTCGCCATCGGTGCCACCGACTACGCCGCGGAGGAACACCGCCGCAGCGGCTTGCTGTACCACCCCGTGAACCGCTCGCTGCTGAGCGCCCTGGCCACTCGTACCGGGGCCCGCAGTTACCTGGCCCGCGACGGGCAGGCCCTGGCGGCGGCCATCGCCGACATCGATCAGCGTGAACGGCAGGCATTGAAGGGACCGCCCCGCTATCGCCTCGAGCCTCTCTATCCCTGGCCACTGCTGGCCGGCATCCTGCTGCTGGCCCTGCTGCCGCTGGCCGGGCGCAGGCGGAGGCCGCGGCAATGAACCTGGCGAGCCTCCACTGGCGGGAACCCCTGTGGCTGTTGCTGGCCCTGTACCCCCTGCTGTGGGCACTGCTGCGCCGGCGCCAGCGGCGAAGCCGCCTGGCGGCCCTGGCCGATCCGGCCCTGCAGCCCTGGGTGACGGCCGGCGGCACGGATCGGGATCGATCCCGGCTGTTCCGGCACGGTGCCTGGGCCCTGGCCTGGCTGCTGCTGGCCATCGCCGCCGCCGGTCCCCGGGAACCGCAGGCGCTGCCCGGCCGGCCGCAGCCAGCCGGCCTGACGGTGATGGTGGTGCTGGATGTCTCCCGTTCCATGCAGGCCGCCGACGTGGCGCCCCGCCGTGACCAGCGGGCCCGAATCGAATTGCACGAACTGCTCGACCGCGCCGCCGGCACCCGTTTCGGGCTGCTGCTCTTCGCCGGGCGTCCCCATCTGTTCGTGCCCCCGACCTTCGACCATGCCGCCCTGCGTTTCTATCTCCGCCAGCTCGACGGACTGACGTTGCCCACCCGGGGCAGCCGGCTGGCGGATGCGCTGGCACTGGCCGGTCGGGAACTGGCCACGGCACCCCGGCCGGCCGCGGTGCTGCTGATCACCGACGGGGATCCCGGCCCGGCAGGAAAGGCGCTCTCCCCCCGGCTGGCGCAAGTCGCCGCCTCGCTCGGCCGCGCGGGCACGCCGCTGTACATCCTGGGGCTGGGCAGCGAAGAGGGCGCCGCCATCCCCCTGCCCGATGGTGGCTGGCTGAAGGCGGCGGGACGACCGGTGATCACTCGCCTGAACACGGCGCGACTGCAAGAACTGGCTCGGCTCGGCGGCGGGCGCTACCGGGAGGTGGCCGACGACGCCAGCGACTGGCGTTTCCTCTTCGACCGGGGGATCGCCCGCCTGGCCCAGCCGCAGCCCGGGGCCGGCGGGCAGGACGTGATCTGGCGGGAAGACTATCCCCTCTTCCTGTTCCCGGCCATCCTGCTGCTGTTTCTGGCGGTGATGCCCTGGGGCTGGCCCCGCCTGTCCGCCCGCCACCTGGGCGTGGGCCTGGTTTGCCTGCTGTGCCTGCCCCATTCGCCGCCGGCCCGGGCCGCAACCGCCGCTGACCTGCGCGCGGCCTACGCCGCCCTGCGTCAAGGCGATTTCGCCGACGCCCGGGATCGGTATGCCCGCCTGACCGGTTATGCGGCACGCCTGGGCGAGGGCGCCTGCCGTTACCGCCTGGGCGACCTGCCGGGTGCCATCCGGCAGTTCGGCCTGGCGGTGCTGGCCGCCGATACCGATCGGCAACGCGCCACGGCCCTCTACGATCTCGCCAACAGCCACTTCCGGCGTGGCGACTATGCCCGGGCCGCCCGCCTCTATGCCGATGCCCTGCGCTACCGGCCCGATCACCGCCCCAGCCGCCGCAACCGCGCCCTCAGCGAGCGGCTGGCGAAGCAGGTCGCCGCACGCCTGCGCCAGGAGGCCCGCGCCGGTCGCACCGGCCGCGGGCCGCGCCGGGGAACCCCCGCCTCGGGACTGCGCGTGGACGACTCGGCCAGTCTGACCCTGGGCGACGAGACGGCCACGCCATCCCGGGATCGCCCCCCCGGCGCGCTTCCTGAGGACGCTGCCTTCACGGCGCTGGTGGAAAAGGGACTGGAGCGTGCC
>Ga0256841_1001784_pt1 | contig 17883 bp, 16 predicted proteins | sample 356308metaG_FD_185971 | JGI IMG/M metagenome (GOLD analysis project Ga0256841, IMG submission 185971) | Hydrothermal vent microbial communities from Mid Atlantic Ridge, Atlantic Ocean - 356-308 | ecosystem: Environmental > Aquatic > Marine > Hydrothermal vents | place: Atlantic Ocean: Mid... | reverse complement strand
CGCCCTCGTAGCTCAGCCGGATAGAGCAACCGCCTCCTAAGCGGTAGGTCGGACGTTCGAATCGTCTCGAGGGCGCCATTCCCCCATTCCCGTAAATTTATGTTCGGCCCGGCACGGAAAGCCGCCAAGTCCGCTTTGCGAGTCAAAAAAACGGGGCCCGAAGCCCCGTTCTTTCCCGGTCGCCGGCGGAGGGAGCCTTCACTCGTTCCCTTCCACCGCCTTCATGCTCAGGCGGATACGGCCCTGCTTGTCCACCTCCAGTACTTTGACCTTGACCACGTCGCCCTCGCTGAGCTTGTCGCTCACCTTCTCGACCCGCTCATCGCTGATCTGGGAGATGTGCACCAGGCCGTCTTTGCCGGGAAGGATGTTGACGAATGCGCCAAAGTCCATGATCTTGGACACCCTGCCTTCATAGACCTTGCCCACCTCCACGTCGGCGGTGATCAGCTCCACCCGCTTGCGCGCCAGCTCACCGGCGGCCTTGTCCACCGAAAAGATCTTCACCAGGCCGCTGTCGTCCAGATCGATGGTGGCGCCCGTCTCCTCGGTGATGGAGCGGATGGTGGCGCCTCCCTTGCCGATGACGTCGCGAATCTTGTCGGGGTGGATGCGGAAGGAGATGATGCGCGGCGCGTGCTCCGACATCTCCTCGCGGGGGGCGGCGATGGCCTTGTTCATCTCGCCGAGAATGTGCAGACGCCCCTCCTTGGCTTGATCGAGAGCGATCTGCATGATCTCGCGGGTGATCCCCTGGATCTTGATGTCCATCTGCAGGGCATTGACCCCCTCGGCGGTACCGGCCACCTTGAAGTCCATGTCGCCAAGATGGTCCTCGTCGCCAAGGATGTCGGTGAGCACGGCGAAATCGTCTCCCTCCTTGATGAGTCCCATGGCCACACCGGCCACCGGCGCTTTGATAGGAACCCCCGCGTCCATGAGGGAGAGGCTGGTGCCACACACCGAGGCCATGGAAGAGGAGCCGTTGGATTCGGTGATCTCCGAAACCACGCGAATGGAGTAGGGAAACTCCTCTGGCGTGGGCATCACCGCCAGGACGCCTCGTTTGGCCAGACGGCCGTGGCCGATCTCGCGCCGCTTGGGGCTGCCGACCCGGCCGGTCTCGCCCACGCAGAAGGGCGGGAAGTTGTAATGCAACATGAAGCTTTCGCGATAGGAGCCGTCCAGCGCGTCGACGATCTGGGCGTCGCGCTCGGTGCCCAGGGTGGTCACCACGAGAGCCTGGGTCTCGCCCCGGGTGAACAGCGCCGAGCCGTGGGTGCGGGGCAGCACCCCGGTGCGAATGGTGATGGGCCGTACCGTCTTGGTGTCGCGGCCGTCGATGCGGGGTTCGCCCGCCAGGATGCGGCTGCGCACGATGCGTTTCTTGAGCTTTTCGAACGCCCCCTTGATCTCAGCCTCGCTCCAGCGGGGCTCCTCTCCTCCGCCGAGTTTCTCCACCACCTCCGCCTTGATGGAGTCCAGGCGACCGTAGCGCTCCAGCTTGTCGGCAATCCGGTAGGCCTCGGTGACCGCCGCTTCCGCCTCCTCGGCCACCGCGGCCGCCAACTCCTCGTCCTCCACCGGCGGCTGGAAAGGCCAGGGTTCCTTGCCGGCCTCCGCGGCCAGCTCTTCGATCGCCCGGATGACCACCTGCATCTGCTCGTGGCCGAAGAGCACCGCGCCCAGCATCACCTCTTCGGATAGCTCCCGCGCCTCGGACTCGACCATCAACACCGCGTCGGCGGTGCCGGCCACCACCAGGTCGAGATCGGTGACCTCGCTCAACCCGGTTCCCGGCGGATTGAGCAGATATTCCCCATCCTTGTAGCCCACGCGGGCCGCGCCGATGGGTCCCTGGAAGGGCAAGCCCGAGATGGCCAGCGCCGCCGAGGTGCCGATGAGAGAGGGGATCTCGGGGTCCACATAGGGGTTGTGGGACATGACGGTGCAGATCACCTGCACTTCATGAGTGAAACCTTTGGGAAAGAGCGGGCGGATGGGGCGATCGATGAGGCGGGCCACCAGGATCTCCTTTTCGGAGGGCCGCCCTTCACGACGAAAAAAGCCGCCTGGAATCTTGCCGGCGGCGTAGGTCTTCTCCTGGTAGTCCACGGTGAGCGGGAAGAAATCGCGCCCTTCCATGGCCTCTTTGGAGCCCACCACGGTGCAGAGAACCACGGTATCGCCCATGTTGACCATCACCGCCCCATCGGCCTGACGGGCGATCTCGCCCGTCTCCAGCGTCACCTTGTGATCGCCGAACTGAAACTCTTTCTTGATCGCTGTCACTTGAAAACCCTAGCTTGACTTCGTGAATGATCGACGGCTTCGACTTCTCGAGCCCTCCCGCGCGCGGATTCGATGCCGGTTGGGCCGAAGAAACACGGCCCGACACGACAACGGGACCTCTTCACATCAACGACGCAATCCCAGACGCTTGATGAGATCGCGGTACCGTTCCACATCCTTCCGCTTGAGATAGTCGAGCAGCTTGCGTCGCTGATTGACCATGCGGATCAGCCCCTGGCGGGAGTGGTGATCCTTCTTGTGCTCTTTGAAGTGGGGGGTGAGGTCATTGATACGCCAGGTGAGCAACGCCACCTGAACCTCGGTGGAACCCGTGTCGTTGGGGCCTTTGCCGTACTCTTCGATGATCTGTTTCTTGATCTCCGCGCTCATTGCCATGATCTTTACTCCTCTACCGAAAGGTTCGCCCTCTGTAGCGCCATCCGACAATGAGTTCAGACGGCGCCGGCGCAACAGAAAAGGCCGGGGAGCACCCCAGCCAGAAGACAATTATCCTACATTCACGCTCGTTTCGCCAGAAGACGACGCGGCGCCACGCGGCCGTCGTCGTCGATTTCTCCGACTCCGAGAAAACGTCCGTCCCGGTCGTAGATGCGCACCCACCCCTCGGTGGGCGCGCGCGGCACCATCACCGGCTGACCCTGTTGCAGATAGAAGGCCGAATCGGCGCCAAGCCGCACTTCGGGCCACTGGGCCAGACCCGTGTCCACCGGCAACAGCAGTTCATCCAAAGCGGCCGTTCCTCCCGCTTCCGCCAGGGATTCGACCCGTTCCAGCGTGACCATGCCGCTCTCTTCGTAGGGCCCCACCCGGGTGCGCCGCAGGCCGGCCACATGGGCGCCGACGCCCAGCGCTCTACCGATGTCCTCCGCCAGGGTGCGCACATAGGTTCCCTTGGAGCAGTGGACCCGGATCTCGAACAGCGGGTTGCGGAAATCGAGCAGTTCCAAGGCGTGGATGGTGATGGTGCGCGGCTGGCGTTCCACCTCCACGCCCTCGCGGGCCAGCTTGTAGAGGCGCTCGCCTTTGTGTTTCACCGCGGAATACATGGGCGGAAGCTGTTCGATCTCGCCCCGGAAGCGCGGCAGCACCTCCTCCAGCGCCTCGCGGCTGACGCCAGCGGGATCATGGCGCTCCACCACCTCGCCTTCGGCATCGGCGGTGGTCGTCACCTCGCCCAGCTTGACCCGGACCAGATACTCTTTGTCGGCATCCAGGAGAAAGGCGGAGATGCGCGTCGCCTTGCCGAGGCAGATGGGCAGCATGCCGGTGGCCAGGGGATCCAGGCTGCCGGTATGCCCCGCCTTGCGCGCCCGGAACAGCCGCTTCACCTCCTGCAACGCGGCGTTGGAAGTGATTCCGGCCGGCTTGTCCAGCAGCAGAATGCCGCTGACGTCGCGGCCGCTGTTTCGGCGCCTACGCCTCGCCATCGTCTTCCTCCCGGCGGTCGGCCGCTACGGCGCGTTCGATGAGCGCGGAGAGCCGTTGCCCCTCCTCGATGGACTTGTCGTAGAAGAAGTGCAGCTCCGGCACGCTCCGTACCTTCATCAACTGCCCCAACCGTTTGCGTAGAAAACCAGCCGCATGTTCCAGCATCTCGGTGAACTGTTCCGCCTCCCGGCTGTCGAGCACCGTGAAAAAGACCTTGGCGTGAGAGAGATCGCGGGTCACGCGCACCTCTTGGATGGTGACCTCCGCCAAGCGCGGATTTCTCGCCTCGTCCCGCAACAGCAGAGCCAATTCCCGCTGCATCTGCGCGCCGACCCGATCGGCGCGGCTGAACTCCTTCATCTGCAGCCTCCCTGAATCAGAGCTCCCGCTGCACCTCGGTGCGCTCGTACACCTCGATCTGATCGCCCGGCTTGATGTCGTTGTAGCCCTTCACCGCGATGCCGCACTCGGTGCCCGCCTTCACTTCCTGGACGTCGTCTTTGTGCCGGCGCAGGGACTCGAGCTCGCCTTCGAAGATCACCACGTTGTCGCGCAACACGCGGATGGGGTTGTTGCGCTTGACCACGCCGTCCACCACCATGCAGCCGGCCACCGCGCCGAATTTGGAAGAACGGAACACTTCGCGCACCTCCGCAAGGCCGATGATCTCTTCCCGCACCTCGGGCGAAAGCAGCCCGGCCACCGCCTTCTTCACGTCGTCGATCACCTCGTAGATGATGCTGTAGTAGCGCACGTCGATGCCGTTCTCTTCGATCACCTTGCGCGCGGCCGCGTCGGCGCGCACGTTGAAACCGATGATCACCGCCCCGGAGGTGGCCGCCAGGTTGGCGTCCCCCTCGTTGATGCCGCCCACGCCGGAGGACACGATGCGTACCTTGGCCTCCTCGGTCTCGATCTTCTGGAGCGCCTCCTTGAGCGCTTCCACCGAGCCCTGGACGTCGGCCTTGACGATGAGATTGACGTGGGCGACCTCCCCTTCGCCCATGCGCGAGAAGAGCTGGTCGAGCTTGGCCGCCTTCTGCTCCGCCAAGCGCTTGTGGCGCTGCTGCTCCCGGCGCATCTCCGCCACCTCGCGGGCTTTCTTCTCGTTGGGCAGCGCCACCAAATCGTCACCGGCGGCCGGCACGCCGGAAAGGCCCAGCAGCTGCACCGGCGTGGAAGGTCCCGCTTCTTTCACCGTCTGGCCGTTTTCGTCGAACATGGCCCGCACCCGACCGTACTCGGCGCCAGCCACCACGGCATCGCCCCTCTTGAGCGTGCCCGACTGGACCAGCACCGTCGCCACCGGCCCCCGCCCTTTGTCGAGGCTGGACTCGATGATGGTGCCCTGCGCCGGCCCTTCCACCGGAGCCTTGAGCTCCAGGATCTCGGACTGGAGCAGAATGGCGTCGAGCAGCTCATCGACTCCCTGACCGGTCTTGGCGGAAACCTTGACGAACTGGGTATCGCCGCCCCACTCCTCCGGCACCACCTCTTCGGCGGCCAACTCCTGCATCACCCGGTCGGGGTTGGCATCGGGCTTGTCGATCTTGTTCACCGCGACCACCAGAGGCACCCCCGCGGCCTTGGCATGGTGGATCGCCTCCTTGGTCTGGGGCATCACGCCGTCGTCGGCCGCCACCACCAGAATGATGACGTCGGTGACCTTGGCGCCCCGGGCGCGCATTGCCGAGAAAGCGGCATGGCCCGGCGTGTCGAGGAAAGTGATGTCGCCGTGATCGGTGTGCACCTTGTAGGCGCCGATATGCTGGGTGATGCCGCCGGCCTCGCCCGCGGCCACCTGGGTTTTGCGGATGTAGTCCAGCAGGGAGGTCTTGCCATGGTCCACGTGCCCCATGATGGTGACCACCGGGGCGCGCGGCACCGGCTCGCCCTTGGGCTCTTCCGAGATGGTGGCCATGATCACCTCTTCGACGTCCTCGGGCTTCTCGAAGACGACGCGATGGCCCATCTCTTCCACCACCAGGGCGGCCGTATCCTGGTCCAGCGCTTGGTTGATGGTGACCATCATGCCCAGGTTCATCAGCTCTTTGATCACATCGCTGGCCTTCACCGCCATGCGCTGGGCCAGCTCGGCGACGGTGATGCTTTCGGGCACCTTGACGTCGCGCACCACCGGCGCGGTGGGCTTCTGGAAACCGTGATCCTGGTCTACCGCCACCGCCTCGCGACGCGCCTTCCTTCCCGTCTTGCGGCGGCCGCCCTTGCCCGGCGCCACGTGAAGTTCCTTGCGGCGGCCCGCCTCGGCCCGCCGCTTGGCCTTCTCCTTGCGCTCACGCGCCTCCTGCTGACTCTTGCGCTGCTCCTGAGCGCGTCGCGCCAGCTCCAGATCCCGCTTTCGTTGGGCCTCTTCCGCCTCGGCGCGCAGCCGCGCCTCCTCCTCGGCCTTGCGCTGGGCCTCTTCCTGGCGGCGGCGCTCCTCCTCCTTGCTGCGCAGCAACTGCTCCTGGGCCTCACGGCGCGCGCGCTCGAGCTCCTCGGCCTTGCGCCGCGCCTCCTGTTGCTCTTCAAGCTTGCGCCTGGCCTCTTCCGCCTCGCGCAGCAGCCGCTCCTTCTCTTCCTCGCTCTTGCGGGCGCCGGGAACATAGGTTCGCTTGCGCTTCACCTCCACGTTCACCGTCTTGGCGGTCCGCGCCGCGCGCGCCGCCGCTCCTCCGCTGGAGGTCCGCCTGATGGTGGTGGAGGTCTTGCGCTTCAGCGTGACCTTCTCCGGCTGTTCCGCCTCCTCCGTCACCGTTTTCTTGCCGTGGCGGCGACGCAGGTGGTTCAGCAGCGCGAGCTTCTCCTCGGTGGAGATGAGATCCTCTCCGCCCTGCTTCTCGATGCCCGCCTGGGCCAGCTGCTCCAGCAGGCGCTCCACGGGAATCTTCACGTCCGTGGCCAGTTGGCTGACAGTAATCTCGCTCATGCCGCTACCCTCTCAACCCTTCGACTCGTTTTCGACTTCCTCGAACCAGGGTGCCCGGGCGGTCATGATGAGCTCGGCGGCACGCTGTTCGTCCATGCCCTCGATCTCCATGAGCTCGTCCACCGACTGCTCCGCCAGATCTTCCATGGTGACCACCCCGATGGAAGCGAGCTGACGGGCAGTGGCCTCGTCCATCCCCTCCATGTTGAGCAGATCCTCCGCGGGCTCGGCGTCGGAGAGATTCTCTTCCTGGGAGATGGCGCGGGTGAGCAGGGCGTCGCTCGCCCGGTCGCGCAGCTCGCGAACGATCTCTTCGTCGAACTCCTCGATGGCGAGCAGCTCTTCCTCCGGCACATAGGCGATCTCTTCCACGTTGGTGAAACCCTCCTGCGCCAGGATCTGAGCCACCTCCTCGTCCACGTCGAGCTCCTTCATGAAGTTTTCGACATAAGTCTGGATTTCGGCCTCGGCCTTCTCCGCCAGCTCCTCCTCGCTCATGACGTTGAGGGTCCAGCCGGTGAGTTGGCTGGCCAGCCGCACGTTCTGCCCCCCCGTGCCGATGGCCTGGGAAAGGTTCTCTTCCTTCACGCCAATGTCCATGGCGTGGGCATCTTCGTCGACGACGATGGAGACCACGTCCGCGGGCGACATGGCGCTGACGATGAACTGGGCCGGATCCTCGTTCCAGAGGATGATGTCCACGCGCTCGCCCGCCAGCTCGTTGGAAACCGCCTGCACACGCGAGCCGCGCATGCCCACGCAGGCCCCCACCGGATCGATGCGGGGGTCGTGGCTGAGCACGGCGATCTTGGCGCGCCGGCCGGGATCCCGGGCGGCGCCGACGATCTCGATGAGGCCGTCGCCCACTTCCGGAACCTCCAGCTTGAACAACTCCACCAGCAGTTCGGGCCGCGTGCGAGAGACGAACAGCTGGGGACCGCGCACGTCAGTGCGAATGTCGTAAAGGTAGCCGCGCAGGCGGTCGCCCACCCGCACGGGTTCCCTCGGGATCATCTCGTTGCGGGGAATGATGGCTTCGGCGTTGCCGCCGAGATCGAGGATGGCGGCACCACGATCGAGCCGCTTCACCACGCCCGTGACCAGGGTTCCCACCTTGTCCTTGTACGCCTCCACCACCTTGGCGCGCTCGGCCTCGCGCACCTTCTGCACGATCACCTGCTTGGCCGTTTGCGCCGCGATGCGGCCGAATTCGATGGACTCCATGGGTTCTTCCACATAGTCGCCCGGCTGGATCTCCGGATTGGTCTCGCGCGCGGCGGAGAGCGTGATCTCGGCCTTTGGGTTCTCCAGCACCGGCGTCTCGCTGTCGTCCACCACCAGCCAGCGCCGGAAGGTCTGGTAGTCACCGGTCTCCCGGTCGATCTCGACGCGCACGTCGATGTCTCCACCATGCTTCTTGCGCGTGGCGGACGCCAGCGCGGCCTCGATGGCCTGGAAGATCACTTCCTTGTCGACGTCTTTCTCGTTGGAAACCGCATCAACGACGAGCAGGATCTCTTTGTTCATCGTGTTGAAAGTCCTCGTGAAATCAATATTCGGGAACCAGTCGCGCTTCGCGGATCTCGTCCAGGTTCAGCGTATGGACCTCGCCATCCGCTTCCACCTCGATCTTGCCGCCCTCGATGCCGAGCAGGGTCCCTTTGTAGCGGCGCCGCCCCGGCACCGAGGAATCGAGCCGGATCTTCACTTCCCTGCCCAGAAAACGGCGGTAATGGTCCGGCTCGAACAGGGGACGGTCCAGTCCGGGGGACGACACTTCCAAGGTATAGTTCCCGGGAATCAGATCTTCCACGTCGAGCACCCCGCTGAGCTGGTTGCTCACCGCCGCGCAGTCATCCAGCGTGATGCCCTTTTCGGCGTCGATGTAGACCCGCAGCAGATCGCCACCGGGACGCCCGCGGAGGTATTCCACCCCCACCAGCTCGTATCCCATGGGCTCCACCACCCCGCGCACCAGATCTTCGATTTCCCTGGGACCCTTTCGCATTTCTCGAAAACAAAAAAATGGGCGCAAGGCCCATTTCCGTACCCACCGCAACAAAAAACCCCGCAAGCGGGGCTCCTGGAAACTCGCTTTCCTCTGCCACTGCTCCGACCTTGCCCGAGCACGCGCTCCAGGAAAGCCACCCTGTCGCGCAGCGCGCATCATAGAAGTTTTGCCTGGAACCGTCAAGGGAATGGAGAAAAAGGCCGGTTCTGGCATAATCTTCATTCACTTTTGCTTAAGAAACCAAACGTGGGAGAGAGGCGGATGCTCGGCGGACAACTACTCATCGTAATGGACGAAGCCAGCCGGCGGCGGTTGCGCACCGTGGGCATTCTGCTGGTCGTGTTGGGAGCGGCCGGCGTGATCCTGCCCCAACTGATGGGTCTGGCGCTGTCGCTGCTGATCTCGGCGCTGCTGCTTCTCTCCGGGCTGCTGTCGGCCTATCTCGCCTGGTCCAGTTACGCGCGAACCAGCACGGGGTGGATGAAACCGGCCATCCTCATCGCTCTCGGCCTTCTCATCGCTTTCTATCCCAAGGCCGGCACGGCGGCCATCGGCTTGTTGCTGATCGTTTACTTCCTGATGGACGGCTTCGCCAGCCTCATCTTCGGCCTGGAGCTGCGCCCCATGCGTGGTTGGGGGTGGACGGTGATCAGCGGAGCGGCCTCCCTGTTGCTTGCGCTGCTCTTCATCGGTGGATGGCCGTTTCACTCCGACTGGTTGGTGGGGTTGCTGGTGGGCGTCAGTCTGCTGCTCGACGGCGTCGCCTTGCTGGTTCTCTCCACCGCCGCGGCTCCCCAGTGACCGGACCGGCATGAGCGACAAAGATTCCAAGACCCCTTCCCTGGAAGAGGCGCTGGAGGAACTGGAAGAGCTGGTGAGCGAACTGGAGCGGGGCGATCTTCCCCTCGAGCAGGCGCTCAAGCTCTTCGAGCGCGGCGTGACCCTCACCCGTATCTGCCAACGCTCCCTGGACGAGGCGGAGCAGAAAGTGAAGATCCTCTTGGAAAACAGCCTCGATGGCGAACCGGAACCCTTCGACAGCGATCCCGCCGGCTGAGCAGCCCTTCTCCACGTTCCAGCGCGCCTGCACCGAGCGGGTGAACGGCCAACTGGAGCGGCTGATGCCGGCGGAGCACCTCTTGCCGGCGCGGTTGCACCAGGCCATGCGCTACGCCACTTTCAACGGCGGCAAGCGGGTGCGCCCGCTGCTGGTCTACGCCACTGGCCTCGCTCTGGGAGAGGGGTTCGAACGGCTTGACCGCTCCGCCTGCGCCGTGGAGTTGATCCACAGTTATTCATTGGTTCACGACGACCTCCCCGCCATGGACGACGACGACCTGCGCCGCGGCAAACCCACCTGCCACCGCGCCTACGACGAAGCCACCGCCATTCTGGTGGGAGACGCCCTGCAGTCGCTCGCCTTCGAGCTGTTGTGCGGGGACGAACAGGTGGAATCGGCCCACCGGTTGGAGATGGTGCATCTGCTGGCCCGCGCCAGCGGCTCCCGCGGCATGGCGGGCGGGCAAGTGCTGGACATCGACGCCGTGGGCCGCCGCATGACCCTGCCGGAACTGGAGAACATGCACATCTACAAGACCGGCGCCTTGATTCGCGCCGCCGTCCAGCTCGGGGCCCTGGCGAGCGAGGCCGGCCCGGAGCAACGGCGCGCATTGGACCGCTACGCCAAGGCGGTGGGACTGGCCTTCCAGGTGCAGGACGACATCCTCGACGTGGTGGCCGACACCCATACCCTGGGCAAGACGAGAGGCAAAGACCAGGCGGCCGACAAACCCACCTACCCCAGCCTGCTGGGGCTGGAAGGCGCTCGGGAGAAAGCGGCGGAACTCGTCGAAGAGGCCCTGGCGGCGCTTGCCGGTTTCGGCACCGCGGCGGACCAGCTGCGGGCGTTGGCGCGCTACGTGGTGGCGCGCGGCCATTGAAGAAGATTAGAATATTACGTTTTCATCGCCGACCGGCTTTCCAGTTCCATGACCAGCCACTGCAACACCGAGATCGAGGACGTCCAAGGCAGTCCCGATACCCGCGAGATCGCCATCGACCGGGTGGGGATCAAGGACATCCGCCACCCCGTGCGGGTGAAAGAGCGTGGCGGAGGCGAGCAGCACACCGTCGCCACCTTCAACATGTACGTCTTCCTCCCCCACAACTTCAAGGGAACCCACATGTCCCGCTTCGTGGAGATCCTCAACAACCACGAGCGGGAGATCTGCGTCAACTCCTTCAAAGAGATGCTGGTGGAGATGGTGGAGAGGCTGGAATCCGAAATGGGCCACATCGAGATGACCTTCCCCTTCTTCGTGGAAAAGACGGCGCCGGTCTCCAAGGTCAAGAGCCTGCTCGACTACGAAGTGACCCTCATCGGTGAAGTCAAGAAGGGCACGCCCACCATGCGCACCCGTGTGGTGGTGCCGGTGACCAGCCTCTGCCCCTGTTCCAAGTCCATCTCGGACCGCGGCGCCCACAACCAGCGCTCCCACGTCACGGTCACCATCGGCACCGACGAATTCGTCTGGATCGAAGAGATCATCGACCTGGTGGAAGAGGAGGCGTCCAGCCAGCTCTACGGCCTGCTCAAGCGGCCCGATGAGAAATATGTCACCGAGCACGCCTACGACCATCCCAAATTCGTGGAAGACATGGTCCGCGACGTGGCCCGCCGTTTGAACGAAGACAGCCGCATCCGCGCCTACACGGTGGAGGCGGAGAACTTCGAATCGATCCACAACCACTCCGCCTACGCGCTCATCGAACGCGACGCCGGGTGAAGGTCACCGGCAGCCGCTGCGGGCGGCGGCCCATTGCAGCACCCTGCCCACCCGCTCGCCGAGCAGCGCCTTGGCCTCCTCGTAGGAGACCCAGCGGTATTCGTCATGTTCCGGCTTTCCCAGCTCAGGGTTGACGGGGAGTTCCACCCGCTGTGAAGCGGTCTCCGCCAGATAATAGCGCGCCACCTTGCGCCGCCGGTTGCTGCCGTAGGGTTCGGTTTCGATGAAAATCTCCCCCCAAGGAAACCGGAGTTCGGTGATGCCGGTCTCCTCTTCCACCTCCCGCTTGGCCGCCGCCAGGGGATCCTCCCCCGGCTCCACCTCCCCTTTGGGGAAATCCCAGTAGTTGAAGACCCGAAGCAGGAGGAACCGGCACCTCTTTCCTTCCCGTCGTATGAGGACCGCGCCGGCGGACAGAACCATGATCCAGACCTTGCATGTCAGCCCGAAAGGCCCCAATGTAACCGCCATGGAAAGGAAAGAGAAGCCGATCACCACCCTGCTTTTCGATTACGGCGGCGTGCTCGCGGATGAAGGATTCCGTGAAGGGCTGGCGGCGATCGCCCGGCGCCACGGCCTGGACCCGAATTGGATGCTCCGTCAAGGGATGGAGGCGGTCTACGACAGCGGCTACGTGACCGGAAGAGGCGAGGAGAGGGAGTTCTGGAAGCTGCTCAAGGCCCGGACCGGCATCGGCGGCGACGAAACCCGGCTGCGCGAGGAGATCCTCGGGCGCTTCCGACCGCGTCCGGAGATGCTCGCCCTGGTGGACCAGATGCGCGAGCGGGGCCTTCGGACGGCGATCCTCAGCGACCAGACCGACTGGCTCGACCAGCTGGAGGCGCGGGACCACTTCTTCCACCATTTCGACCGGGTCTTCAACAGTTACCACCTGGGCATGGGCAAGCGCAATCCGCGCACCTTCCGGGTGGTGGCCTGCCGCATGGGAGCGGAACCCGGCGAAGTGCTCTTCATCGACGATTCGGCGGGCAACGTCGAACGGGCCCGGCGGGCCGGCATGAAGGGCCACCGCTTCGAAAGCATCGAGAAGCTGAAGGCGGAATTGGCGGCGAGAGCGCCTTAGCCCGAAAACGCACCGGTTGCGCCCGCCGAAGGCAGGAAAGGGAGGCGCTCTCCAGGCGGCGCCCCTCCTCCACCGTTCACCGCTCCATCGCCCGCAGCAGCTTTGCGATCGGCAGAGTGTTGAGCACGTCGCTCTTCTCCAGCCAGCCGCGCCGCGCCTGGCCGATGCCGTGACGCAGATAGCCGAGCTGCCCCGCGCTGTGGGCGTCGGTGGAGATCACCACCTTCAAGCCCCGCTCCTTGGCCATGCGGCAGTGGAGATCGTTCAAGTCGAGCCGCTGGGGCTGGGCGTTGAGCTCGAGGTGACAGCCCCGCTCCAGAGCGGCGTCCATGATCGCTTCCATGTCCAGGTTGCAGGCCCGGCGCCGTCCGATGAGACGCGCGGTGGGGTGGGCCAAGATGTTGAAATGGGGGTTGTCCATGGCGCGGATCACCCGTTCGGTCTGCTTTTTCCGGGAGAGACCGAAAGCGAAGTGGATGGCGCCCACCACCACGTCCAGGCGGGCCAACACCTCGTCGGGCATGTCCAGGGAGCCGTCCTCCAGAATGTCCACCTCCACCCCCTTGAGCAGGCGAATTCCTTTCAGTTCCTCGTTCAGCCGGTCGATGGCCTCGCAGTGGGCCAACAGCCGGTCGGGGTCGAGCCCCCGGGCCACGCCGAGGTGCCGACTGTGTTCGGTGACCGCCAGATAACGGTGCCCCAGCGCCTTCGCCGCCCGCGCCATCGTCTCCAGGCCGTCTTGGCCGTCGCTCTCGGTGGTGTGGCAGTGCAGATCCCCTTTGAGATCCTTCAGCTCCACCAATCGCGGAAGCCGACCCTTGGCCGCCGCTTCCAGCTCGCCGCGCCGTTCCCGCAGCTCGGGCTCGATCCAGGGAAGATCCACCTGAGCGTACACCTCCGCCTCGGTGCGTCCAGCGACACGCTTTCCGCTCCGGTCGAAGACGCCGTATTCGTTGATCTTCAGACCTCGCTGGACGCCCATGGTGCGTACCGCGATGTTGTGGGCCTTGCTGCCGGTGAAATAGTGCCAAGCGGCGCCGAAACTGGGTTGGGGAACCACCCGAAGGTCCACCTGGAGGCCGCTGCGCAGCACCACCTGGGAACGGGTGGACCCCTTGGAGACCACTCGCTCCACCGCCTCGAACGCGGCGAAGGCGTCCATCACCGCACCTCCCCGCGACGCCACGGCGAGCACGTCGAGATCCCCCACCGTCTCCTTATGGCGACGGTAACTGCCCGCCAGCTCCACCCGCTTCACCCCCTTCACGCCACGCAGGTGAGCCACGAGTTGTTCCGCCACCTCCTCCACCTCAGCCCGCAGCCAGCGACGGGTGCGCCGCTTCAGTTCCGACAGTTCACGCAGCAGATTCTGCTCGCTCTTGAGGCCGAAGCCCGGCAGATTGCGCACCAGTCCTTCGCGGGCCGCCTGTTCCAGATCGGCCACTCCCTGGATGTCGAGATGGTCGCGCAGGGTCTTCAGCCGCTTGGGCCCCAAGCCCGGCACCTGCAACAGCTCCACCAGCTCCGGCGGCACCGCTCCCTCCAGCTCCCTCAGCTTGCGCAGCGAGCCGGTAGTGACGATCTCCCGGATCTTGGCCGCCAGATCCTTGCCGATGCCCGGCAGCGCCTCCAGCGCCTCCCCCGCCTGCACCATCTCCGCCAAGCTGTGGGAGAGTCCCTGGATGGTTCGGGCGGCATTGCGATAGGCGCGGATGCGGAAGGGGTTCTCTTCCTGGATCTCGAGCAGGTCGGCGATGCGGTTGAAGATGGCGGCGATTTCGGCGTTGGTGACAGACATCGCGATCGGGCGGAGTCGCCCCTCCCCCTTTTCAAGCTCTTCGGCTCAGTGGGCGTAGGTTCCCATCAGCACCGCCTCTCCGACGACATGCCCTTTCATGGCCTCGAGCAACCGAGCCTTGGTCGGCGTTCCCAGATCGGGCAGTTCCGTATCGAGGGCGTAGAGCTTGAAGAAATAACGGTGGCGCCCGATGGGTGGACAGGGCCCGCCGTAGCCCGTGCGCTTCCAGTCATTCAGCCCTTCCAAGGTGCCGGAGGGAAGGTGGGCGACCCCTTCGGGCAAGCCGGTGGAGTCGGCCGGCAGGTTGTAGAGCACCCAGTGCACCCACACCATGCGCGGCGCCGCCGGATCGGGCGCGTCGGGATCGTCGACGATGAGCGCCAGGCTGCGCGCGCCTTGGGGCACGCCGCTCCATTGCAGGGGCGGAGAGAGATCCTCTCCGTCGCAGGTGTAGCGGGCCGGAATGGAACCGCCCTCCTCGAATGCGGAAGAGTGTATGGTGAAACCCATGGCGCCAACCTCCGTTGCGACTAGCAGGAACAGAAGAACCGTCGATAGGAAAACGTGAATCTTCATGATGCCACCTCCTGGTATGCTTTCCTACAGTCTAGCAGCCTATGGGAGTCGGGCGTTCGAAGCGAAAAGTCGCGGATTTGCAGCCCGACGGCCTCGAGTCCGAGAGGCTGCCAGCCTGAATGTCGCACCCGGCTTCACGCAGAGAAGGACCTTACGAACGAGTCGTGAAAAGGATGGCAGAGAACATTCCCTGCAAGATCGTCGGCTGGAAAGAGATCGACGAGCTGGTCTCGCGGCTGGTTCGGCAGATGCGTGAAGCGGCCTTCTCTCCCGACCTCATCGTGGCCATCGCCCGTGGCGGTTTCGTGCCCGCCCGTCTGCTGGCGGACCGGCTGGATGTCTTCGACATGGACAGCATGAAGATCGAACACTATCGAGGAGTACGCAAGGGCCCCCGCGCCCGCCTGCGCTATCCGCTGGCCGCCGAGGTGGCGGGCCGCCGCGTTCTGGTGGTGGACGATGTGAGCGATTCGGGAGAGACCTTCGAGCTGGCCCTGGCCCACATCCGCGAGAGAGGCACCCCCGCGGCTCTGCGCACGGCGGCCATGCACCACAAGGAGAGCTCCAGCTACCGTCCCGATTTTCATGCCGGCCGCCTCCAATCCTGGAGCTGGCTGGTCTATCCCTGGGCGATGAGCGAGGATCTTCGCAGCCTCCTGGAAGGAGTGGAGCCGTTTCCCGCCGACCCGGCGAAGGCGGCCCGTCTGCTCGAGAAGCGGCATGGAGCGCGTTTTCCGTTGGAGCGGCTGGAGGAGATTCTCACTTATCCCGCAAGCCGAGGCTAAGGGCCCGCTTCCCGGCGAAAAATCTACACCGCCGCGAGGCGCGCCGCCTCCTCCACGTCCACCGACACCAACCGGGAGACGCCCGGCTCGTTCATGGTGACGCCGAGAAGCTGGTTGGAGATGGCCATGGTCACCTTGTTGTGGGTGATGAAGATGAACTGCACCTTCTCCGACATCTCTTTCACCAGATCGCAGAAACGGCCCACGTTGGCGTCGTCCAGAGGCGCGTCCACCTCGTCGAGCATGCAGAAGGGCGCCGGATTGAGCTGAAAGATGGAGAAGACCAGCGCCACGGCGGAGAGGGCCTTCTCGCCGCCGGAAAGCAGATGGATGCTGCTGTTGCGTTTGCCCGGCGGGCGCGCCATGATGGCCACCCCGGCGTCGAGAAGATCGTCCCCCACCAGCTCGAGATAGGCGTGGCCACCGCCGAAGAGCTTGGGAAACATCTCCTTGAGCCCGGCGTTGACCCGGTCGAAGGTCTCCTTGAAACGGGTGCGGGTCTCCCGGTCGATCTTGTGGATCGCCTCTTCGAGGGTCTCCAGCGACTGGGTCACGTCCGCATGCTGAGCGTCCAGGTACTCCATGCGCTCCTTGGTTTCCCGGAACTCGTCGATGGCCGCCAGGTTGATAGCGCCCAGGCGCTGAATGCGGCGCGCCAGCCGTTCGGAGCGCTCCTGCCACGCAGCCACCTCGGCACCCTCCGGCAGACGCCGTTCCAGCTCTTCGCGGGAAAGGCCGCTCTCCGCGAGCTGCTCTTCCAACGTGCGCCCCCGCACCAGGATCTCCTGGCGGGCGAGCCGCGCGCGCTCCAGCGCCTCGCGTTGCGCCTGCACCTGACGGTCCGCCTGCTGGCGCTCCTGCTCCAGCTCGCGCAGACGGTGGTCGATGGACTCCAGCCGCTTGCGCGCTCCGGCCAGTTCATTCTCCACCTTCACGCGCCGTTGCAACAGCGCCTCCAGCTCCCGCTGTTGCTGGAGCAGGGGCGCCTCTCCCTCCTGCAGCCGGGCTTCCAGGCGGCTCAAGTGCTCCCGCGACTGGGAAAGCTGCTCTTCCAGCCGGTCGATGGCATCTCGCAGCGACTGCTCGGTACTGCGCACCGACTCCACCCGCAGGGCGATCCGGTGGACCTCGCTACGCGCCGCGGTGGCCGCCTCCCGGGCTTCCGCCAACTCGCGCTGCAACCGCTCGCGCCGCGCCGCCAACTGTTCGCGCCGCACGCTGAACTTCTCCACCTCTTCCAGAGCGCGATGCAGCCGCTCGCGGGATCGCTCCATTTCCAAGCGGCCGGCCTCGATCTGTTCGCGGATCTCGGTCAACTCCTGCGCCAAGGCCTCGCGCCGCTGGCGGATGTGCTCGGCGCGCGCGCGCCGTCCTTCGAGGCTCGACTGAATCCGGGCCAGTTCGCGGCCCGCGTGATCCACCTTTTGCCGCTCTTCGCGGCGACGGTGCTCCTGTCGCGCCAACTCCTCCCGACCCGAGGAGAGCGCCTCTTCCAGTCTCTTCACCTGGGGTTCGAGTTGCGCCACCCGTTCGCTCAGCCGGCGGACCTCCTCCTCCCGCGCGAGCACGCCGGCGGTGGCGTCCCCACGTTCCAGCCGCAACCAGCCCGCGCCCAGGCAGACGCCTCGCGGCGTCACCACCATCTCGCCAGGCTGCAGCGCGGCGGCCATGGCCAGCGCCTGCGGGAGATCGTCGGCACGTTTCACCGCGCTCAACAGACGGCGCACCGAAGGGGGGCCGGCCACCACTTCGGCCAGGGTGCCGGCCTCGCTCGCAGGCGCCTCACCCTCCTCCTCCAAGAGATGGAGGTGGCCCGATTCGAGAGTCTCCAACCGTTCGGCCCACTGGGCAATCTCCCGCACCAGCAGGCCCTGAAGCCGCCCGCCCAGGACCGCTTCCACCGCCTCCCGCCAGCGGGGCTCGACTTCGATCCGTTCGAGCAGGCGGGGCGCGGCGCCGAGGCCGTTCTCTTCCAGCCAACGGGCAAAGGCGTCGTCTCCCTCGCCCAGAACCGACTGCTGCAACGTCTGCAGAGAAGCGAGACGGCCGCGGCTGGTCTGCAGCTCCTCCCGCGCCTGGGCCAGCGCCCGCTGCCGCTCCTCCAACACCTCCCGCGCGCCGAGGATAGCCTGGTCGAGCGCCTCCAGAGAGCCGGCCAGGCCGTCCCGCTCCT
>Ga0256841_1001783_pt1 | contig 17888 bp, 14 predicted proteins | sample 356308metaG_FD_185971 | JGI IMG/M metagenome (GOLD analysis project Ga0256841, IMG submission 185971) | Hydrothermal vent microbial communities from Mid Atlantic Ridge, Atlantic Ocean - 356-308 | ecosystem: Environmental > Aquatic > Marine > Hydrothermal vents | place: Atlantic Ocean: Mid... | reverse complement strand
CCTGCGGCCACACCGAGCGGGGTTTCCAGCAACTGCCCGTAACGATAAGAACGAAAAGGATCCGATACGGAGGGTGTAAAGAATTGTTCTTTATATATGGAGAAGATTCTATCCTGCGCGGCTTCGTCCAAAATCCAGCGTAACAACCGTTGCAAAGATATTCTATAAAATCGATCGCTCATAGGTAATCCGAATGTCTGGCCTGAATAATTTCAGAGGCAATACTTACCGCGATTTCTTCCGGTGTTTCCGCACCGATTTTAAGGCCGATCGGAGCATGCAAAGGTTCGAACAGCGCAGGCGCCATGCCGTCTTCTATTAATTCATCGATAATTTTTTTAATCTTCACCCGGCTGCCCATCATTCCGATATAGCGCACTTTTTTATGAATTACCGAGCGAAGAAACGTTCTATCCGATGTAAAAGCATGAGTTACAATAACCACGTAAGAACGGTGCCCGTCGCGAATAAATTTTCCCGCTTCGTCATAAGGAACATGGATGATTCGGTGGGCATAGGTGTTTTGCTTCAAAGTAAACACCTCTTTTCTGGGGTCAATGGTAATGATATAAAAATTCAGATTGGCCAGCACTCTGGCCACAGCAAGACCCACATGTCCCCCGCCGATTATGTAAACCGTATCCGGAACACCGTATGGCTCTTCGTAAATCCACTCCGAATCCGGCAAGGATTTGAAATGAATGTCAGGCAGATCGTCTTTTGCGTTTTCCAATGTAATATGGTCGGCAGTAATCCGTAGCACTCTGTTTTGCCGGGAATCGTACTTGTTAATGATTTCATGACACAGCGGTAAAGACTTCCTGTCCAGTTTACGCAAGATAACTGTCTGTGAACCGCCACAGATTAAACCGGATTTATCCAGAGCCTGGTGCGGATCATGATGCAGCTCCTTCATGATGGTTCTATCATTCTCGGTGAATAAATTCCGTGCCGTTTTAATCAGATTGTACTCCATGATTCCGCCGCCGATGGTACCGGTCATCTCTTCGTCACGGGCCACGACCATTTTAAATCCGGCCCGGCCCGGAGAAGAATTATTGGATTCGGCCACAACCATCAATACTACAGGGATATCGGCTGCCAATTTACGTTCAATAAAATTCCAGATTTCTATTTCCTTCATGAGAACCTGTAATCCACAAAGAGATTATTCATGTTTCCATTAACTTAGTTTGATAGAGGGAAAGCAGGACCCGTTCCGGAGTCAAGGGCGCACGATAGTTAAAATTCAATTCCGGTGAGAATTCCCGCATGGCATTGAGGATGGCAAAATAAGCTCCGATACCGTACATCAAAGGCGGTTCACCGATCGCTTTTGAATTGAACGGCCCCAGGGGGTTATCCACTCCGGACAGAAAAGTCAGACGAATCTCCCCGGGCGCAGAATAGATATCCGGAACCTTATAAGTAGAAAATGTATTGGAAAGCAGGCGCCCTTGCGAATCCTGAACCAGTTCTTCGAGGGTTAACCAGCCGATACCCTGCACAACGGCTCCTTCCACCTGACCCCGATCGACCAGAGGGTCCAGGCTCTGACCGAAATCATGTACAATTTGAACCGAATCGATTGCATAGGTTCCGCGCAGACAATCCAATGTTGCTTCGATTATAGCCGTGCCATACACATGGTAAGCAAAAGGTTTGCCCTTGTTTTCCCGACGATTGAAATAGATGCCGGGCGTGGCATAATAAGCCTGGGCGGATAAGCTAATACGGTTGACATAAGCACTTTGAATCAACTCCGGCCAGTACAGATCGCCAGGTTGCCCGTCGATACAGACCCGTTCGTCCCGTATGTCTATTTTCTTAGTGTCCTTTATACCAAGGAGCGCAGCGGCATGCAGGCGTAATCGGTTGAGGATAGTCTGCCCGGCGATCAAAGCGGCGTTTCCGTTTAAATCGGCCCCCGTACTGGCGGCCGTGGCGGAAGTATTGGCTATGCGGGTGGTATTGGTTGTTTCCATTTTAACGCGATCGATATCCACTGAAAAAAGCCGGGCCACTACAGTACGTATCTTCTGATTGACTCCCTGTCCCATTTCAATGGCCGCGGTACTGATGCCGATACTCCCGTCGGTATATACATGAATAAGGGCACTGGCCTGATTCAGCAGGCTGTTGGTAAAGGATATTCCGAAGGTGATCGGCATCATGGCCAGTCCTTTTTTAAGCAAGCGGTGTGTGCTGTTAAATTTGTGGACTTCCTCTTCTCTGCGGGAAAGCTCATACCGATCGATGGCTTCATCCCAGCAGCGTTTCAGATGGCAGGCTTCTGTTTTTTGTCCGTAATAAAGAAGGTCCCCCTCTTCCAGCAGATTTTTTTGCTGAAGCCGATATGCAGGCCAGCCTAAAGCCCGGGCAGCCTTATGGATGGCCGCTTCGATGACAAACATCCCCTGCGGTCCTCCAAATCCCCTGAAGGCGGTATTAGGCGGTAAATTGGTACGACAGGAAATACCGGTAGCCCGTACATTGGGGATATAATAACTGTTGGTGGCATGAAACAGGGTCCGCTCCAGGATTGCGGTAGAAAGGTCGGCATAGGCTCCGCCATTCTGATAGAAGGTAACCTGATACGCTAATATTTTGCCCCCGGCGTTCAATCCTATTTTATAATCGGCAGAGTAAGGATGCCGTTTTCCGGTCATATACAGGTCTTCTTTGCGGGAAAGGATCAATTTAACCGGCTGCTTTAAATGATGGGCCGCCAGAGCTGCCATGACCGCCCAGGAAGTCGCCTGATCTTCTTTTCCTCCGAAAGCACCTCCCAGTCTTAAGACATCCACTTCCACTCGATGCATGGGCAGATTAAGCACGCGGGCTATGTTGCGCTGCACAGCGGTCGGTCCCTGGGTGGATGAAATGATTTTCAATCCATCGCCTTCCGTGGGCCAGGCCAGCGCGCCCTGGGTCTCCAGATAAAGATGTTCCTGCCCGCCGATATCCACGCGATCCTCAACGATTAGATTGCAATTTGCCCAGGCGGATTCTGTATCGCCCATGGAAAAAACCACCGGAGGCGCCAATAAATGTCCCTGCCGATATGCTTCACGAGGGTCGGTGACCACAGGCAGCGCATCGGCTTTCAATTCGATTAGACGGCAGGCCCGGCGGGCGGTTTCCTGATCGTCGGCTACAACCACAGCCAGGGGTTCGCCGATATATTGCACCTGATCCTCAGCCAGTAAAGTCTCATCGCTGATGATGCTACCGATCTGATTTTGTCCCGGAATATCCTTAGCGGTGAGGATAGCCCGTACTCCGGAGACCTGCATGGCCCTGGTGATATCGATCCTCTTCATCCTGCCATGAGCTATAGGTGAGGCATAAACCGCGGCATAGAGCGTACCTTCCGGAACGGGAAAATCATCCAGGAAAAGCGATTCACCGCGTACATGTCGGATGTTATCGGAATTTTTCATACGAATGCCGCCAAGTCAATTTTATCCGGAAAAAGTGTCACAAAATGAGCCAGAATCAACTGGCGCAACAGCAACCGTTTATATTGGGCGCTGCCGCGGATATCCGTGATGGGACTTATTTCCTGATTCGCAATTTTCAGGGCTTCCTCCACAGTCGAAGTACTGATTTCCCTGTCTTTCAAGTAAGTATTGGTTTCGGAAAGCAACAAGGGAACCGGCGCCACTCCTCCGGCAGAAATACGAACTTCGGCTATCTTATCTTCGGCAAGGGTGACGGAAAAAGCACTATTGACGCTGGCAATATCCAGATGCATGCGTTTGGATACCTTCTCGAAATTAAATCGAAACGAATCAGGCGGCTCTGTAAACCTTATTTCGGTCAAAACTTCCTCGCTGCTTTTATCCAATTTTTTATAACCCAGATAAAATTTATGTAACGGCAGGGATCGTTCTCTCTGTGCGCTTTTCAAAATCAGTCTGGCCTCCAGAGCAAGAAAAAGGATAGTCAAATCCGCGATGGGCGAAGCATTAACAATATTGCCGGCTACTGTGGCACTGTTGCGGACGGGTAAAGAGGCTACCAGATTCAGATAATCGGGTAACCGGGGTATGTATTTTTGTAACAGGGTCGAATGCCGTATTGCTTCGAAGGTCGTACCGCCTCCTATTACTATTTCCCTGCCATCCCGTTCAATATAAGAAAAAACTCGGGAGTCCAGGAACAGGAGCGGACTTTTGCTGATCTCTTCTTCTTTTTGTACATAGAGATCGCTACCACCGGCCATTAAATAGGCCTTCCCGTCCGAAGGTACCGATTCATCATAAGTCTGGTTCGGTAAATCGGAAAGGCGCCGGGCTATGTTGGTAAAATAGGGGGGCAAGACCTGTTGATCCACCAGGTATTCTAATTTTTGCCGGCTTGAAAGATTCGCGGCCTGAAGTTGATCCACAATTTTACGGGTCGCCCGTTCAATGGAAAGATATCCCGTACAACGACAGATGTTCCCGGCCAGAGCATTGATTGCTTCCTGATGGGAATAATCTTCATGCGTTAAAAGATACCCGCTGAGCGATACCAGGAAGCCGGGTGTACAAAACCCGCACTGTGTGGCTCCTTCCGCTAAGAATTCTCTTTGCAGAAAATTAAGTCCGCGGCGATTCAAGCCTTCAATCGTAACTACATGTTTTCCGGCTGCTTTTATGACAGGGAAGATGCAGGAAGTTACACTACGGTAAGTGACCCGATCTTTTTCACCTTCACCGATGAGTACACTACAGGCGCCGCAGTCGCCTTCCCGACAGACTTCTTTGGTGCCCATCAAATGCAGGCGCCGGCGTAAAAAATCCAGTAACGTCATAGCAGGGGGAACGATTTCCGAAACCTGCCGATTATTGACGATTAAGGTAATTGCCCTGTCCATACTTACAAAATACGCAATAAAAGGAATATTTAAAACCCCAACCACAAATTTTAGCAAATCCGGCGCTTGGAGGGAAATGGAACCGAAGCATACATCTGTTTCTATTATTGGGTCTTCAGTTTTAACAGAACCTGAAGTATGGTTTCATCTTCCGCCAATCCGCCCATTCCCTCATCCCCATCGGCCAGACGTTTGGCTACCGGATCAATCACGGTCAGATTATAAATTTCCCGCACTAAATCCAGATGTTTGCGGGTCAACGAATTTTCCCACATGCGGGTATTCATAGCCGGAGCTATCACCAGAGGCTTATCTCCCAAAGCACGTACTGTGGAAGTCAGTAAGTTGTCACACAAACCGTAAGCAATTTTAGCCAGGGTATTGGCCGTCAGAGGAGCAATCAACAGCATATCACACCATTTGGCCAATTCAATGTGCAGTACTTTTTCCGTATTATTCCATTCATCTTCATCTGTATAACAGGGAAAACCGCTCATTACAGACAGAGACTGAGGAGCTACAAAGGCCCTGGCCCGCTCGGTGATCATGGTTTTAATACGAAATTCTTTTTTACCAAGCATAGAAATCAGATTGGGAATACGGTAGGCCGCAATGGATGAAGTTACAGCAATTAACAAACGCATTTTTTTCCCCGCAGATAGATTGTATTAAACAGAAACCAAAAGTTATCTCTTCCCTCTAAATTATTTTTCTATAAGTAGTTTAAAAGGAATTAAATGAAATATCAAGAATATTTTAAGTATAACCGCCCCCCAATTAAAAACGTATAAACGAACTTTTTTAGCCCGAACATTAACTCACCCCCGAACTTCAATAAAAACAGCGCTGCTTTACCGGCTTTCATCTCATTTCGGTTTATCGGTGATAAAAATGTTTTGGATAGAAGTCAATCCTCCTTCTTCCCGGAAGCGGAGATGGTTTCCTTTTCTGCTTTAACCAGGGCTATAATCGTCTGACCCGCTTTCGGCTCCTGCTTTTCATCAGCAGTAAAAACCAGTAATTGTTCATTCTCCGTGACAAGAAATAGGGGAATGGCCGAATCGTTGTAATGAGTTTGAAAAGTTGAATAATCGAATTCTTCACTTAACTTCGTGGATTTAATGGTCCAGCCCGTCATGAAGCGGTTGTTCAGATAATTATAGTTCAACCCATCGCCGAACAGGGTCCTTCCTCTTAAATATTTGGGAGATGATTTATCACTCTCCTCTCCTTTTTTTAATCCGGAGGGGGCCAGCTGATAGACTTCCTGACTTTCAAACAATTCCGAAAAATTCAAGGCAGCCAAAGAATTGGCTTCATCGTTCGAGGTCAAAGCAAAGAAGCGTCCGATGCCATCAAGATCAATTTCATCCAAAGTATGTTCGGCCAAAACATTTCCGTGATAGGCGGGAATCCCTTCCAGACGAGCCTTGGAAATTTTCACTCGGTTCGTATCGATCAGGGCCACTTTAAAATTTTTATCCAGCAAAACCTTAGCTATTTCGCAAGCCCAGGAATGCGCTCCCATTATAAAAATTCCCTGTGGATTCGATTGGGCCAGTTTCAGCCAGCGGGCCACCGGGGCGGCCGTTAAACCGTAAACGGCCACGGTACTGACAATGACCAGAAAAACCAGGGGACTTAGATATTCGGCCTGGGGGAAGGCAATGGCGGAAAGTTCCAAACCGAAAATAGAGGCTATCGCCGCAGCAACAATGCCCCGTGGCGCCACCCAGGAAATGAAGAGTTTTTCTCTCCATTTCAGGTCCGAGCCAAGAGTGGCAACCCATATCGAAAGGGGGCGGACTCCAAAAATCAGCACGGCAATAAAAATTACACTACTTACGGTAAATCTTGTAAAATCACTAAATTGCAAGCGGGCGGCAAGTAAAATAAACAGGCTGGAAATAATCAATACCCGCAGATTCTCTTTAAATTGAACGATATGCTTGATGCTTACCTGTTTCTGATTATCTAAAGCCAGCCCCATAATCGTAACCGCAAGCAGGCCGGATTCGGCCTGAAAATAATTGGAAACAAGAAAAGCCGTGATCACTAAAACAAGGGCCACGGTTTCCTGCAAAAAGTCGGGTATCCAGAAACGTTTGAGAAATAGTACCAGAAAACGGGCCATCAGATAACCGATCAGCCCGCCGAAGAAAATCGTTTTAACAATACCGAGAATGACAAAAGACCCCATTTCACGGAATTGTCCGGCGCTAATGGCTTCAAAGACTAAAACCGCCAGAAGGGCACCGATGGGATCGATGACAATTCCCTCCCAGTTTAAAATACTGCCCACCTTTTTTTCGGGACGAATAAAGCGTAGAAGAGGGCCGACAACCGTAGGTCCGGTAACGACAAGAATGGCACCTATCAGGACGGATAGTTGTAAATTCAACTTCAACAAATAGTAAGCCGAGGCCGCGGTGAATACCCAGGTCACCAGCGCGCCCAGGGTAATCAGGCTAAGCACCACTTTCCCTATATCGCGCAACTCTCCGATGCGCAGCGTCATGCCCCCTTCAAAAAGAATAACCGCTACCGATATGGAAACCACCGGAAAGAGCAGGTTACCCATTAACCGGTCGGGATGTAAAAATCCGCTTACCGGGCCGGCTATAAACCCGAAAATAAGCAGGAAGAGAATCGATGGAAACTTAATACGCCAGGCCAGCCATTGGGCAAATATGCCGAGAACAATGATGCTGGCCAGCTCGATTAAGGTTTGTTCCGAATACATATTTTTTAAGGTTTGGTGGCTGCGGCGGCCAGATTATGAAGAGCATTTTCCATTTTTTTAATCACCGGTTCACACCCCTTAAGATGATGCCGGCGATACAGATATTGGGGATCATTGTAGGACAGCCAGGTCTGTCCCTTTTTATCCTGCCAGATAAGCGCCTTTAAGGGAAGATCAATCGCCACACTTCGCTGACAGTTCATCAGTTTTGTGCCCATCGCCGGATTACCGAAAATAATCAGTTCCGTAGGCAACAATTTTTGACCGACTAATACGGCTCCTTTTGCGTGGTCGATTCGGTCAAAAACGGTTAATCCTTTGCTTTTCAGAACCTTCTCAAGCCGGTCTGCCGTTTGTTTAACATCATGCGCACTCTTAACGGTAATCAGCCCGTCCTGGGCAAAGAGCACACGACTCAACAAAACAAACAACATGGAAATAAATAGTACCTTACGCATAATCCGCCTCCTCTTTTTGGCATTACCCTTCAAAATAAAAAACAATCTAAATGAGCCAACGCCGAATATCTGATTTTTATTTCTCATGGGCAGGCATACTCTTCTTCTTAATGGAACGATTTTTATAAAAGTCGGACGGCCTTTATTGCCTGAAGAAAAAAGGCTGATATAAAATCAGCCTTAGAACGGATCAGGTGCCGATGGTGGCATGGTTCAATCGTTTTAAAAAGATTTTCAGCATCAATGCCGAAAGAAGCAATAAGCCTACTAAAATGGCAAAGAAAGAGTGGTGCGGCAAAGTGCTGTAAAAGCCGCCGATAAAACCGGATAAATAGTTGCCTATAGCGGTAGCACCGAACCAGCCGCCCATCATCAATCCACGCATACGGGCCGGCGCCACTTTGGAAACGAACGACAAACCCATCGGACTTAAAAAGAGTTCACCGATGGTGACAATAAAATAGGTTGAGATGAGCCACTGAGGTCCCATATTATTAGCATCTGCATCACCACCCATAAAAGAAGCCAGAACCATTACGGCCATGGCCAGTCCTGAAATAAGCATCCCAATCCCGATTTTGGCCGGTGTGCCCGGTTCCTTTTTCCGCTTGCGCAGCCAGTTGAAGAAAGAAACAATAAACGGCGTTAGAATCAGGATAAAAAGCGGGTTAAAGGTTGCATAGGTTTCCGGTTTGAGCCACTCCAGCCTGATGGTTGAACGCTGGGCAAATAAAGTTAAGGCGAAACCGTTTTGATGAAATGACATCCAGAAGAAAACGACAATGGCGAAAATAGTCAGCAGAGCAAAGATACGTTCTTTTTCCATCTCCGGAGTAGCAGCTCTGGCCGTACTGTTTTCTTCTATGTGTTCTTCGTTATGATCGGCATACATGTAACGCTTTTTCCAAACTTCAAAGACAATTAAAGAAAAAAGCATACCAACTGCAGCCGCCGCAAAAGCCGCATTATAACTACCGAACGTTTGATGTAACCAGGTTGCAGCCAAAGGAGCGATAAAAGCACCTAAGTTTATACCCATATAAAAAATATTATAACCCACATCTTTTAAAGGACTACCCTGTTTATACAAATTACCGACCAAAACAGAAATATTGGCTTTGAACATGCCGTTACCGATTACCATCACCAGCAAGGCCAGATAAAACAACCAGATCAGGTGCGGCCCGGAAAGGGAAAGCATAAAATAGCCGATCCCCATAACAATAGCCCCGATCATAATGGTCTTACGGTACCCTAAAAACTTATCGGCAATCCATCCCCCGGCGATCGGTGTAAAATATACAAACCCGAGATATAAGCCATACACCTGTCCCTTATGAGCGTCACTCCATCCCAGTGTCTCGTCCATATAAAGGGTAAAGACAGCCAGCATTGTATAAAACCCGAATCGCTCCCACATCTCTGTAAAAAAGAGCGTCATTAATCCCTTCGGATGATCCTTAAGCATACCCACTCCTTTGTTGGTTAGTTCGTTGGCAAAATAGATACGAATATACTTAATTTTTAGTAGCTAATCAAAAATGATCTCTATTGTTTTTCATAGGGGAGCGATATTTCAACTTCGAAATATGTCCCGTTTTTATGGACATTCAGAAGCGCTGCTCCCTTGAAAGTAAGATCAAGCCGACTCCTTAAATTAGACAGACCCAGACCCGTCCCCCGCGTATCCCGGTTCGGGTCATAGGTATTGCCCACACGGATCGTTAATTGATTGAATATAACTTGTATCCGAACCTGAATTTCTCCGCCGTGCAACTCTTCGCTCAGGCCGTGTTTGATGGCATTCCCCAGAAGGGGCTGCAAAATAAAAGGAGGTACCTTACCCTCTCTTGCCTGTGGATCGATTTCCCACTTAATTCTCAAGCGATATCCGAGACGCAAACGCTCAATATCCAGATAGTTTTGAACCTGATCGATCTCTTCACGAACAGAAACCAGGTCCTGCTCCGCATATTGCAAATTGTAGCGCAAAAAATCGGCCAAACGCAGACAGATTTTCTGAGCCTTACCCGGATCGATTTCAATTAAAGTGTTGAGAGCGTTTAAACTGTTAAACAGAAAATGAGGATGAATGCTGTTTTTTAGAGAACGAAGCTGAGCCTGTACCGCCAGATATTGATTCTGCAAAATATCCTGCCGGGTTTGTTGAATCTTATCCTGGGCCAGAAGAAGGTAATGAAACAAGATCGCCAAAAAATAGAGCAGAGCCGTGACCGTCAAAAAAAGCGGAATGGAATCATAAAACATGGTACGCCAGATGTCGAGTTTGGTCAAGAAAACAAGAATTTCTGCATACAACATCAGGGTTTGCAGGATCAGAGCTAATACGATGACCATAGCAACGGCATGTTTGGCAAGATCGATCCACTGGTGTCCCTTTTCAAAATCGATTGTTTTACACAAAAAGTAAAGCGATAAAAAGACGAATAACTCGCCGTACCAGAAAGGAGCGAATAAAACAATCAGACGTTCCCAGGAGTAATGCAAAAGTACATCTTGCAAAAAGATTAGCCCGCTTACAACCGACAACCACCCTGCCGTAATCAGTAAGGTCTGCTTTCGATTTTGGAATACAGGGTGCATGTTAGTTCTTAACCTCCACCCCGCCTAAGATGACCAACCCCTTAATAATCAGTTGCTTCCGGGTCTGGCCCGCAGTACCGGACTCATGACTAAATGTTTTATTCTCCATACTGCCCAGGATCGGCATACCCTGCATAATTACATCCCAGGATCCGGGAATAAAAATATCGATTCCCCCCATTAAACTGAACAAATCGAGTACCATGCTTGAACCCTGCATGTCCGCCTGACGAAGATCGAGGGTCATGCCTCCCATGACCGTAGAGACCTTGCCCCCGGTTAATTTTGTGGAGCCTACCTGATGCCGACCTCCACCCAGAAAAGAAGAAATATCAATAAAATCCTCATTGAATTTGTTCTGTTCTCTGTGCCAGGAATGGTGAGTTAAAATTAAAATACCGAAAAGAATGAGAAGTATGGGCCAGAGATGTTCCCACCGGATATGAAACAGGTCCAGATTATTATCCAAAATCATCACGCCGATCAGAATAAGGATCGATCCGTTCACCATGCTTTTTTTAGACCCCTTTTCCAGAATGTGACCGAGACCCATAAATATTAAAATGACGGGCCACCAGGCCCAAAGATTACCCGCAGCGATCAGTCCGTAATTTTGCAGCAAAAGAAGAACACCTGCCAAAATGATTGAAAAAGCGATGATGTTTCGGGTATCGAATATACGTCTGCCTTGAATCGACATAATAGTTTATCCTCCTTTGATTTATGTCTTATAGAACAACCTTACGCAAAAAAAAGGAAAAAGTAAGATGATTTTCGGTTAATCGTCGATTTTACTCGGTAAATGGCTGCAAAATGCATCAAGTGATAAATTTACTGGCAATTGCAAATAAAAAATTCACTTTACAAAAGGAGCGGACGATGACCATAAATACAGGGACGTAGATAAAAACAAGGATGTTTTTTATGTTTTCCGAATTAAATACCTATTTACAGACTCAGGGATTAGAGTCCATCACTATTCTGTTCAGTATCCATTATCAATATCACCATGCCGGTTGGCAACCTGTTGCCGAACAACCGGGTCCGGTTATCTACAAAACACTACAGCAATTTAATCCCTCTGTTCTTCAGGAAGTAGAAAGTATTCACTATTACCATCATTCGAATTTATATAACGAAATCGCGTATGCTCTGCACATTCCGGGATATGAACTGGATTCGCTGGCCAAATTACGTAAAACGCTTTATTTCCTGATCGGTCTTAAGAAAGAATATCAACCGGTGCAAATTTTCATCAACAATGTCTTCCAGGTGGATGAAAAGGCACTTCTTTTGGAAGACTATCTTCGTACACTGCAATAGCGTTTAAAATCGCACCACAGGCACCGCTTCAGGGCAAACTATTTGCGAATCGGTTCATCATGAAAAGCGGTAGTGTAACTTTCCCGTATATTTTGTTCAAGAAATGCTTGCCCCGTGACGAATAGTAAAGTATAATTATTTTATTGACAGATTCGCGAATGTGGCCATCGTCATTTTCACGTTCATTGAATTGTGTTATTTTGTCAGCGATTTATTATACCGGAGTACGCCATGAAAAAAATATTTCTTTTTTTAATTTCGTTATTCCTGTTTGCCTGTGTTTCAACACAAGGGACATCCACTCACCGGGAAGTTTATATCGATCCCAATGTCAATCTGTGGATGGCCAGGCAAGCGACCGGCCAGGATGAACAACTCTCCGTTCTTATTAAAACCGCTGAGCCGGTCCACTATCCTTTTTTGCGGAAATTAAACGGCTCTTTCTATTCGGGGAGAATTACACGTCGGCAGTTGCGTAAACTGATCAAAGATTCACGCATCCTCCGCATTCGCAGCAGCAAGGCTATTCTTCATAATATAAAAATGAAAAACAAATAGGGGGATCTTCCAAATGATAAAATCGATTCTGTTACTTCTGGCAGGCATCAGTTTCTTGCTCGGCCAGACCATTGACCCATATCTTCAGCACTTCAGTCAACAAACTCAATTGAATAAAGGTAGAGCAGTTCAAATTCGCCTATTGGTGAAGGGGGATCCGAACCTGGATCATGATCTGCAAAAAGCCGGATTCCGGATTCAAAGTACAATGGGCTCCTACAGAACGGTTTCCCTGCCTGCCAACCGGATCGAAGAACTTGCCCGATTATCCTCTGTTAAGCGTATTTCATTTACCCCCCCGGCCCGTCTACTGAACTCGGCAGCCGTATCCTATCAAAATGTTCAGTACGCATACAATAAAGGATATACCGGCTCCCATGTTATTGTCGGTATCGTAGACACGGGGATTGATTTTTATCATCCGGCTTTTCGGAAGCAAAACGGGGATACCCGGATTCTGGATATCTGGGATCAAACCCAGGGTACGGCACACCCCGACGGATATTCTTATGGAACGGAATATACGGAAGCCCAAATTAATCAGGATCTTCAATCGGGCTCCCCCTATTCGATTGTAAAACAACACGACACTCAGGGCCATGGTACGCACGTGGCCGGTTCCGCCGCAGGGCGTGACTTTACCATCTCCCCGCAGGATACTTTGGACGGTGGAGCGATTGAGGCCAATATAATTATTGTTAAAACAACTCTGAATACACCGGATATACTGGACGGTGTGGATTATATTTTTAAAAAAGCCGCTGCCCTCGGCAAACCGTGCGTGGTCAATCTGAGTCTGGGCTCACAATACGGCCCGCATGACGGCACCGATGATGACACTCAGGCCATGGATGCTCTTACCGGAGCGGGCAAAATTGTTGTCCGCTCTGCCGGTAATGAAGGTAGCTCTTCCATTCATTATCTCAAGACTTCGGTCACAAGCAGTGATCAAATACAATTCGGTTACACAGATTATTTCACGGTTTGGATTGAGTCCGGTGATCTTGTCTCCAGTATTTCTTTGAGCTGGGATAACGGTTCCATCGATAATGTTCCCATAAACGGTCATAAAAATCTCGGTAAAATTGATGTTTACCTGCAATCTGCTTCCGCCTCCGATAACCATGAAATTGCCGGTTATGTATTTATGGATGACACCACTTACCAGAATAAAACCTTCACCCTTACTTTAAATAGTTTACAGAATGCTAATAACAATAAAACCATCATTCGCCATGCCTGGTGTGCCTCATCGACTATTAGTGCTCCTTACGGAGGCTTTTCCCAGGGCACTGCTTATGCAAATCCTTTTTATCCTTATACCCTGGCCAATGGGGCTTGCGGCACGGAGGCGATCACTGTCGGTGCATTTATATCCAGAGAATCCTGGCCGGCCAGTGACGGAAAAACGTATCATTATGTAAATGCCGGGAAGAGAGGTGGTATTGCTTCTTTTAGCTCCATAGGTCCTACCGCCGATAATGGGAAAAAACCGGACATTATCGCCGGCGGTTCGATTATTTTATCGGCCAGAAGCAAAGATGCTTCTTTTTCCACTTCCTTTCTGCCTCCCTCCCCGTATACCGAGCACTACGCCTATATGCAAGGTACTTCCATGGCTGCACCGGTCGCTACCGGCGCCATAGCCCTGCTTCTGGATAAGAATCCCGACTGGACACCCGCTGATGTAAAAGACTATCTGTTTCATCATGCCCAGGGTACGCATCCTGACGCCGGCGTTACTACCGATCAAACCAAGGTGAAAGACGATCCGAATACCTGGGACCGTGTCTTCGGCTACGGGGCTATCGATTTAACCGCTGCCTTCGACGCCCAGGCTATCGATGAGGGGACAAGCCAACATCCGGCTCGCTTTACCCTGATGCAAAATTATCCCAATCCTTTCGGTCAAAACGCTCCCGGTTCAGGCAATAATTCTACAACGATCATCCGCTATACATTAAGGGAAAATAGCCGGGTGGAATTAACGATCTACAATGCTTTGGGACAACTTGTTAAAAAACTGATCAACGCCAAACAACTCAGAGGATCGTATAGGGTTCCTTTTAATGCGCACAACCTGGCCAGTGGGCTTTACTACTACCGCCTGAAGGTGGGCTCCTCCGATTTTGTCCAGACGCGAAAAATGATTATTTTGCATTAAAATTAAATCTATTTTTAAGCAGAAAGGCAAACCATGGAAACCCGCTATAAAGGCTTTGGTCTGGCATCGATTTTCCTGGGGATCATTTTTTTACTGGAAAATCTCGGGGCTTATCGTTTTAATTTCAGCACGATCTGGCCGGTTGTGGTTATCCTGGTCGGTGTTTCCTTTTTAACGGCTTATTTTTTAAACCGGCGGAATACTTCCTTTATCATCCCCGGTACTATTTTAGTGATCTATGGTTTGCTATTTCTCTATTGTACGCTCTTCTCCTGGGAAGCCATGCAACAGTTGTGGCCGATCTTTTTACTGGGCCCGGGATTGGGATTCCTTTTTCTTTATTTAACCGACAGAGATGGCAAAAGTACGCTGTGGGCCTCTTTAATTTTGATTATTCTCACTTTTTTATTCGCCTTTCGCTATGTACAATATTTAAAATACTGGCCGGTTTTACTCGTTCTTCTGGGAATTGTGCTTGTTTTTAAAAAGGGGAAATAGCAAAAACACTTTATTGTAATCGATAGTTCCGGATCGGATGTTTGGTCAATTTAATATCGTGCAAAGCGCTGGCTTTAATATTAATCTGAAAATCGTAATAATTAATAGCCGGTTGCCAGCCAAAGGACATTTCCCAGCAATGCAGGTTACGGTAAAAAGTAAATCGCTGGGTGGTTATTTTTTTATCGACCAGATCAAAATAAGCATTCCAACTCACCTTCCAGTTTTCAGATAATTGGAAGCTGGCCCGTACAGTCATATCCAGGCGGTTGGGGTCTTTCCGTAAACGGTTGTACGAATAATTAAACGTAAACGATGTCGACCAGGGCAGCTTGATTTGACTGGTTTCCTTCTTATAATCCTTGTGCGGCACCCATGAGGTCTCTTCCTTTAAAATGCCTTCCCCGGCCTGAAGCGAATCGGTGTGGGTTGTTTTCGTATTTTCCCCTTTTGCTTTTTTCTTTGAAAAGGTCCGATCGGTAATTGAAAATCCGAAAGAGGTGCTTAAATTAAGCAATTCGGGAAAAGGCAAAAATTGATTCAGACGACCCGACTTGTCTTTTTTTAATTTATAGAAAGAGTGACGCATGCTTATACTGATATTTTTCCCAAAAAGGCGGGTTCTTAAAGAAGTGGACAGGTCGCTCCAGCGCAAGCTGTCTTTAGTGAAATCGTAATTCGTATTGAATGTGGCCGTGAGTAGAGAAATTTTCTTTTCCTTGCCGTTTTCATCTATCTTTTTTCCTTCAAAGACATTACTCAGACGCAGACTCATGCTTTTACTTTCCGACCGCCCCGTCCCTCCAAAAGGGCTCTTCTTAAACTTATCGACCTTCCGTATAACGCCGTTGCTGTCCGCAATTTCATTGAAATAGCCATAAAAGGCACCGGAAAGATCGGGACGAAAGTTAAAACTAACCGAAGGTTCGATTAAATGACGGATATATTTTAACGAGCCGATATTCGGTTCGAACAGGCCGTACAACTTCGTCCTGGCCGAAATACTGGTAGTAAAAGAGTGGCGGGCGGCAAACTGTTTCTTCTGCCTTTCGACAATCGTTTTGGTTACTGAATCATATTGGGCCAGGGTTATTTCGTCTACCCAGTCTTCCTGTATATTTAAGCGGGGGTTGACGGTGATATATTTTAAGAATTTATTCGGTGCGTTTAGCGAAATATTATGCTGGATGCCCCGCGATTGCGATTGGGATATGGTGCTGTCGTTTTGGGTAACTTTATCTCCCCTATTGATCAGGCGGGAACTATAGGAATAATTGATACTTTGCAACCAGTTACGTTTACCGCCTAATTTTTTACCGGTAAGTGTTTCATACAAACTGCGGCTGGAATGGTTAAAACTCAGGTTTGGCAAAGTATAGCTAACCCGCCCGGTTTGTAAATTCTCATTACGGGAAGTACTTAAAGTAAGGCTGTTGCCTGTGCCGGGCCAGGATTTATTGAAAGACAGACTGGAAGTAATATTCTGATTCAGGCGGTCTTCAAGGTTTGGAGAGAGTTGTCTGGCAAACTGGCGATCGCTCATAAAAGAACCGCTGCCGGAGATGTTCATGGTGGGATCAATTTTCTGGCGATGAGTAAAGCTGAACCGCCAGCGTTCCGCTCTCTCTCCGCTACTCGGATTTCGGGGATAATATTCGGCATTAAACGAACCGTTTAATTTATAACGAACCGTATAGCGAGCTCTCGTGCGGTAAGCGAAACCCAACTTGTCATAATAATCGGTCAGGAAAGTTGCATCGAAATAATCATTCGGCGCCCAATAATAACCCATGCCGCGCAGAAATCGTCCGCCAACCGTGCTTTCCCCATATTTGGGAATAACAATACCCGAATGGCGGCCCCCTTTATTGGGAAAGATACCAAAAGGCAGCCACATTAACGGCACATCGGCAATATAAAAAACAATAGGCTTGGCAATCACTTTATCATGAACTTTTAATCGTATTTTACTGCTCTTAAAATAATAATGAGGATGATCAATATATTCGCAGGAAGTGAAAATTCCGTTTTTCACGAGCAGGGTACTATCCGCTATGCGGTGAATATCCTGGCCACGATAGTAGCCCGGTTCCATCTTGGTTTTACCTACTTTTACTATCCCCCGTTGTGTGTGAAAATTATATTCAATCGAATCACCGAACAGGGGTTCCTGTCCTGTTTCCGTAAACACCGGTATACCGCGCATAACCCGATTACTGTCCGCATCCAGCGAATCCGAAACGCCGGTAGCATACAATATTTTTTTCTGTTGATCGATGCGGATGATAGCCGCTTTCAAAGCCATATCCTGATATTTCAGCCGGGCCCTTCCGCGCAGCCAGATGGTATTGCCGCCGTCGCTTAATGACACATCATCCGCCCGGTAACTGATCGGCCCCTGCAATTCATTCGCTGCGGTCTTGTGGACCGTGGAATCGGAAATGACCGTACTATCGGTTTTGAGTTCTGCCGTTTGAGCTAATCCGGGACTCCATAAAAAGAAAAGACCCAATAAACATGCCAAAAAAAATATCTCGTAAGCGAATTGTCTTCTTCGACCGAAGGCTTTCATTCGGGAATTCCGCTCTGCGTCGAAGAACAGGGTCTCAGGTAGAATAGCCGTTGCCCAAACCTTTCGTATGTTGGTAACTAATGGGTGATGACTCATCTGAATCA
>Ga0256841_1001782_pt1 | contig 17893 bp, 15 predicted proteins | sample 356308metaG_FD_185971 | JGI IMG/M metagenome (GOLD analysis project Ga0256841, IMG submission 185971) | Hydrothermal vent microbial communities from Mid Atlantic Ridge, Atlantic Ocean - 356-308 | ecosystem: Environmental > Aquatic > Marine > Hydrothermal vents | place: Atlantic Ocean: Mid... | reverse complement strand
CAATGACTGTTTTTAACCTTTTTGCTTGATATATTCTTCATGAAGCACTCTGCTAGATTCCCTATCACCCTATGTTGCCATCTCCAGGTAACCCACGGTTTCAACCGTGGGTATGAGCTTAGCTAATACTGAACCGATTTATCGGTTTCCTACATCTACTTAATGCCATTTCGAAAAACAAGATCATTTCTAAGGCAGCGAAGCCGCAACCAAGTTTGAACCGCTAAGACGCCCCAGTTAAATTTTACAAGATTTAACGGGGCAAGCTAAGAGCGCAAAGGGATATTCTTTTTTCCTTGAGCAGTGTGTAACTGCTCAAGGAAAGAAGCCTGCCCTTCAGGCATGCTGTTGGTACAGACAATCTGAGTTGGCACCTGAAGCTTTGTGTTTTGTGTGCGCTTCCTAGGATATGCGTGTTGTCCATTGCCCTTGTTACCCTGAAAGGGTGCAAGGCATTGTGGGCGGCGTTAACCCGCCGGCCGCAATATTTTCCTTCTTCGCGTTCTTCCCGCCTTAAGCGAAGCGGGCGGTTCATTTATGACGGACACTGGTAGTATAAGAATTATGACACGATAAAACGCTACATGTTTATAGGGAAGTGTTCTAATCCCCTCTGGCGCCAGCGCGCCACAATGAAGCATGAAAATTGTTCTTACTTTGGACAATGATTGCTACGGTAGCTGTAGAGATCTAGTCGGGAAAACAGTATCTAGTATTTGACAAAGAAAATACTTTCCCTTCTGGGCTCTATGGTGGCTAAAAAATAAAAGAAGCATATATTTGGGCGTACTGATTGCATGCGCAAAACCAGAAGCAGGGGGTTAGAGGTCTGATTTGAGGACAAGGTTAAGCCTACCCAGAGCATATATTGTTTCACGGGATTAGGTTGAGCAGATTTTATAACAAATACGCGTAGTATCTTTTAAAATTAGTTTGCTTTTTCACACGCAATTATTCTAAGATAAAAATAAATGTGAATCCCCAGGGGAAATCAGCCATAATGGTCTTTCGGAAGTTTTTTAAAAGGGAGCGTAGAAAAGGATCACGCGTACCCTTACGCGTAAGAATATTTATCAATGTTCTCCCTGCTGACCAATCGGAAGTAGCCTCCAGTTCCGTGGAAGGAGAAATTAAAAACATTTCTATCAAGGGAGCATGCATATTACTTCCTACAATGACAGCCGATGGCCACCATCTTTTCATGGCAACCGACGGTAGCACTGAGCAGAAGCTTGTTCTCTCACTTCCAGGCAACGACACCGACGAAACGTTAACCATACCAATAGAAATGAAATGGTATAAAGACACGGAGGGTGAAAAGTTTCCTTTTGAAGCCGGGGTGGAATTCACAGATTTGCCGTACGACGATAAGCAAAAACTGAAACAGTTTTTAAAAAAGCACGGCTAATAACCCTTTCACTTCAACACTTATAGTGTTAAATTTCTCACGATGATAAGCAACAATCGCACCTTTCTCCCAGAAATGAATTGACAAACAGTCAGGTTTTTTCTAGTTTTTCGTATTGTTACATTACTTTAGCGGATTATTGCGCAGGCAGGATTTGAGATTATGGATTTCAAAAAAGCTCGAGAACGCATGGTCAAGGAACAGCTCATCCCCAGGGGGATAAAAGACCCCAGGGTACTGGAAGCCATGCGTAAAGTTCCCAGGCATCTTTTCGTGGATGAAGCTCTCCAGAACCAGGCGTACAGCGACCGTCCCCTGTTGATAGGTGAAAAGCAAACTATTTCACAACCTTATATGGTAGCATTGATGACAGAAGCCCTGGAACTTAAGGGCGACGAGAAAGTACTTGAGATCGGCACAGGATCGGGCTACCAGACCGCGATCCTGGCTGAGCTTGCGGAAAAGGTGTACTCAATCGAACGTTTGAGAAGCCTATCCCAGAAGGCCAGGAAAATCCTTGATAAGCTTCAGTACTTCAACGTCGTTTTGAAAGTCGGGGACGGAACCCTGGGCTGGCCCGAATACGCCCCCTTTGACGCAATTATCGTTACGGCTGGCGCACCGAAGGTACCTGAACCGCTCATCGAACAGCTTGCCGAAGGAGGAAGACTGGTCATCCCGGTCGGTGACTCTTACACGCAGGAACTGTTAAAAATTGTCAAAACCCCCGAAGGAATCGAAAAAAAAGGTCTCACCATTTGTAGATTCGTTGACCTGATCGGCAAGTACGGCTGGAAGGAAAGCAAATAACGAAAGAATGAAATACGTTAGAAGACCCATCATCGGAGTTATCGGATCAGCCCAGTGTAACGAGGAAGTTTATGAAATTGCACGAGAGGTGGGCAGGGAAGTAGCCCGGCTGGGATGCATCCTTGTGTGTGGAGGCCTTACGGGAGTAATGGAAGCGGCAAGTTGCGGTGCAAAGGAGGCCGGGGGCATCACCATCGGCATTTTGCCCGGGGATAGCAAGACTGCTGCCAACCCTTACATTGATATTCACATCGTCACGAACATGGGTTTTGCAAGAAACGCAATCATTGCGCTGACCGCAGACGTGCTTATCGCAGTTGCCGGTGGCTATGGGACGATTTCCGAAGCCGCATTTGGTTTAAAACTAGGAAAGGCCGTCTTCGCCTTGCATAGTGACATCAAGGTGAAGGGCATAATCAAATGTGATAACCCCACCGATGCGGTCATCCGGGCACTAAAAGCACTTGACAAACTTCCGTGACCGAAGATGCCGCCAATCCAAACAGTTTAACCGACTGCGGCAGCTTCGTCTCTTCTTTTTTTCTTGTAGATTAAGACAAGGTTCCTAATGTAGATAAAACATCCAAGTCCCTGCCCGAGGGTGAACACTATATCGCGTTTCTGTATGGCATATATTGTTAGGGTTAGCCCTCCGAATATTGAAAGGTACCAGAATATCACGGGAACATAACTTTCTTTTCTTCTTTCAGACGCAAGCCACTGAACAATAAACCTGGACCCGAAAAAACACTGTCCCAGGAAACCGAATGCAGTCCAACCGTCAATAGCAAATCCGAAAATATTCATGTTCACTCTGTTTCTCCTCTCTTTCTCAATCTATTATCCAAAGGAGGTCTCTCGCATAAATTACCATGCATGAGAGTTAACTTAAGGTATTCTGCCTAATTGCTCAAATAACCATGGAACATTTAAGCGTCATGCCTCCGCTCCAAACTAGTCAGGGGCAGATTTTGATCCGACATCCAGCCAGAGGCTGGTAGATTCCAGCTCTGGGCTTCTACGGCCCAGGTAAACGATCACTGATTCAGGTAATTCCTATTGGATCGATTCCTAAAAAACCAGTTGCATCATTGTGTCATCGCGAGGATCCTGCACCTACTTCAAATACGACTATTTGCCATTGCTCCTACAATTCGCAGGAAGTGGGTGCGGGATCGCAATTACTATGCTTTGGCTTTTTGTTTAACACGATATTTTCTAAACACCCTACTAGCCCTAAAAATCCAAATTTACCTGAGTTTCCGTGATTATATCTTCATCAAATTACCTGTTATTCTCGAAACTTTCTCAATTGTTTCCTGTTCGTCAAAAGCAAGGATCTTACGATTCCGCATAATAATCTCTCCCCCCACTATTACGTCTCTCACATCACTTCCCCTAGCACAATAAACGAGATGGGAATACGGATCGTACAGAGGAGTTAAATGCGGTTTGTTAAGCGACAATATGGTTATGTCGGCTAACTTGTCACTTTCAATTGACCCTATCCTTTCACCGAGTCCGATACACGCGGCCCCTTTTAGCGTAATCATTTCCACCAGGCGCATAGCCGGAACAACGGTAGCATCCCCTTGCCAGAGCTTATGAAGCTTTGCCGCAAGGTCTATGTCCCGTAGCAAGTCTAGCCTGTTATTGCTGGCACACCCATCGGTTCCTATGCCGACGGCCAGGTTCGCTTCCAGAAACCGGGGCAAAGGTGCAACGCCGGAAGCAAGTTTCATGTTGCTTGAAACCACGTGGGATACACAGGCGTGGTGTTTTTTCAATACCTCAATTTCCTTCTTATTTAGCCACACCGCGTGGGCTACAAGTGTGTCTTTGTCTAAAATTCCAAGATCCCGAAGATAGAAAGTGGGACGAGTTTTGTGTTTATCTTCAAATTCCTCAACTTCCCGCTCAGTTTCCGACAGGTGAATCTGGAAAAGCGCCTTGTGCTCTCTTGTTAGCTCCTTCATTTTAGCAAGTGTACGTTTACTACAGGTATAAGGAGAATGACAGAATATCGAAGGATAGACCCTTGGGGAGTATCCTCCGTATTTATCCAAGAAATTACTAGCCAGGGTCATACTTTTCTCCGGATCAGGGCAGTCAGGTGTCGGGTAATCAAGAACCCCCTGCCCCACCACGGCCCTGATACCACATTCTTTTACCGCCCTTGATACCGACCCGGTAAAAAAATAGCCGTCAGAAAACGTTGTGATACCGTTTCTTATCATTTCGGCTATGGCAATTCTTGTACCCCAGTAAACGGATTCTTCGTTCATGCATTTTGCTTCCGCAGGAAAGATATGGTTAAAAAGCCATTCCTGGAGGTTCATGTCGTCGGCGTAGCCCCTTAAAAGAGCCATGGCGGCATGGGTGTGAGTATTTACGAAGCCCGGCAGGACAAGGCAATTGCTTGCGTTTATCTCGCATTTAGCCCGGTACTGGGCTACATTTTCTTCCACCGGGCCAACTGCAACGATTTTCCCGCCCTTTATGGCGACGTATCCTGGATTATATGCAGCCCTTTCTCTGTCCAGGGTTAAAACGTGTCCATCTTTAACGAGTATATCTATGTCTATCTCACGACACCGGTTTGATAACCGACTTTGCGATTCTAGCGACATCATTCATTACCTGTTCTAGATCTAAGGTTTTCACTTCTCCATCCTGCATCACGATCTTTCCGTTTACTATGGTCATTTTCACGTCGCTTGCAGAAACGGCATATACCAGGTGAGAATACACATTGTACATTGGTGTAAGATGAGGTTTGTGGAAATCCACTACAATGACATCGGCTTTTTTTCCGGGTGCCAAGGAACCGATGGAATCTTCCATGCCAATGACCCGAGCACCCTCGATGGTAGCCATCCGAACAACCTGTTCCGCCGGCATTACGGTAGGATCTCCCGTGGCTACTTTATGGAGCTTCGCACAGGTATCCATCTCCCCCCACATGTCGAGATCGTTGTTGCTGGCACAACCGTCTGTTCCGAGCCCAACAACGATTCCTCTTTCGATAAGTTCGGGTACAGGACTGATCCCTGAGACCAGCTTCATGTTACTTTCGGGGTTATGAGCAACCCTGGCATTGCTTTTTGCGAGAAGATCCATGTCGTTTTGGGATAATTTCACGCAATGAACTCCTACAAACTTGGAATCAAGAAGCTCGAGACTATCCACGTGCTCGACCGGAGTTTTTCCGTATCTTTCCTTTACCTGCTTTACTTCGTCGTCATTTTCTGAAAGATGAATGATAAAAGGAACCTCGTACTTTTGCGCAAGGAGGTGGCATCTTTTAAGCAGATCCGGGGAACAGGTGTAAACGGCATGAGGCTCCACTGCCACGGAGATAAGATTGTCTTCCGACCACTCTTTTATGAGATTTTCCGTGAACTCGAGGCCCTTTTCAGGAGGCCCGTAGTTGGGAGAAGGAAAATCGTATAGAACTTCACCAATTAGAGCCCTCATTCCAGCTTCCTTTGCAGCAGCGGCCACCTGGTCGGCAAATAGGTACATGTCAACAAAAGTGGTGATGCCGCCAAGAATCATCTCGGCACAGGCAAGAAGAGCACCTTTGAAAACAATTTCCCGGTTTATCTTTTTCTCCGCCGGAAAAATGTGTTCTGTGAGCCACGTCATCAGGGGAAGGTCATCGGCTAGGCCACGAAAGATCGTCATAGGTGAATGGGTGTGAACATTGACAAGCCCTGGCATGATAACGCACCCGGAGACCTCGATATTTTCTCTTCCGAAAAATCTGGAGACGATTTCCTCCTCTTCTCCCAATTCGACGATAGTTCCATTGGATATTGCTATTGCCCCCTGGTCATAGATTGTGCCAAAAGAATCCATTGTGACAACGAGTCCACCGCAGAGTAAAATATCAACCTCTTTTTTCATCCCGTTTCCCTCTTTCTGGTCAGAATTTATCGACGTTTAATTATCTGAAATGTCCATATGAATACCAGAGATTCAAGACAATGAAAAGTAACGAGTGACGGATAGCGCTTTTCGGATCTCAAAATAGTTGAGTTGGGACAAAATACTAAGGCAGCGAAGCCGCAATCAAGTTTGAACCGCTAAGACACAAAGAGCGCAAAGGGATATTCTTTTTTCCTTGAGCAGTGCCCCAGTGAAATACTACGTATCCTTCGGTCCTGGTGAAACAATTCAAGGTTTCACTGGATAAAAATTTCACGGAGCAAGTGCCTGCTCAAGGAAAGAAACCTGCCCTTCGGGCATGCTATTAAGTTCAGACACCTTGAGTTGGCACCCGAAACTTTGTGTCTTGTGTACGCCTCCTGCGATATGCGTGTTCTCCATTGCCCTTGTTACCCTGAAAGGGTGCAAGGCACTATGGGCAGTATTAACCGGCTGCCTTCAATATTTTTGTTCTTAGCGTTCTTCACGGCTTGAGCGAAGCGAGCTGTTCATTTATGATGGGCACTGGTAGTATAAGAACTATGACACGCTAAAACGTTACGTGTTTATAGGGAAGTATTCTAAATGGCTCCCCGCTTGCAACCATCTTCATAACCACTCTCCACCGTCAGGATATCACGCTCTTGATCCGTCCCGTCCGCGCCGAGGACCTTGCGACAAGCGATGGATGATTCAGGTCAATCTTGGAAGGGATAGAGATTCATGAGGCCATTGCGTCATCGCATTCGTGCTGCGTCAGGGCGGCAAGGGATTCCCCAGCAAGTTATCGAAAAAGATTATGTGCTGAGCTATATCCTCGTCGGCATATCTTCACATCCCGTGCTCCAAGACGTGTTGGTGTTCAAGGGAGGTACTGCCCTCAAAAAACTGTTTTTCGGCAATTACAGGATCTCTGAAGACCTTGATTTTTCTGGCGCCGATTCTCCCAAAGGCGAAAAACTTGAAGAAGCTTTGCTAGAAGCCGTGGATTGATAAGAGAACGAGTGTATCCGCGCGTTCAATCCGCCGTTTGACAAAAAGCACCTGCCCGGCTCCAGACAAAATGCCCCTACTTATCCACAAGTGGTGACAGCATGTCTATTTACAGTCACAAGATCGACGGACATTCGATGATTGTACGAAAACGGGGTCGCTGAGCAACGGAATAAGGTAGAGGGTCTCTCCGCCCACCGGATCGGCCTACCTACGGCAGGCGTGCGGAGCATGATCAAGTCCTGCTCAAGGCTCTGTCGCAGTACATCGAACCGCCCGGAAGGTGCAAGCTCCACATATCTGAGATTTGGGACAAAACCGTCTAGGTTGAACGAGAGTTTGCGACCAGCCATTGTCAAGAAACAACCCAACTGCCGCACAAAACTTCGGTCTGTTCCAGCACGAGTTCGGTGGCCTGTTCCTGTTTGTCCGGCGGATAGCCGTACTTTCGCAGGATGCGCTTGACCAGCACCCGTAATTGTGCCCTGGCATTCTCCCGCTTGCTCCAGTCCACGGTCACGCTCTTGCGCACCCTGTCCACCAACTCCTGGGCGATTTTTTTCAATTTCTCATCGCCAAGGACCTCCACCGCACTTTCGTTGGCGGCCAAGGCGTCGTAAAAGGCGGCTTCGTCCTCGGAGAGCCCCAGTTTTTCACCCCGGCACTGAGCCTCGCGCACTTCCTTGGCGATGGCTATCAACTCCTCGATAACCTGCGCCGCGGCGATGGCGCGGTTGTGGTACTTCTTCAACGCTTCTTCCAGCATCTCGGAAAAGGCCCGCGACTGCACTACGTTCTTCCGCAGCCGCACTTTGATTTCGTCCTTCAAGAGTTTCTTCAGTGTTTCCACCGCCAGGTTTTTTTGCGGCAGCGCACGCACCTCAGCCAAGAATTCATCCGACAGGACAGAGATGTCCGGTTTATCGAGCCCTGCGGCCGCAAAGATATCGACCACCTCGGTACCCGAAACCGCCCTTGAAACCAGTTGTTGCACCGCCGCCTCGATCTCCTCAGGCGTGCGTTCCCCAGCACTCACCGTGGCCTTGATCAAGGCTGCCCGGATTTCCTGGAAAAGGCCAACCTCGTCGCGGATGGCCAACGCCTCTTCGTGCGGCACTGCCAGAGCAAACGCCTTGGACAGCGCCGCCACTGCCTGCAGATAGCGCTTCTTGCCGTCCTCCTGCCCCAGGATGAACTCCATGGCGTCCGCGATGCCCTGCATGCGGGTGGCGGTGTCTACGCTGAGCAGCGCCCGGTAGTCGAAGCCATGCAGAATTCCCTGTACCACCTCGTATTTCTCTTTCATCACCGCCACGGCTTCGGCCTGATCGATGGCCGCACTCCCTCTGCCTCCACTTTCAGCGTAGACGGCCAGCGCGCGTTTGAGCGAATCGGCAATCCCCAGATAGTCCACCACCAACCCGCCCGGTTTGTCCCGGAAGACCCGGTTCACCCGGGCAATGGCCTGCATCAAGTTATGGCCGCTCATGGGCTTATCGATATACATGGTATGCAGACAGGGAACGTCGAAGCCGGTGAGCCACATGTCGCGCACGATCACCAGATGCAACTCATCTTTTGGGTCCTTGAATCGATGCGCCAACAGATCCCGTGCTGCCTTGTTCCGCACGTGCGGCTGCCATTCAGGAGGATCTGATGCCGAACCTGTCATTACCACCTTGATTTTACCCTTTGTATCGTCGTCGTTGTGCCAATCGGGCCGCAACTGAGTAATGGCCTTATACATCTCCACGCAAATACGCCGACTCATGCAAACGATCATCCCCTTGCCAAGGAGGGCTTCCCGTCTGCGCTCAAAGTGATACACAACATCGCGCGCCACAAGCCGAATTCGCTTTTCCGCACCGACCAATGCCTCAAGTGAAGCCCATTTGCTCTTCAACCGCTGCTTTTGAGTCTCGTCTTCCTCTGTTTCCGTGATCTCCTCAAACTCCGGGTCCAGCCGGGGCTTCTCTGATTCATCAAGCTCGATTCTGGCCAGTCTGCTCTCGTAATAAATGGGAACCGTGGCACCGTCCTCTACCGCACGCTGAATGTCGTAGATGGAAATGTAGTCCCCGAAGACGGCGCGGGTGTTCTTGTCTTCCTTCTCAATGGGCGTGCCAGTGAAGCCGATGAAGGAGGCGCCCGGCAGCGCGTCGCGCATGTGACGGGCAAAACCGTCGATGAAGTCGTACTGGCTGCGGTGGGCTTCGTCGGCGATAACCACGATGTTGCGCCGCTTAGAAAGCAGCGGGTAGGTATCGCCCTTGTTCTCGGGAAAGAATTTCTGGATGGTGGTGAAGATTACGCCACCAGAGGCTACCTGCAATAGTTCCCTCAGGTGGGCACGGTTTTCCGCCTGCACCGGTGTCTGGCGCAGGATCTGCCGGTTGGCTGCGAAGGTGGCAAAGAGCTGGTTGTCGAGGTCGTTGCGGTCGGTAATCACCACGATGGTGGGGTTCTCCATGGCCGGGTGGCGGATGACCTTGCTGGCGAAAAACACCATGGAGAGACTCTTGCCTGAGCCCTGGGTGTGCCAGACAACTCCGGCCCGACGGTCACCGAATCGGCTTCCGTACTCTGCTTGCGGCTCAGCCACCCGGAAAGGATCGGCAGCTTCGACTTCGACAAATCGTGAATAGAGAACATCCGGCGCCGCTTCGATACCGCAGGCGATCAGTGTAGAAGCCAGCGCCTGGTTTACGGCGTGGTACTGGTGGTAGCCCGCCGCCTTCTTGGCAATGCCGGAGGTACCACCGCCGTTGTCCTCAAAGGTGATGAAGTTCAGCACGTAGTCCTGAAACCGCTTGAGATGCAGCATCCCTCGAATCAGGGTCACGAGCCCCGGCTGTACCACGCCTTCGCTCTGCTTTTCATTGCCAGGCTCGCGGTAGAGGTCGGTGCCGTCGATGGTCCGCCAGGGCATGAAGCGGTCCCAGCCGGAGGTGATGGTGCCGAAGCGCGCCTGCATGCCGTCGGAGATGACGAGGATCGCGTTGTAGGCGGACAGCGAGGGAATCTCCTGCTTGTAGGTCTGCAATTGGTTGAAGGCACCCCGGAGCGTGGCCTTTTCTGCCCCGGGGTTTTTCAGTTCGATCACCACCAGCGGCAGGCCGTTGACGAAGAGCACGATATCCGGCCGACGTTCCTTTTTGTGCTCAATAACAGTAAACTGGTTGACCACCAGCCAGTCATTGTTTTCAGGATTCTCCACATCCACAAGCCACACCTTGCCGTGCCGCTCTCCTTCCGCCCCCATCCATGAGACGTCCACGCCGTCGGTGAGCATCCGGTGGAAGCGCCGGTTGTTTTCGATCAGCGCAGGGCTTTCCAGCGTCAGCACCTGGCGCATGGCCTCCTCGATGGCCCCCTCCGGCATCTCCCGGTTGATGCGCACCAGCGCCTCGCGCAGGCGCCGTGCCAGCACCACATCGCCGTAGTTGGCCGCCGCTTCCCGTTCGGGGGAAGCACCATCAAAGGCGATGTCTGGGCCAAAGGCCACCTGCCAGCCCAGTTTCTGCAATTCATCCAGGGCCATCTGTTCGATGGCATTTTCAGTCAAATGCGCCATGATTCATCCTGTTGTTGGGGCGACCGGCCGGTCGTCCGTACATTTGGATTATCCTGATCCATTGCCCAATTTAGGGGGTTATTGTTGATGTATTCACGGATGCGATTCAGTTCGTTTTCATCCCGTACGATGTGTTCGTAATAATTGCGTTGCCAGACAACAGGGATATTGCCATGTTGGCGTGCCCATTTGGTAACCCCGATTTTGAAACCGCGAACGATGGAACCAATGGTTTTGGATGTTCCAAGGGGACGTGGGGAATCATCATTTGTCCATTGTCCATGCGCATGGTTGGGGGAACGTAGGGGCGAAAAATTTTTCGCCCCTACGGTTTTTGCCCCAACATCATTTGTGGGTTCATTCGGATCATTCACGATCCAAATAATACCATGCACATGGTTGGGCATAATCACATATGTATCCAATGCAACATGGGGAAAATGCCCGGGAATATTTTGCCAACATTGGTGGGCTATTGCACCCAGCCTATTCAAGCGCATTTCTCCATCCACCACCTTGCCGAATAGGCATTGCCGATCCTGCGTGCAAATGGTGACAAAATACGCCCCAGGCCGGGAATAATCGTATCCCTTCAGGCGGATGGAGCGACGGCGGGGGTGTATATCGGGATTGTATTTCATTGGGACGCTCCCGCAGAATTTATCTCTCGGCTCAACCATTCCAGCAGCGGTTGGACCTGTTTGATGGTCACTCCTTCAACGTCTGCGACCGTAATTAGCCGCTTCAAATATACCTTGACCTTGGCCAGCGCAGACGGCCGCTTCGGCCAATCAACCACCGCGAGCTTCTCCATCTCTGCCAGCAGCGTGTTCACGAAGCGAAGCACCTGCTGCGCTTGGGCGTCGTTGCCGTTAAGCAAGTTGTGAATCACGAACTCATAAAGAGCGGTCGCCTTGTCCCGATACCGTCCCTGATACGCATCGAGCAGTTGCAATCTCGAGGGCTCGGGGGCCGGTTCCGGCGGGGCCATTGGTTCCCGTTCGGTGACGACCTCGGCCGCCTCCGTTTCCTCTTCCACGACAGGCTCGGTCTCCTCTTCGCGTTCTGGGGGCGGAACCTCCCGCAACGCCTCCAACACGCTCAGATATGCCTGCCGGTCCAGGTGATACAGCAATTCACTCGGTGGCACCCGCAGCTCGATGGCTTCATCCGATGCCTGAGCGCCAGCCAGCACGCGTACCACCAGAACGCCTTCATCAATGTCCACCTCGGCATCCAGAGCGCATCCCGCATCGATGCGCTCGTTCAGGTGCCGGAAGCGGTCCGGCGGCTCTCTGGTTGTGAGCAGGTTTGGTTCTTTTCCGTCGTAGGCGCTGAGAATCAAGGCGATGACGGAATCGGCTGACAGCAGATACACCCGTGCATGCCGACTTGAGATGGCATCGAGAAACCCATCCTTGCCGTGGGCTACACTGCCGTCCTGATTGCGCAGTTCGTTCAATCCCTCGGCCAGTTTGTTGTATCCCGAGATCACCTTGCCCAGCGGCCCCACGCCGCGCTGGTTTCGCAGCCCCAGGGCATCCAACACGCACGAGAGCAGTTCCGTTGTCGTCGGTCTCGAGGAATCCGGCGGTTTAGCCCCCAACTCACTGATTACCGTCCAACACACAGCCTCCAGGAAAGACTTGGTCAGTTCAATCAGGCTGCTGCCGTTCTCCTCGTAGGTGCGGGCAAGGTCTTTGTAATGCTGCTGGAGGTTTGGCGCGTCCGGCCAGCGTTCGCAAGCGGCGCGATAAGCTGGGGCGATGTCGTCCAACGGGGCCTTCCTGCTTGGTGATGGATATAAAAAGTTGGCACTACCCATTTAGTTTCCTTCTACTTGCCGCTCTAAAACGCTCTGGTTCTCCTTCTACTAACTCCAGTTCGTAGCGTCGACGATCCAATACCTCTAGGAACGCAAGCTCATAACCTGGCGACACAATATACTTGTCACCTTCATTGATCACTTCTACCCCAGTCCGTTTACAAAGCTCCAGTAGGCGCCTCTGTTCTATGTTCTTGGTCGCTCCCTGCGTGCGAATAGAGGCGAGATAGCGCGCAGCACGTGGATGTTTGCTAGCATATTTCTCGATGGAGCCCAGATTCATGAACGGCAAGTCCTCACGAATTTCCTCAATATTACTTGAGACCGCATTGAGGATTGCCTGATTTAGCCTCCCAATAAACGCAAATCCACTCGGCCGCAAAATATGTACATTTTTATCGTCAACAAGAAAGTCGAAATCCATATCAAGCTTGAATACAGTGTCTTCAACAATTTTCAACGTATCGTCAAGCAAGCGTATGAGCCGGTTCTTACTCTTGAGAAGCCCCTTGAACTGGGTCGTGCGACGAAAAGCCGTCAAACGCTGGCCGGATTTTTCAGTAAATCGAGCGAAGTAGCAAAACATCTTGTCAGGCTGGTTCAACACTGTACCCTTAAGTTCTAGCTGAGCTGCCGTATGTAATTGCCAAATAGAGACACATAAATTGTCTGCTAGAGGGAGGTACAGATACTCCGTTGCCCCATACTTCTCTGACGGTTCGTACTTCGCTAGATCTGCCTCATATTTTTTCATAGCCTCCCATGTCACTTGCACCATCTCGCATAGTACGTTCTGGACCCTCGTATCAACAGGAACAGCAACGAACACCTGCCCATCACCGTTATCCATTCCAACTCCAAACTCGACCGCCGACACTGCATCGATATTGAACTTTAGCTCGATATTCATTCTTCTACCTCCAGATACACTGTGTCGCTCAGTCGGTAAGCGATGAGTCGTTCCCCAGGCAGGAGTCTGACCCGCAGTGTGATAACGGCGTAAGGCGTTCTCCCAGTAAGCGGACTCCCGTCACTGGGGGGATAGACAGTGAAGACACGGAGCCCCCGGGCTGCAAAAAACAAATTCATATAGTGTAAATTCAAATGCCAGAAGAGGAACACAACGAACATCACCGCGACCACTGTTGCACCCAGATCACGCCACGTGGCAAGGTCTACGGAGTAAAACGGTAGCAGCATTGCAAATAGGTACACGAGGATGTGATCGCGGTGATCATCAGCTGAGCCCACCGCCAATTCGCGCTTGTCAGACTGCTTCTTAGCTGTCCAGATGCGCAGCCACAGGAAGGCGTTGGGTACAATAATCATCAGGGCGCAGAACCCGATGAAGTAAGGATCTGGTATCAAGCTGCTACCTCGGACCGCCCAGATGATGAAGAGCGGCGAAATACTGCTAAGCACCATCAGCAGCCTAGCAATCTTTAGTCCTTGTCCATGCGCCTTATTGCGACCTATAATCATGTTGCCTCCTCCAGAATTTTCTCCACATCCGGCACCCTCAGTTCGCCGGAGATGAGCTTGGGGAGGAGGGTCTCGCGGAGAGTAGCGAGGATGCGGGATTCGCGCTCATTGGATAGCACGAGATTATGTGCAGATGTAATCTGATCACAAAAGGTATCTAGAATCTCTGCTGGAGCCACAATCATTGGCATTGAGGCAACAGTTTTGGGTTTAACCCGCTGACGACTCCCTGTCGATCCAGTGGCGGCAGCCCGAACGCCTTCCTGTACCAGATCAGATTTCAGTAGCTCGTACAGCAGCGACCTCCATTCTGCCTTAACTGGAACGAAGGGCATGAATTCAGTAGAGCAGATAGCTCGGTCTTCATTGATTACATTGGGAAGCCAAACCCTTGGGAATTGTGGATTTAGTTTAGACGCTAAGACAGCTGTTATAGGTACTTTGTACTTTCCACTTTTTATGTCTATCCCTCGTTCAAGCTTTGCCATTCGTCCTTGATCGAAGGCGGGAATGCTATAGTGCTCCCAAACTGCTTCGGGTTCGCGCCTGGGAACGATTGTTTCCGTGCGCAGTTTAGCAATCGTCGAAAGCGGCCCAACCTCCCACCTCTCCGGAACCGGTCCCAGTTCGGAATCCACGAAGCGGTCGGGGAAGAGGCGCAGGATGTGCTCTGGCAGGCCGAGGGCGTCTGGGTTTTCACTGTAGTGGGCGGCCTTGGCGGCGAATTTTTCGGGAATGGGGTTACCGGCGCGGATGGCGTTGACCACCACCGGGTCGAAGTCCACGAACCAGCTCTTGAACAGCGCCTGCGCCATCGCCTCTAAGGTCTCGTTCATCCGCCGGTTCAACTCGATCTTGTCGTCCAAGGTACCGAGGATGCGGGCGATGGCACGTTGTTCGTCGCGGTCTGGTGAGATGGGAACTGAGAAGGAGGCCAGTCTGCTCCTAGCTAACTCGGTTTGTCCGGTGGATCCTTCGCCAAGCATCTCGATACTGCGTTCAAAGCAACGAAGCACATACCCAAGGTAATGAGGATCAACTATCTCCTGATTTGGGCGAAGGATGGTAACGTGGCTATCGACGGTCGCAGGCTCGGGCAAATCGAGAATCTGGGCAACGCGACCTAGAGTACCGATTCCGGTTGAATTTACTAGAATGTCGAACGGTTGAAGCATACGCTCATTTGCGATCTTCTTTTTTCGAGGGTCTGTGCGCCTTCCTAAAGAAAAATTTACCCGTTGGTCGCGTATACACTTCTGGTTTAACACGAGAATACCATTATCCTCAGTGTAAGCAGGTGCAGAGCCCCGATTGATATACGAACATAGCTCAGAGAGCTGCAATTTCGGCCACTCACCCCCCATACCCCAGCACCTCCAGATTCTTTCCAATCTTCGTTCCCGGAAAGCTCTTTTTTAGAATATCAAACATGTCCATGTTTCGGACACGTTCCAAAATCTTGTCCACAAAACGGACTAAATTGGACATGTTATTGTCCTGCGGGTAATTTATGGCCATATCATCCGTAAAGAGAAGCCTATTATTTTCCCGCAAGCAATTCATACAATCTCCAGTTCAAATAAAGATTTTCCTTTCCTACTTTTTGGGATCTCAAAATTCCTATCTCTTCAAGCGCCTTAAGGTATTCGGCAGCCGTTTTTCGTTCCGCAATTCCGGCCTCAACCAGAAATGCAATCTTGCAGTAGGGCTGACGGAATAGAATTTCCATCAGTTCTTTTGAATAAACCCGCCGTGGAAGCTCCCGTTTTGCCTTTTGCGTGGTTTCTTCCATGAGATCCCGTACGGCCAGGATGCGTTTTCGGGTAAACTCGGCCGTTTCTTCTACAGCCTCGAGCATGAAAAGAATCCATGGCTCCCATTTTTGTTTCTCCGTAACCTCACGAAGCAGGCGATAGTACTCACTTTTGCGTTCGATGATTGCCTTACTAAGGTAAAGCACCGGCAGGTCCAGCAATCCGGTGAAGGTCAGATAGAGAATGTTGATGATGCGGCCGGTTCTGCCGTTCCCATCGGAAAAAGGATGAATGGCCTCGAACTGATAATGAATCACAGCCATTTTTACCAGCGGAACCATATCGTCTTTTGCATGAATGATCTCCTCCAAGTTCTTAAGCTTTTCGCGGATGATATTCTCCCCTTCCGGTGGTGTGTAAACGACCTGCCCCGTGGTATCGTTAACTACTGCCGTTCCCGGCGTATTACGAATGCCGGCCCGATTTTGCCTGATGATCTGTACAATTTTGATAAACAGATTTGTGGACATGACGGGGCTTTTCTTCAGTTGACGGTAACCTTCCCACAATGCCTCACGATACCTCAGCACTTCTTTGGTTGCCGGGTCTATGCGACTGGTGCTGGCTGTAAACGCCTTGTACAGGGCATCATTGGTCGTTATGATGTTTTCAATTTCCGAGCTGGCCTTTGCTTCCTGAAGAATAAGGGAATCAACCAGCAGAGCCTGGGTGGGTATGATCTGTCCCAGACCCTTCAATTCGGCAAGGGAACGGCTGGCATCAATGGCCTTTTTCAACACCGACCTCGTCTCAACTTCAACCTTGGGTGGCAGTAGCGGAAGGTCGTTGTACGGTTGTTGGGGATCAAATTTCATCGTGTTCTTCCAAACCCTAAATGTTCCAGGTTCTCTCTGATTGCTATTTCCAGCCTGCGCGACTCTTCGAACTGTTCGTACAGCCTGGTGGTCAGCTCGGCCATCTTCTCCTCGAAGGGCACGCCGTCGTCCTCGACTTCCTCGGCACCCACGTAGCGGCCCGGGGTGAGCACGTAGCCGTTCTTGCGAATCTCCTCGATCGTTGCGGACTTCCACCAGCCGGGCTTGTCCTCGTAGCCCTCACCATTCTTCCAGGCGTGGTAGACATTGGCGATCTGCCGGATTTCTTCCCGCGTGAGTTCGCGGTGCACGCGGTCCACCAGATGCCCCATGCGCCGGGCGTCGATGAAAAGGGTCTCACCGCTCCGGTCGCGGAAGCCCCGTTTGGGGTCGGCCTTTTTACTGCGCGTAACAAACCAGAGAGACACCGGAATCTGCGTGGTGTAGAAGAGCTGGCCCGGCAATGCGACGATGCAGTCCACCAGATCGTCTTCGATGATCCCCTTGCGGATGGCGAGCTCCGCCTTGGTGGAGGTGGAAAGTGACCCGTTGGCCATCACGAAGCCGGCAATGCCGTTAGGGGCGAGATGATAGATGAAGTGCTGGATCCATGCGTAGTTGGCATTGCCCGCGGGCGGCACTCCGTAATTCCAGCGGGGATCGTCACGCAACCGGTCGCCGCCCCAATCGCTCATGTTGAACGGGGGATTGGCCAGGAGGTAGTCGGACTTGAGGTCTTTGTGCAAGTCGTTATGAAAGGTATCAGCGTGGTGGGGGCCGAGGTCGGCGTCGATACGACGGATGGCCAGGTTCATCTTCGCCAGCCGCCAGGTAGTCGGATTCGACTCCTGGCCGTAGATGGCGATATCTCCCAGCTTGCCGCCGTGCTCCTCGACAAATTTCTCAGACTGCACGAACATACCGCCTGAGCCGCAGCAAGGGTCGTACACCCGGCCCTTGTAAGGTTGGATCATCTCGACGAGCAGCTGCACCACGCACTGAGGCGTGTAGAACTCGCCGCCGCCCTTGCCTTCGGCGGCGGCAAACCGGCCGAGGAAGTATTCATACACCCGCCCCAGCGGGTCCTTGACGCCAGACTGCCTGCCCTTGAGATCTATGTCACCCACGAGCTTCACCAGCTCCCCCAGGCGGGTCTTGTCCAACGTGGGGCGCGAATAGTCTTTGGGCAGCACACCCTTCAGGCTCGGGTTCTCGCGCTCGATGGCGGCCATGGCCTCGTCG
>Ga0256841_1001781_pt1 | contig 17897 bp, 25 predicted proteins | sample 356308metaG_FD_185971 | JGI IMG/M metagenome (GOLD analysis project Ga0256841, IMG submission 185971) | Hydrothermal vent microbial communities from Mid Atlantic Ridge, Atlantic Ocean - 356-308 | ecosystem: Environmental > Aquatic > Marine > Hydrothermal vents | place: Atlantic Ocean: Mid... | reverse complement strand
GCTGTTTGAGATCCCGGCGGTGCTTCTTGCTGTGGCCAAAGGTGATGTGGATGCTCCGGCCGGTTTTGTGGTTGTCGGCCTGACCGTACACCGAAACAGAGGTGGTGTCGTTGTGACAGACCCGGGTCTCGATATCAAAGGCCTCGATCATGTGCCGGGTGATGAGCATCTCCAGATCACCGAGGCCAAAGGCAAACAGCGCGTCCAGGGTGTCTGCCAGCCGATCATCGAAATACTGCTCCGGAGCGATATCCGGAAACAACACCGTCAGCACTGTTTTTTCCGAGGCAAACTTGCAGATACGATACAGCTGCATGACCTGGAACAATATGGCCGTGATCATGGCCACAGCTGCCTGTCCGTGGGCCAGTATTTTTCTGCGAGGGTCCAATCCAACGTTCTCGTCGATGATGCGCTGGATGCTGCACCGGATAAAGTATTGACGCAGGATGGGGGCAAACCCCACGGCCTGAGTCCGAACGTTCTTGATGACCGGTGTTGCCACTTGTAGAGTGCCTCCGTAAGGTTCCGGAAACACTATACATAATTAAAATAAAAAATCTAGTTTGATTTCAGGCGTTTACAGATAGTTACACGGAATTATAGGTTATTTTCGCGCTATAGCGCCCAATATCAGACATTTTTGTCGTTTTTCTTCGATTTTTATATTTTCAACTTTGCGTTTCTGACAAGCGAAATGTGAGTTTTATCAAAATCAGGCCCTTTTTCGTCAACACCGAAAAGCACGTCAAGGCGGTTTACACCATCTGCATGCTGGCCTACTTCCTGAACAAGTTCCTGGCCAACCGCAGGAAAGCCGCCGGCGAAAAAGACTTTTTAAATTCCAAAGAGCTGTACGCCCCGTTCAGGGATATCGACTACGTTTCACTTCTTGACCCGAAATCCGGCCAGTCCATCACCAAGTCGGTAGAGCTGCCACCGAGAACAAAAGACATCCTGGAAAAAATCGAAATGCTTCACCTCCACGAAAGCCGCGTCAAATGAGGCTTTTCGGAGCGTTGTAGTCGCAGAATGATGTTTTATAACCATCTATAACGATTGGCTTTTTTGTTTTGAGTCCGGAATATGGGGTATAACAGGAAGTTCGCCTCGCGCCAAAAAGACGAGGACCGGTAGGGGAGGGCGCCATGGCAGAGGACATCGTCGAGGTCGAGCCCTTGCCGCCGCCGGCAAGAAAGCTCAACAAGAAGCTCGTTGTCGCCACCGTGGTGGTGCTTACCGCGATGTTTGCGGTGTTTTCGCTAAGCTCGTTTCAAAAAAGCACCCGGAAGCTCGATACGCGGCCACAGCCGGCCAAAACCGCCTCTTCTCGTATCAACCTCGAATCCCTGCTGAGCCTTCCCAGCTCCTACGCACAACTAAAAGACGAGACCCCGCCGCCGGTGGTAACGCCGGCAGTGCCGGCCGCAAAACCCGCGGTGCTTGAAAGAACCCCTGCGGGCATGCCGCCGGCGGTGTCCCGGGCGCAGTCCCGCGCAGAGACCGACCGGGACCGCGCCCTGCGCTCGAAGATTTTATTTACCGGCATCAGACCCCGACAAAAGACAGCGGCAACCTCGGCAACCGAAGACCCCTACAAACGCCTGGCGGCGTTCAGGGGCAAGGGTGGCGGCCAGGCCGCCGATACCTCCGACACCCGAATAGATCAGAGAAACAAGCAGGCGTTTTTAAAAGAGGCCGACAGCGCAGACAGCGCGGTGTATCTGAACCGCCGCCTGCAGGACCCGGTCTCGCGCTACTAGGTGATGGCCGGTTCGGTGCTGCCGGCGGTGCTCATCACCGGCATCAACTCGGATCTCCCCGGCCAGATCATCGCCCAGATCCGGGAGAACATCTACGATACCGTAACCGGCAACTACCTTCTCATCCCCCAGGGAACCAGACTCATCGGCCGTTACGATAACATGATCGCCTGGGGCCAGGAGCGCGTGCTTTTGGTCTGGAGCCGGCTGGTGTTCCCGGACGGCTCGTCCATTTTGCTCGACAAGATGCCCGGGGTCGATCAGTCGGGCTACGCCGGGCTCAAGGACCGTGTCAACAACCATTACGCAAAACTTGCCGGCGCCATCCTGATGAGCACCTTTTTGTCCGTGGGCGCCGTGCGCAGCCAGGGCGACATCGAGGGCGACTACCCCTCGGTCAGCCAGGAGATCGCCCGTCAGCTGGCCGGCGACATCAACCGCGCCGGGCAAAAGATCGTCAGAAAACAGCTAAACGTCCCGCCCACCATCGAGGTGCGGCCCGGCTGGCCGTTTCATGTGATGGTAAACCGGGACATGGTCTTGCGACCCTATGCATAGGTGACATGCAGCGACGCTACTTTACCAGGCGCAGAAACCGGTTCCGGCCCCTGTGGGTGTCGCTTCTGATCCTGGCGGTGCTCATCGGCGTTCTGTACCTGCTGTCCGCGCACCTGATGTTCCAGGTCACCGGCAGCCTGCCCAGGGGGCTTTACCGGGTAAGGGAAGCCGCGGCCATCGAAAAAGGGGACCTGGTGGTCCTTGATATGCCGCAGGAGGCGGCGCGGCTGGCCCGTCGCCGGGGATGGATCCCGAGGAGCTTGCGCTACCGGCTCATGAAGCCGGTGGCGGCCGCGGCCGGCGACCGGGTCGAGGTGACCGGCGCCGGTGTGTTTATAAACGGAAAATACTTCGGTCCGGTGCAGCCGTGCGACGACCTGGGGCTGCCGCTGCCGGCCATCCGTGAGGTCTTCGAATTAGGGGCAGGGGAGTTCTTTGTGGCCGCAAAGAACCCCCGCTCCTTTGACAGCCGCTACTTTGGACCGGTCGGCCGAAGGCGGATCCGGGCGGTGGCAACGCCGGTGGCGGTGCTCGGGGGCCTGAGATGATCCTCAGTCGGTCAGCTGCTCCAGGGAAAGGCCCATGGCCCTGGCGATTTTTCTCAAGGTCGTGGTGCGCGGACGGGCACCGGGACGTTCGAGCTTGGCATAAGCCGGCTGACTCATGCCCGCGCGACGGGCCACCTCTGCCTGGGTCAGGCCCAGGTGCTCGCGCCAGGCCTTTGGCAGGCTGTCTCCCCGGACCACGTTGGCCTCGACCACGTCCTGGGGAAACCAGACCGTGGAAGGATTTTGCACAGATGTAGTCATACCGGTTTTTTATACCGTAACGGCGAACAACACAAGAAGGAGTCTTTTCATGCCAAAGCAAAGGAGTCCGGTACAGCTGAGGCAGGAAGCCCGCAAGTTGCTCAACAGAGCCCGGAAGATGGAAAAACAGCAGTACGAAAAGCTGGGCAAGATGATCCGAAGGTATCACAGCAGGGACTACCGGGATTTTAATATCGAGACGTTCAGGGAAAAAGTGGAGGCGATCCTGGAAAACCGGCGGACATGATTTTCGTTATTCTCGCCGCCTGACAGCCCCCAGGAGCCGCGATCGACAAAAAATGCATATCCCAGCACCCAAAGGGCGCAAAGCGGCCGCACAGCGCTACATGAACGAAAGCTTCGAGGGCTTCGAGACCTGGTACAGCGCGCTTCGCATGTCGGTGAAGATGCACGCGCAGATCTTTCTGGCGCTCCTGGCGGTCAATCTCGTGTGTTTTGCCGCGGCCGCCTACCTGGTGCTGGGCGGTTTTGCCACCCGCGCCACGGCAAGCTGGGTGGCGGCAAGGGCCATTGCCGGGGTGTTCCCCTCGGCCACCGTGGTCTATGAAAACCCCGACGGCAGCCGCAGCCGGACCACGGCCCGGGTGTTGGCCGAACACCCCGGGGTAAGGCGCTTTGCCGGCGAAAACCTTAAAAAAGCCGGGGTGGTCTATCTTTTTTCGTTGGGCGTATTTTTGCTCTGGCCGCTGACGCTGCGGCGCTTTAAAAAGCGCGCCCGGGCCCAGTCGGGCAGAAAATACCTGCGCGGATCAAAGCTGATCACGGCCAAGGCGTATAACCGCAAGGTGAAAAGACAAAAGATCGCGGTGGACCTGCCGTTTGGCGAGGTCCGCATGCCGCGCGCCGAGGAAGTAAAGCACACCTTCGTCATCGGACGGCCCGGCAGCGGCAAGACCCAGCTTTTAGCGCCCGTTTTAAAGCGCCTGAAAGAGCGCGGCGAGCGCGCCATCGTCTATGATTACAAGGGCGACTACGTATCGAAATTCTATGATCCCGCGGCGGATCTTATCTTCAACCCCCTGGACCGCCGTTCGGCGGGCTGGAACCTGTTTAACGAGGTGGCAACCCCCATGGACATCGAGGCGGTGGGGGCCTCGCTGATCCCGCCGCCGGCCGCGCGCTCGGACCCGTTCTGGTCCGATGCCGCCCGGGGGGTCTTTTGCGGGATCCTGCATTACCTGTTTGCCGCCGGCGATACCACCAACCGCGCTGTCTGGGAGACGATAACCGCCGATGCCACGCAGATCGCGGTGTGTTTAAAAGGCGTTGCCGGCGGAGAAGCCGGCCACCGCTACATCGAAGATGCCGGCTCCCGCCAGGCCATGGGGGTCCTGGCGGTCATGATGCAGCACACGCGCTGCTTTGAGTACATGGCCGGCACCGACGGGGATTTTTGTATCACTGACTGGATCGAAAACGGCTGCGGCATGATCTTTATCACCAACTACGCCGACGTGCAGGGGGCCTTAAGACCGATCCTGTCGCTTTTTATCGATCTTCTGGCCCGTCGGCTGCTGACGATGTCCGACGACTATGAGCGCAGGATCTTTTTCATGCTCGACGAGTTCGGCACCCTGCAGCGCCTGGATGCCATGGTGAGTCTTCTCACCGGCTCGCGCTCCAAGGGGGGCTGCATCTTTTTGGGCGTGCAGGACATCGGCCAGATCGACCGGCTGTATGGCAAAGACACGCGCATGAGCATCGTAAACGCCTGCGGCAACGCCGCGATCTTTGCGGTGGCCGACCCCGACAACGCCCGGTATTTATCCGCAAAGATCAGCGACACCGAGTACACCGAGATGGACCGCGGCTTTTCCATGGGGGTCAAGGACTTCCGGGACGGGGTGAGTCTCACCCAGCGAAAACGAAAAGAGCCGCTGTTTTTGCCTGCGGATCTGATGACCCTTCCGGACATGACCGGGATCGTGAAGTTTGCCAATCACGATTATCTGAAAACGCGGCTTTCGTTTACGTCGGTAAAAGACGTGGCCCGCGCCTTTGAGCTGCGCCCGGATCTTCTGATGAAAAACATCGCAGCCGCCAACGCTGCGGAGGCGAGTGTGGCGGCCGAAGGCCTGGACATCGCCTATGAGGGGATATGAACACTTTCCCTGAAGAGAACATCGTGGGAAGGGCGAAGATCCATCGCGACGTCATGGCATCTTCCGACTGGCAGGCCGCCAAGGAATCCTTTGACATGGCGGCTGCCGGGCGTATCGTGGATCTCTTGTGGAGTGATAAAAAGTCCGGGCAGCTCAAAACCCTGGTGGCGGATCCTGAAAACACGGTATTAATCAGCCAGCCCAGCACGTCGAAAACCAACGTGATCCCCGTCTGCTTTGCCGAGCGGCTCTCCCGGGAGATCGGGGCGCCGCACCTGGTGGGAGATGTTTATTTTAAATCCCTTCATGGAAAGCAGGCCAAGCACATGACACGGGTTCAGCGGATATTCAATCGCCGGCGATACGAGCCTTTCGACCCGGAGGGGTTTAAAGAACGCATCGGCGATAAACAGGTCGTCATTGTCGAGGATCTTCTCACCACCGGCGGATCGGTGGCCGAGTTTGCCCGATGTCTGGAAGGGGTGGGGGCCAAGGTGCGCTCGGTCGCCGGCCTGATGGGGGACAGGCGACTTAATATCGATCATAAAACGCGCCTGCGGCTGCAGCGGGCGCTGGATGACAAGGGGATACCGGCGGGAAGGGTTTTTGATGTTTTGACCCGTACCGAGGCCGGATCGCTCATCATGATGTTAAACAGCGTAAGGAGCGAACATGCCAGAGAAAAACTTGCCGGAGACATACAAGGGTTACAAGACGGCAGATCTTTTAAAGGTCTGGGAAGAGATCCGGAGCCCAGAAGGTACCCGGGCACCGGAAGAGATGATCGCAACCATGAACGAGCTCCTGAAGGAATACCGACTGGGGCTGTTTACCGCGGTGGACCCGCGCGGGAAGTAGCGTTTTTTAAGATCGCCGTAACCTGCGACGAGGGCGGGTGCGTGCGGAAGCTGACCACCGAGGTGTTCGTACGACCGGGGCTCGACCGGGAAGAGGTAAAGTCGGTGTTGCGAAAAGAGGCCGAGCGGTTCGTGGGCGAAAATGTGCGGACCGTTTCGAAGGAGAAGGTCAAGGTGGTGATCCGCCCGGCGGAAAGGCGCGTTGCACGGCGGATCGAAAAGGGCAGGGGGTTATGACATGGCGACACTGCGTATCAGCCGGGTCATTGGTAAAAAGCGGCGAAAGATCGTGCAACTGAAGATCTGCGACAGCGAGTGGGACCGGCTGCGCTGCAGCGTGACGCCCCTGGCGGCGTGTGCGTGCCGGCTGGATCTTTTGGACGACAGCGGCCGGGACCGGCTTTATGAGCCCATCTGCATCAGCGCGGCCCAGTCAGAGCGGTTGCTTCGCGATGTGTTCATGCTGCGGGGGGTAAATGGAAGGCGCCATCGATTTTAGAAAGCGCGAGAAGGTGCGCGAGCAGCGGGTCTACGAGATGCTGCTGTCTTCCATGGGACCGCTCATCGAGCGCCTTTTGCAAGACGACGACGTTTGCGACATCACGCTGAACCCCGACGGCAGGCTCTGGGTGGACCGGCTCGGGTCCGGAAGAGAATTTACCGGCGAGAAAGTGAGCGCGGCCGATGCCGAGCGCATCATCCGCATCGTGGCCTCGGGGCTGAACACGGTGTGCAACGCGAAAAACCCGGTCTTGTCCGCCGAGCTGCCCGGGACCGGGTCCCGGTTCCAGGGGATCCTGCCGCCGGTGGTGGAAAAGCCCTCTTTTGCCATCCGCAAGCACGCCATCCGGGTGTTCACCCTCGATGACTATGTCCGTGACGGGATCATGTCCGAAAGGTATGCCGCCCGGATCCGGGCGGCGGTAAAACAAAGGGAGAACATCCTGATCGTGGGCGGCACCGGCTCGGGGAAGACCACCCTTGCCAACGCGATCCTGGACGAGATCGCCAGGTACAACGACCGGGTGGTACTCATCGAGGACACACTCGAATTGCAGTGCCGGGTGGATGATTTTGTATCGCTGCGCACCAAGGACGGCGTGGCGGGCATGACCGAATTATTGAAAGCCACGTTGAGACTACGGCCGGACCGCATCGTAGTAGGGGAGGTTAGGGGAGGGGAGGCGCTGGCATTGCTGAAGGCATGGAACACGGGCCATCCCGGGGGGCTGTCCACGGTGCATGCCAACGGGCCCTGGCAGGGGTTGGTGCGCCTCGAGCAGCTGATCCAGGAGGCGGCCGCCGGGATCCCCAGGGCCCTGATCGCAGAGGCCGTGGATCTGGTGGTCTATATCGAGCGCTGCGGGGCAGGGCGGCGGGTGCGTCAGATGGCGAAAGTGATAGGGTGTGAGGGCGACGATTATGTTTTGCGGCAAGAGAAGTAACAAGCGGGCGCCTGTTGCAGCCGTGAGCCCGTGTCAGGTTTATTGACATATGATAGCGTATGTGCTATCATATAGAATATGAAAAAAACGGTCATCGTTCTGGACACCAATGTTTTTGTCTCGGCGCTTTTGGGCTCCGGTGGGTCGAGCAGGATCATTTTCAGGCGATGTTTGGAAGGGCAATATCAGCCGCTGATGGGCAACGCTCTTTTTTCTGAATATGAATCCTTGTTGAATCGAACCGATATTTTCAGAACCTGTGCGTTAAGCGCCGGCGAACGAGAGGAAATATTTGATGCTTTTCTCAGTGTTTGCCGATGGGTGACAATTTACTTCGGCTGGAGACCAAATCTGAAAGATGAAGCCGATAATCATCTCGTAGAACTGGCTGTGGCGGGCGGTGCCGAGTATGTGATCACAAAAAATACAAAAGATTTTCAAGGGGCGGAATTGCTTTTTTCTGCATTCAAGGTCATCAGACCGGAACAATTCATAGATGAGGTGAAGCCATGGCGACTTTAACCGTTCGTCTTCCGGATGACAAACACGAAAGGCTGAAAATTTTGGCCAGACAGCGGGGGATCAGTCTCAATAAACTGATGGATGAAATGGCGACCCGACTGCTGACCGAGTACGATACCTATACCCGGTTTAAAATACGGGCATCCAGAGGATCTGTTGAACGAGGATTAGAATTGTTTGATAAACTGGAAAGTACCGAAAGCGCTCGGACCTGACTGCGACCGCTGCTCCTTTATCCTGCCGGGATCCCGGCGCCTGGCCGCGCGCATCCGCCTGCCCCAAAACGAATCGCTCAAACAGAGGATCGGCTTTTCTCATCCCTTGTGCGGCTTCACCATCGATGATGCCACCGATTGTGGGGACACTGCCCCCACAATTCTCCGCCGCATCAACACCCTGACTGAAGTTTGACAGTTGCACCCCATTTTCAGGCCATTTTTCCTCTAATGCACCGTAATTCTTAAGACTGGTATTTTCTCGACCTCAAAAGGTAGTACCACAGTTATGAAAAATAACTCTTTACCCCATTATTTCAGTGAGTTATGAATTTTTTAAATTTTATAGCGAATACCTCCCCGCTATCATCCCTGTAAATATCTCTAATAAATTCACCAAGAAAAGTGCAAGGTAGTGCCAAGGGCAATTTTATGCGCTCTATTGCGCTGAATTTACAGCGTTTTTCAAAATCAACTGTCAAAGATGAGTAAGATGCTGTTGATGATTACCGGACCCCTGAGACCTGGACGCTAACAAAAACGGACCACCCCCATTGCTCAAATAAATTGATCCAGCCGGTGCGCAGAGGAGAGACATGAACGTTTTCCCTTGACAGCGACAGTTATATCATATAGCTTATATATATGAATTATACGCTTACACCAACCGCTTTTTAACTTCACGTAATTTTTAAGCTGAAGAGGGCCTTTATGCACCCGAAAGTAAAAGATATCATCGCCAGCGATCCACAATACCGTATCGACCTGAAAAGCGCAGACCCACTCTATTACCAGCTTAAAGAGGTCATTAAACGGCAGATTGAAAATAAAATCTGGAAATTTGATCAAATGATTCCCTCTGAGAATGAGATCGCAAGCACTTATGAAGTGTCTGTGGGAACCGTCAAAAAAGCGCTTTCTGTATTGGTTGAAGAAGGGGTGCTTTACCGTCGCCAGGGCAAGGGAACTTTTGTAGCGAGACCGGATTTTACACGGAGTTTTATTAGGTTTTTTCGTTATGGCCTGGGAGATCAAAACGTGGGTGATTTCCCAGAATCAAAAGTGTTGAACTCAAAAATCATTTTGCCGCCGAAACGGGTCCAAACCGTACTGCAGCTGAATGACAACGAAAAAGTAATAAAAATTAAGAGAATCCGCTCAATCGGTGATACCCCGCTGATGTTGGAAGACCTGTTTCTCCCGCACCACATCTTTAAAGGGTTTGATCATGTCGATATCTCACAGCAGCTTCTTTATCCCATTTACGATGTAAAGTACAAAACGCCGATTATCTGGGCCGAGGAAAATCTCTGGCCCCAAATTGCTAACCCCGAAGAATCGAACCTTCTATGGATAAGCGTCGGCGACCCGCTCATTGCCATTGAACGTGTTGCATTTACATACGGAGATAAACCTGTAGAGTTTCGATCCAGTCTGGGACGGGGGGACCGATTTAGATACCATATCGAAATCAGATAGTCGTAAAAACACAGAGAGGCTTAAGAATGCCACTGGTTGATCTTACAAATGCCATTGATCTTCATATCCACTCCAACCCTTCACTATTTACAAGAAGGGGCAGCGATCTCGATATGGCGCAACATGCAGTTGACAGGCACCTGGATGCAATTTTGCTTAAAAACCACTTCGAATCAACAGTTGGGCGCGCATTTCTTGCAGGCCAGCAAATAGAAGGCACCAAGGTTTTTGGGGGCCTTGTCCTGAATCACTTTACTGGAGGCCTTAATCCCGTAGCAGTAGAGCATGCCATTCGACTTGGAGCCAAGCAAATATGGATGCCAACCATCGATGCCATGGCACATGCCGACGTCTTCGGTAAGATTGGCGGTTATGGATACCAGGAATCAAAGACCACCGTTGCTCGAAAGGGAATCCGTATCCTGAATAAAGATGAGGAACTCGTCGAGGAGGCGAAGATCATTATAGATCTCGTGATGGGCGCGGACATTATATTAGGTACGGCCCACCTTTCAAAAAAAGAAATTTTCGTTTTAGCCCAATTTGCAACAACACAGGGCTTTAAAAAAATGTTGATTACGCACCCGTATTTTGACCCTCCAAAACTAACTGTTTCTGACCAGGTTGAGCTGGCAGAAATGGGGGCCACAATCGAATTGTGCGGCGGAAACCTGTACCCAATACCAGGGGTCGCCAGACTCTCCGATTATTTTCACACCATCTCTGAGGTACGTACCCATTCGCTCATTATCTCAAGTGATGCAGGGCAACCACGAAAATCCCTCCCGGCTGAAGTGTTGCGGGTTTTTACCCAGTGCCTGATGGAAAAAGGTGTCACCCAAAAGCAAATAGACGAAATGACCAAAGATAACCCTGCCCGGCTACTGGGTCTATCATAATCGGTGGAAGCACACGCATAATCAGTATGGATTCAAAGAATGAAAAGGAGGACGTAATGAAAAAGGCATTGGTCATTACAATGGTGGTTTTGTTTGCCCTGGTGGGCGTTATTTGGGCGGGAGGATTTCCGCAAAAGCCAATCACACACATCATCCCGGCAAAGGCAGGGGGCGGCTTTGATCGATCTTCGCGGGTTTTGGCAACAGGATGGGAAAAAATTCTGGGTCAACCGATAAAATTCGACTATGCCCCAGGCGCGTCAGGGATGATTGGCTTTGGAAAACTGATGTCCAAACCTGCTGATGGTTACACAACCATCATGACCACCATTGCCATGCAGGCAATGAACATCAACACCGGCGTGTCCAAGTACAGCTGGAAAGAGATCGGTTTTGTCGGCAATTTGATCACCGATCCCAATGTTCTTCTCGTACACAAAGACTCTCCATATAAAACGATTCAAGATTTTATCAAAGCCGGTAAAAAGGCTTCTAAGCCGCTTACTATTTCTACTTCTCATCCGAAGGCCGTTTCAACCCTGGCCGCCAGGATTCTTATCAAACTAACCGGCATCAACGCCAAAGTGATCCCTTTCAATGGGGGGTCCAAAGCGCGTAACGCCTTGGCGGGTAAACAAGTGGATGCATGTATCGGGCCCTATTTTTCGGCATCTTCGAAAAAGGATTTTATCAAGGCCCTGGCATCATTTACAAAAAAGAAAGTTTGGCCCGGTCTTTGGGATATCCCGACCCTTTCAGGAGCCACTGGAAAGGATTTTCCAAACCTGGTTGAACCGTTTGCGTTTATGATACGCAGGGAAACCGCCACCAAGGCTCCGGAGGCTTACAAAAAGCTGGTCGCCACATTCAAACAGGCGGTTTTGTCGGACGAGACCCAAAAACGTGCTAAAAAACAGGGCATGGCCCCCTTCATCGACTATTGGACGCCGGAACAATGTGATGCATATGTCCAAGAATTTCAAAAAGTATGGGCTAAATACAAAAATCTTATGAAATAACGAAGCAATCGGATCGGCAGACACGGTGGCCGCCCATGGCGCCGTATCTGCCGATGAATAAATTCAGCCTGCCATGAGAAAAAAGAGCATCAGCTGGGGAGAAAGCATCGTCCCGTTATTGGCCTTGGCGTTCGGGGCCGCCTATTTTTTCCAAACCAGAGATGCACCCATGGTCGCCCTGTACTGGCCCATTATTATAGGCATCGTCGTCGGGTCGCTCTGGATTGCCGTAGTGGTCAAGTTTGTCTTTTTAAAAAAAGATGCCATCCGTCAAACCAGAATAAAATTTTCTGATATCACAGCCAAATCTCGGCGGCCAGGGATAGTCCTTGTCTGCTCCGCCGGTTACCTTCTTGCCGTTCCCTGGTTGGGCTTTTCACTGAGCAATTTCCTTTTTATGCTGGTTCTTTTTCGCTGTTTGGGAAGTCCTCGCTGGCTGCAAAACTTCGTGGTAGCTTTAGGGATCACGGTTTTTCTCCATATTGCCCTGATCACGTTTATGAAGCTCTCTCTGCCGCAGTTGAATCTGGGCATCTTCACCCTGTGACCTGAAAAGGACGAGATGAATCTTCCAGGAGCAGATGCTATTTTTGCAGGATTCAGCCTTTTGGTGCATCCAAACCATCTGGGCTGGCTGGCCCTGGGAATGATGGCGGGTCTGATGGTTGGTGCCATCCCGGGATTCAACGACACCAACTTTCTGGCCATGATGCTCCCCTTTTCAATCTATTTAGGCCCCATGGATGCGGTTATATTTATGATGGCCTGTTTTTGCAGTTCCCAGGCGGCCGGCTCCATTCCGGCCATTTTGCTTAACATCCCAGGGACTCCTTCCAACGCCCCAACGTGTATTGAAGGGTTTCGACTCACCCGTAAGGGCCTGGCCGGTCAGGCCCTGGGCGTTTCTATCATCGCCTCCACTGTCGGTGGAATTTTATCGGCATGTTTTGCGGTTGTGCTGACGCCCATTGTCGGTATATATGCCCTCAGTTTCGGGCCGGCGGAGCTTTTCATGATGGCCGTTTTCGGCATGACCGCAGTGGGCTCTCTCACTGGGAAGTCGACATTAAAAGGTCTTTTCTCGTCGGCTCTTGGCTTATTTGTAGCCTGTGTGGGCACTGAATTTCAGCAAGGATACACCCGTGCCAGCTTCGGTTTTTATGAACTGTTCGAAGGTTTCCCCCTGATTCCGGTATTACTGGGCATTTTCGGTTTTGCAGAGCTCTTTTCTCTATCCAAAGAAGAATCTCTGGTGTCCGAAGGCGTAAAGCGCTTTACAGGATACGCCCCGATTTTCGAAGGGATTCGAATTGGTCTCAAACACTGGAAAAACATGATTCGTTCGGGATTTATCGGCATTCTCGTCGGTTTGATTCCGGGCACCGGGGCGGCAATCGCCACATGGGTCAGCTATGGGCAGGCAAAGCAGTGGAGCAAAGAGCCAGAAAAATTCGGCACCGGTCATTACGAAGGCCTGGTTGCATCTGACGCCTGTAATAACGGCGTACCAGGGGGCGCTTTAATTCCAACCGTTACCCTTGGTATTCCAGGGTCAGGTACAACGTTGGTCGTCATGGCGGCTCTAATGATCAACGGTGTGACTCCGGGACCCAGTTTTTTCGGGGAACATGCGACCGAAGCGTACGCTATTCTCTTTTCCCTGGTTGCCGCAAACCTGCTCTTGCTCCCCATCGGTCTCGGGGTTGCCAGAATAGCTACTCAGGTAACGGCAGTGCCAAACCGCTTCCTGGTGCCTATAATCGCACTTTTTTGCATGGCAGGAGGATTTGCCTGGCGGCAGATGGTATTTGATATGTACCTTGTTGTCATATTTGGGGTTTTTGGTGCCATATTGACGCGTTGGGGATACTCGGTTCCTGCTTTTTTGTTAGCACTGCTCTTGGGTTCCTTGGCGGAGCGCAATTTTGTCTGGGCCGTCCAGATCGGGGGGATCAACAGCTTCATGCGTCCAATCGCATTTGTAATCCTTTTGGCAACGGTTGGGGTACTTGCTTTGCCGGCACTATTAAAAAAAATGGAAAGCCAAGGCAAGAATCGGAATTACCACCTTGAAGACAAGAAACTGAATCCATAAAAAGAAGAATTTTTAAAACCCATGGGCATCAGTCAATACCGGTTGGCCAAGGACATAAGTGTCCCGCCACGACGCATAAATGAAATTATCCACGGGAAACGCGCCGTCATTGCGGATACCGCCCTGCGTTTGGGACGTTATTTCGACATGTCCCCTCAATTTTGGCTGAATCTTCAGACCCGATACGATCTTGAAGTTACAGAAGACGCTATTTCATCGCGTCTTGATAAAGAAGTGCATCGCTTTGAATCCAGTGCGGCATAACACCGTGGTGTTTCAGTAAGTCACCATCGGCGCCAACTCCTTTGCATGGCTCACCCAGGCTTCAACCCGTTTCAATCCCGGCAGTTGACGGACCAGCGGCCGGCCGACCGCGTTTACCTCGGCCATCTTCTTGTGCAGATTGGCAGGATTGCGGTTGCGCAGCTCCTTGACCGTGTCCACGCCGGCTTTTTCCAAAAGTTCGGCGTATTCGCTGCCGATGCCCCGCACCCGGTAGAGATCCGCCATGTTGACCCATTTTAAAATCAGGGAGCCGTCGATGCCGGTGGTCTCGGCCAAAGCCTTGCGCCCCTTTTTATCACGACCCTTTTCCAGGAGTTTTTCGACCGTGTTGATGCCGGCTGCGCGCAATTTTTCACCGTAAGTGGTGCCGATGCCCTCGATGTCTTCAATTTTCTGTTTGGCCATTTTGTCTCCTTTCCGTTCGGGTTGGTTTTCCAGCAGTATATCGATTTTACCCTGCTCAGTAAAAGTCATGGGTTTTTAGCGTGAGCCACCCCAACTTGAGGTACCAATTTGGCGCCTCAAGTCATTAAGCTCTTGATATGTCAGTTCAAACATGAAGTCGTCCGGAAAGCGGTCGATGTGTCTCCGGACATTTCGCTTAAGAACTTTTGTTTCCACCTCGTAGAGTTCCGCCAAGTCCCGGTCCAGCATCACTTTGACCCCGCGGATGAAATATATCTTGGTGGCAATCTGCTCAATCGGTACAATATCCGTCATCTCAAATCCCTGTTAACGCGACATAATAAAAGGTATTCAGTCAATCCCATTGTTGATCCATATCACAACACTACCGGCAAAAAAATCTCATGCCGCTATTTTGTGTGACCGGCACTGATGGCTCATTGAATTTTTTGGACCTCCAGATAGAGCAGGCAGTGATCCGAGTAGCTGTCGATCCACCGGTCTTTCTCGGCCACGCTTGCCCTGTCCACCCATCCCCGCACGGCCACTTCTGCCTTACCGTTGCTCGGGCGCTGGAACATTTTAAACCGGAGGTGCTTCGAGGCGTAGACATGGTCCAGGTTGCTGTCCGGAATCGATGACCCGGAGCCATTGGAGAAGGTGACATCGTGCGTTTTGGGCAGACGCCGCATGTCATAATACACCGCCGCCCGGTGGTCCCAGCGCTTGAGCTCGGTGGCCGGGTCGATATCGCTTTGATAGGGGTAGTTCAGCCCCATGGTGTTCAGGTCCCCCAGGAAGATGTAGTTGGCCTGATCCCCGACCGCCTTGTCGAGGGCTTTTCGGAACTTTATGGCGCGGATGGCCATGTCGTCTCGCAGCCCGAATCCGCGGGGGCTGTCGCTGCTCGCCAGGTGCAAAAACAGGATGCTGTATGGTTTGCCGTCGACCATGATGGTTGCCAAAAGACCCGGCCGCATATGGGTGGTCCCGGATTTGAATTCAAGGCGCTGGGTGATGAACACGGAAAAAGTCGATTTGAAGCCCACCAGGATTTCCTGGGACTGCCGGCCTTCCGTGATCTGAAAGGTGTATTTGGGAAACTTTTCCATGACCTCGGTGATCACCTTCGACCCTTCGACCTCGTAGATCCCGATGACATCCGGATTCTGGGCCTTCAGAAAATCGATCACACGGTTTGTGCGCGTCGGGTCCCCCTTGAAGTGCTCGACGTTCCAGGATGCGATTGAAAATGCCTTGGCCATGGCGCCCCCTTTCGTGGTTGGCGTATGAAGCCCTTGCTTTATCCCGAAGGACTGCCGTCTGGCTCCGCCTTGTCTTTTAAAGGCACGATATTTTCCATGACAACGGCAAGGATAGACGAAACAAAGCCGTTTTCGTCGCTCAGATCGGCGCCGAGGCGAACGGATTCTCGCAGCTGCTCCGGAGTTGCCCCCGCCGCTGCGGCCTGCCGGACCTGCCACTGGATGAAACCGGCAAAATCCGCTATCAGTGAGGCATACAGCGCGATGAGATCCCGATGGCCGTTTGCCTGGTCGTCGGTGAGCACCTCGCTTTCCATGGAAAGGATTGCCTCAAGAGCCCTGGATTTTCGCCGGGCCAGCATCGTCAATCGCTCGTTCGGATAGCTTTTCATACACATAATCTTTCAGAGCAGGGGAGTGGTCACCGTTCGATCAGCTTTCCTGGGTCCCGTCCCGGGAGCCGGTTCGGATCAGTTGTTCCTTTTTATATCGGGGCAGCCTCTTGACCCGACGTTCGGCCTTCAAGGCGGTGGTGTGTGACCCGACCATTTCTTTAAACACGAGCGAAAGCGGTCCCCTTCCACGCAGGTATTTTGCCCCCCGGTTTTCTCGATGCTCGGCCAGTCGGCGTTTAACGTCGGTGGTAATGCCGGTATACAGGCTGCCGTCGCGGCATTTTACGATGTACAGATACCATGGGTTTTGCACGTCGGCTTTTTCCAAATGCGTGGACTCTAACGATCCATATCTTATCCATCAAATCAATTATATCCTATCCATGGGAAAAGTTGGATATAAAAATTGGGCTTTGATAGTAGTGCAATTGTATGATATTATTACCTGAATATTGCACGAAAGTAGCCTAAAAATTGAAAACCATCTGGGAACCCTGTTATAATGGGAGTTGACAAACGCTAACCCAAAAAGCAGGAGGTACCCAGATGGTAAAATCCAACAAATCAAAAATCGGCAAAAACGCAAGGCTAAAGGCTCCAGGGCAACCGCCGCCAGAGCCAGAAAAATCAATGCTTCAACGCCATATGACACCTGCACCGGGCAGTTGAGCCCATTTGGCGGGCTTTTAGCGGTGATCAAATTTCTGGATCTGGTCAAGTTTGAAGACATTTTCAATTTTGCCTATATTGCCCCTGCCCGTAAACCCAAGCTGGGTCACCATTTGATGGTGGTGGGTATTCTGATGCTACTGTTTATCGGCTTTAACCGATTATGGCACTTCACCTACGTGCGGATAGACGCGCTGCTGTGCGGATTTTTCCGCCTGGAGCGTCTGCTGGTGGCCAGCACCTTCTGGCGCTACCTGGACAGCCTGGGCATCAACCAGGCCCGGGCCTTTTTGAAGATTACCGGAATTCTGCGCGAACGGTTCTGGCAGCTGAGCGGTTTGCACTATAAAAGCATCCATATCAGCATCGACACCACGATGGAGACAATCTACGGCAACCAGCAGGGCGCCCGCAAAGGGCACAACACCCAGCACCGAGTCCTGCACGGCATCAGTCCTTACAACCCAATCGGTTGCGCTGGCGATTATACCGTGAACACGAACAAAAATCTGTGTTGTTATTATTTCGGATTTTATTCATTCGATGGCCTTGACTCTGGTTTTCCGGACCAGGCAATTCATACTAATTATTAAAAAGGAGTTGAAAATGAAAACTTTAAAATCAGATTTTTCCATTTTAATCCTTATTGGTGTGACCATTTTGGTTTTTCTGTTCGGTTTCCAAACGGTGAGCGCACAGACCAGAGTCACTTACAAATCGGCAAAAACGACATCCTCATATTTCCAAATGGCGGTTCAAATAGCGGAAGCCATGAAAAAAGGGTCAGATGGTAAAATCATCGTAACGGTAGAGGAAAGTCAGGGATCAGTACAGAATGTTAAGGAAGTGGGGAAAAGGACGGGGAACTATGTATTTACGACCCCACCATCACTCATAAAGCTGGCCATGAGTGGAAAGAAAATGTTTAAAGATAAAAACCCAAACTACCAAAATATCCGCTCTTTATTTAGTGTCCATCCACGATACAAAGTTACTGATATTAAAGAAGAAAGCATAAAAAAAGCGCATTTTATGGTAGACAAATCTTTCCTGCTGTAGTAGAGTAAAAGCAACAACCAATTGTTTTTACAAAC
>Ga0256841_1001780_pt1 | contig 17898 bp, 19 predicted proteins | sample 356308metaG_FD_185971 | JGI IMG/M metagenome (GOLD analysis project Ga0256841, IMG submission 185971) | Hydrothermal vent microbial communities from Mid Atlantic Ridge, Atlantic Ocean - 356-308 | ecosystem: Environmental > Aquatic > Marine > Hydrothermal vents | place: Atlantic Ocean: Mid... | reverse complement strand
CGTTTATACATTAGGAAGAAGAGAAGGAAGAGGAGGAGATAGATATGGTTGTAGAAACTGGAATTTCTGGGTTGGTATGGATAGATGAAGTGGGTGGGAGGCTAGCAACCATCAATAAAACTCCTGGGATTTCATATTATAAAGAGGAGATAAGAAAAATAAATAATGTTGAATATAGAATATGGAATCCCTATAAGAGTAAGCTATCTGCAGCATTCCTTAAGGGATTGGAGTTAGATGTATTGAATGAGGTAAAAAAGATTTTATATCTAGGAGCGTCAACAGGTACTACTATAAGTCATCTATCCGATATATTACCTAGCGATGGCGTAATATATGCAGTAGAAGTAGCTCCAAGAGTGATGATGGAATTTATAAATAGAATTGTGAAAAATAGGAATAACGTAATACCTCTTTTTTATGACGCCAGAATGCCTGAAAACTATATCGATATTGTCGATGTAGATGTCGACATGGTCTACTGTGACGTGGCACAACCAGATCAGACTAAAATAGCTTTAGATAATGCTGATACATACCTAAAACCTGGCGGAAAAATTTTATTAGCCATAAAAGCCAGAAGTATAGATGCGGTGAAACCATTAAAACAAATTTATGAAAACGAGGTAAAAGAAATAAGGAAACGTGGATATAAAATAGTTAAATTAATTGACCTAGAACCATTTGAAAAAGAACATGCTATGGTTTATGCACTTAAAGAGTAAATAATTTATTTACGCGGGTAATTAACAGGTATTTCTTGGTTAAATCTGTGGGAGCATTGACATATTTATAGGAACCATCTCTTGGATTATACTCCAAAAATGGGAGATCCACATAATTTTTTAAAACTAATTTAAACATAAGTAGGTGATCCCTCTCATCGTTTGATGAGGGAACCTCAATATTTAATTTGAGCGAATTACTATCTCTTTCATACCATGCAAAGGGAAGCATTATACCTTCATAAGTCGTTGAGTATGCTATGGATACTAGAGAAGATAGATCATTGACATTTACTTCGGTAACCTCTACATCCAAATCATTCAAACTTACAAATTGGTGTGGAACATTATCTATATACGCTACAAAAACATTCATATAGACAGGGGAGTCGACATAACCTAATTTAATGACTTCTTTCCCTCCATCATTTGGTGAATACGCTATGACCCTAGTCTGAGTATCGGAATAAGTATAGACAAATATTCCTTGTACATCTTTAACTTGTGGAGGAAGATAAAATCCCAATACATTAGATCCAGCCGAATCTCTATAAGAGATTAGTACAGACCGTTCTCTTCTTATATTACTAACCAATCTGACAAGATCACCTAAATCCCCAACCTCAATAGGGAGTACGCTTATCACCATTATATCCACCATTACCATTATCCACGAACTCAAAATATCTTTCTAGAGATCTAGTATATAACTCTGCCTCCAATATTTTAAAAATTGGTATGACTATATTGGAAGAAATAAAGGTTTCAGAAATAATATTGGGTAGAAAAATACCATTAGAAGATAGTAATGTCTCGCTTATACAAATTATTAGAGATATAATTAGGGAAAGGACGAGAACCGCGATCATCTTATACGATAAGGAACAAATAAAATTAATTTCTGTAAAGAGTCTTGCCAAGCATCTAGCTAAAAAAAGACTACTTAGAGATGAGGTTCTTGAGGAGACGAAAGCATATGAATTACAAGAGCTAGAAAAATATGAAATTTTTAAACCTGAAACTAATATCAAAACCGTTCTAGGGAATATTTTAAGAAAAAGCATCAAACCTATAATAGAGATAGATGGAGAATTCTATGAAATACAGCCTGAAGAATTGTTCTCATTATACGTGCTATGGGAAGACCAGATGAGTGAAATAAATGTTGATAAGTTTATGAATAAGTCTATCCATAAAGTCAATCCAAATAAATCGATCTCATCTACAATTCAGCAGATGATCAATAAAGGATATGACTACGCACTAATTACAAATTTATCGAACCAACCCTTAGGCATCCTTACATATACAGATTATGTATATTCTATACAGACCCTAATCAAGAGAATGGAGGGTATCAATATTTCTAAAGATGAAAAGCCAAAAATAGATTGGGTAATGAAAAAACCTGTTATAGTTGGATTCGAAACTGAAAGGATGATTGATATCTTAAACAGAATGATTGAAGACGATATCAGTCATCTTCCCATTTTATCCGATACAGGTGAAGTATCTGGCATGATATATAAGGAAGATATATTTAGTCTATTGGTGGATTTAGATGAAGCTAGTTGACGTTGTAGAAACAAAATACCCAACTTTAAGGAAAGATGAAAAAATCAAACATGTCTTGAATATCATGTATAAGACGGGTGTAGACAGGGTAATAGTTACCAAGAACAAGGAAGATTTATACGGAATAGCGACGGAATGGGACATATTTTTCAAATTATCAATTCTGAAGAGAGTTAAATATAGACCCTATGACCTCCCCTTATCTAGTGTGACTACATATCCAGTGGATGTCTTGACAACAACGGCTAGCATAAAGACGGCTATCGACATGTTTTTGATAAATGGATATAGTAGTATACCCATACTAGAGAATGGAAAAATAATTGGACTCGTGACTAAAGCTGGCATTATAAGGAATTATAAGGATAGATTTAAGGAAATGGAGCTTAAAGTGGAGGATGTCATGGGAAATGTAAAAGGCAAAATCGATTTGATGAGCTCCCTCAAAAATGCTGAAAATAAGTTTAGATTAGGAGGCTTTAACACTTTAATAGTCCATTCAAAAGGGAGATATGTTGGGATAATCACAACATTGGATTTAGCAAAACTTCTTTTCCAAATAAGAAAACTTCATCCTACCCACGAGTGGGGTAGGTACATAGAAAGAATCAATGTAGCTGATATAATTAGAAGAGATGTAACTGTACTAAAACCTACTGATCATATATATGACGCTGCAGATATCCTCTCAACTGGGAGACAAAAAATTATTCCTATAGTAGATAATGGACAGGTAGAGGGGGTTATATCAAGAAGACACATTCTTAAAATAATATTGGAGAATTTATTATGAATCCACCAACATTTCTAGCTGATCATATGAATGGAGATCTTGCAAAGTGGTTAAGAATACTCGGATTCGATTGTAAATATCCTGAAAGTAGTTTAAGTGACAAAGAGATTCTGGAGATCTGTATGAGAGAAGGAAGAATCTTACTTACAAAAGACCGAGAGCTTCACTCATATGCTCTAAGAAGAGGTGTAAGATCTATTTATATATCGGGAGACACTCTAATAGAAAAATTTAGGAATATTTACTACGAAATAAATCTCAATACATTTATACATCATTTAAACCCCCGCTGTACACAGTGTAACAGTGAACTTATATTAGTGAAAAGCGACTCAATAAAGGAGATGTTATATGAAGATGTAGCTAGTAAATATGATGAAGTATACTTATGTAAAAACTGTGGAAAGATTTATTGGGAAGGATCCCACTGGAGAGGAATTAACAAGACCATATCAAAAATATTGAAACTGGGTTTGATAAATAATGACAAGAACATTTAAAAATGAGACGTTAAATCTGAGACATGAGATACAAATTGCTTATAATCTTTAATCACTCTTTTAAATATTTTAGAGAGTTCAAATGAGGCCTTATATTAAGAAAGTAGAAATTCACAACTATAAAACCCATAGACACACAAGATTGATGTTTTCAAATGGTATTAACAGCATAGTTGGTCCTAATGGGGTGGGAAAATCAAACATTGTAGAGGCTATAATTTTCTGTCTTGGAGAAAGAAGTCCTAAAAATCTACGTGTTTCAAACTTTAATGAACTGATATATAACTTTAGAAAAGACCTAGACCTATCAGTAACTCTAACAATTGTAGATTCGGATGGAAATGAGCATAAGTTTAAAAGGATATATTCTAGGAAGAAAGGACATATTTACCGTTATAACGGTAAAAATATCTCTAGAACTTCATATTTGATAAACTTACTAAAGCTTGGGGGTAAAGGATTCAAATACGTATATATTAGACAGGGAGATATCACACGCTGGGCGGAAGCATCACCTAAAGAAATAAGAGATATGATCCACGAAGCATTAGGAATCAAACAATACAATCTAAAAAGAAAGGAGGCAATAGAAAAATTAAGACAGGCCGAAGCAAAACTTGAGGGGATTCAAACAAATTATAGAGAGATGCAAAAAATGATCTATGAGATAAGAGACCTTCTCATAGCTCATGAGACCCGTAAAAATATCTCAAATATGATGAATTTAATAGATGCATCCCTAACCCTTGAAGAATTACAGAGATTAGAGGAAAAATATAAAAAAATACAGAATAGGGAAGCGGCACTAGATAAATTACTAACTAAATTAAAAAAGAAGGAAATGGATCTTGAAAATAAGTTGGAGAGTTATAAAGAGGGAATAAACAAATTAAGAAAATACTACGAAAAATATGAAGAACTTTCCAGGGATGTCAACAATACTATATTATCGCTTTTATCCAAGGAAAACATGATTAGAAGTGAAATAAAGGAGAATAAATTGAATAGAATAAATATACAAATTGAATATCTTAATGAAAATATAAAAAGGGAAAGGCAAAAGGCCATTGAAGAAGGAAAGATTATTAAAGAAAAAATTAGGACATATAAACTGTATAATAAAGAACTGGAAAAACTTAAGAAGATAAAAGAAGCTAAAGAGGCTAAACTATCGGAGATAGAGGAAGAGATAAGTAATCTTGAAAAAGAGAAATTAAAAAAGTTAAACGAATATTCAAACAAGGTTAGGGAAAACATTGATGAATATATAAAAAGAGGAGTTATTGAGAGCCGTAGAAAAGAGATCCAAAGAGAGATATCTGAATTAGATAAAAGAATAGCAAGCTATCGAGATACAATTAACAATCTAAAAAACAAGAAAAATGAATTGGTTCAAGATTTGAAAAAACTAAAGGAAAAATTGGATACACTAAAAAAGCAGCATAGAGAATACGGAAGACGTAAAAAACGGGTGGAAAAAGAGATAGGAAATGCATATAAACTACTATCCAAACTAGATAGATTAATCGAAAACATAAGAAAAGACGGATTTAACGAAGGTAGATACTATAGAGAAGCAAAGACTACTTTAGAAGTATGTAACAAAATAAAAATAAATGGAGTATATGGAATCCTTTCTGATCTAATAAAAGGTCCAAGAAACATTCTCAACCTTTTAAAAGATCTTGACGTTAGAGGATGGTATAGTATCATTGTAAATAATTATGAAAGTGCACTTGAAGTATTAAAAATAGCTAAAGATCTAAAAAAGGATGTACATGTAAAAATAGTTGATCAGTCTAATTTGATGGATATACCTGACAACTCTATATTATATAAGCTTAAATATAGCAAAAAGATAGAGCCTCTATTAATAAAAATGTATGGGGATATAGTACTTACTAATAGTTTAGACGAGGCGCTCGACATAGTCCAAAAAGGATTTAGAGCGGCTTATTTAGACGGTAACTTTCTTATCTATAGTGGAGGCGCTATAAGTTCTGGAAGGATCTTAATTAAAGTGCCGAAAGATATTGATACAATAATATCTGTTCGAAATAAATTTAGAGATGTAATAACTAAGAGGGAAAAGTATTTAAAAGAATTGGAGAATAGAGAAAGAAGTCTGGATAGATCAATACAGGAAGAATATGTCAGAATAGTAAATATTAGGTTGACAATCAATTTCATTGATAAAAATATCAAGTTCTTTGAAAACATTATAAAAAGACTAAAGAATAAGAAAATTGAAAAAGAGAAACTATTAAAAGAGTATAAAGATATAGCGAATAAGAGAGAAGAAAAAATTGATTTCAAAGAGATAGATAGAAAAATAGAATTATTAAGGAAGGATAGCGAGTCCTTAACTAAGGATATAGAGGAAATCAATAGCCAAATATCAAATTTATTTGAAAAAATAATTGAAATAAAGAGTGATATATCAACATTTAAGAATATAAATAGGGAAAGAAAGGAAAAAATTAAACAATATAAACTTAAGATTAATTCGTTAAAAATGGAAATCCCCAACCTCAAGGAAAGTATTAAGTCCAAGGCAAAACAACTTGCAACTATAAGAAAACAGATCGAGAATCTCAAAAATAAAAACGAGAAGATAAAAACAAAATTAAATAAATTGAATGAAAAATCTTCAGAAATAAACAGGAAAATAGGTAAAGCTATGGATATGTTGAAGAAAATTAGAGAGAAGGAAAACGAATTTTTAGACAAGAAAAATAGATTGAAGAATAAAATGTTTATACTTAATAAGGAGATAGGGGAGATCAAAAAGAAACTCAGAGAACTGAAATTCAATGAAGTAAGTATCAAGGATGAAAGAATGGGAACAAAAATTTATGAAAAATTAAGGGAAGAGGAAGAAGAGATCCCAGAAACATCTGAAATGATAAATAAATGGTATCACGACAAAATTGAGCCATATAAGATATATAGCCTTAGGAGGGCTGAATTAATTGCTGAAAAAGAGGAAATCCTTAAATTTATAAGGGAAATTGATGAAAAGAGAGAGGAAATATTCTTTAAAGGCTTTAAAGAGATTAGAGATAGGTTTATAAACCTCTTTAAAGAGGTATTTCAAGACGGAGAAGTTGAAATAAAACTCAGTAAAGAGGATGATATAGATAGCGAAGTATTGATATATGTGAAATTTAAAGATAAGCCTAAGATACTGTTATCTACAGCAAGTGGAGGTGAGAAAACATCCCTCATACTCTTACTCCTCTTCAGTATATATTCCGTAAACAGAGATACCATATTTATCCTTGACGAAGTGGATGCCCATATGGATCTAAGAATTGTTGATAATATAGCCTCTATCATAAAGGCACAAAAGAAATATAGCCAGATAATCCTGGTAACACTACCCGGACATGACAGTATGATTAACATCGCAGACATAGTCATACCTGTAACATATTCCAGACAGTCAAGCAAAGTATTCCCAATAAAGAGAGAGATGTTAGATAGGGTGAGTAGATAGATATGGATAAGAGAGATAAAATAATTCTTCTAGAGACGTTGGAAAACTTGAGAAAATTAAATCCTTGGAAGATCGACATTAAAAAAGAATTGGAGAAGGTATATCTTATTCTTAAGAATTATTTTAGTTTAATAATAGCTGGATTGGCAGCAGATAACGCGGCCTATATCTATGTAAGAAAGATAGATGAAATAGAGAGGGTCTTGGATAGAAAAGAGCTGAAAAGTGAACCAATTAAGGTTGACCTAGATGAAATACCACTACCAAATGTCAATATACGATACATACCACAGAAATATATGATAGATATATCCGATTTAATAGAACAGCTCAATGAAATTATCGAGAAAGAAATAAGTAAAAGGATGGAGAGAAATATTACAAAAATAGAAGTAGAAGACTTAAGAAAAAATTTGGAAGAGAGGCTGAAAGAGGCCCGAAACTTTATATTACATCATATATCCAGAGAGAAGGCTCCCATATTATTTTCAGATCTAGCCAAATTGGGGGTTAGATATGGGATACAACCATTATACATTTTATATGCATTATTATTTCTCGCCTTCGAAGATATAATTGAGTTGGATATATTAGAGAATGAAGGGTATGTCGATGAAATCATCATCAAAAGAAGAGATTGATAGAGGATTACTAGAGGCGATATTCTTTTCGAGTCCAAGGCCACTTACAAAGGAGAGAATTTCGAAGATCCTTGGGGTAGATAAAAAAGAGGTCGATAGTATCATGGAAAAGTTTATGGATGAATTTAACAGAGTACATAAAGGTGTTAAAATAGTTAAGAAGAGAAAATATTACTACTTATCTATTGACGATAAATACATAGAATATGTGTCAACCCTTATGGATCCTCCTCCCTTAAATAACAGGCAAAGACTCGTTATAGCTTATCTATATAAAAACAAGGAAAGCATGTTAAAAGAATTAAGAAATATCTTTGGCCCATATATCTATAGGGATTTAAAGAAGCTAAGAAGATGGGGGTTTGTATCTATTATAACAAGAGATAAGAGAAAATACGTGGTTTTAAGACCTGAGGCTGAGGCATATATAATTAGAAGAAGAGGGAGAAGGTAGGAAAAGAGATAAATTTATATCTATATTAAAAGCCATAAGTTTTTAAGTAGATTTAAGAGATAAAAATCTTTACAAAGGAGGAAGAGAGAGATGGGAATTGTACATTGGGATCTCCATAAAAGAAAGAAGACAGGCGGTAGAAAAAGGATATGGAGAAAGAAGAGGAAATATGAAATGGGGAGATTTCCTGCAGAGACAATGCTGGGGGAAAGAAAAAGCAAAAATATTAGAACTAAAGGAGGAGATATAAAAGTTAGACTTTTTAGAGATAAATATGTGAATCTAGTTATACCAAACCAAAATAAGGTTGAGAAGACAGAGATATTGAGAGTAGTCGAGAATCCTGCCAATAGAGAGTATTCAAGAAGGGGTGTGATAACCAAAGGAGCAATAATTGAAACTAAATATGGTAAGGCGGTGGTCACTTCAAGACCGGGACAAGACGGGGTAATAAATGCTGTTTTAATCGAGACATGAGATTGAAAGATGTGTATATAATCTGGACTACGTATATAGATAGAAAACTCACTAAAAAAGAGGGAAGAAGAATATCCAAAAATAAAGCCATATTAAGACCCACAATAGAAGAGTTGGAGGAGGCCGCTAAGAAATTAGGATTTGAAGTATTATCTAAAAAGAATGCTAGGTATCCTCCATCCTGGTGGATAAAGGCAGGATACATAGTTATTAGGAAACCAACAGACATATCTAAAAACCAGGTAATAAATCTAATTGCAAAGGAAATTAGGCGGAGGAGAGGTGGATGAGGCCAATTGGGAGAATTATCCATTATACAAAATATAGGTTATTTGTTGCTGAGGCGAAGGAAGCCATAAATTTAAATACCCCAATATATAGCGATAGAAGGAAGAAGATCGGTATCGTAACAGATGTAATTGGACCTATAAATAAGCCGTATCTCGTCATCAAGCCGTTAGTAGACAAGCCAGAGAAATATGTTGGTAAAGAAATATATATTTTAAGGTGATGATAAATATAAAAGAAATAGAGTGCCCAGTATGTAGGAGTAGAAGAATAATATATAGCAAACATACAGGAGAATATATATGCAAATCATGTGGATATATTACGAGGGACCGAGAATTAAAATATTATAAACCATATTCAAAGGGAGACAGAAAGGATAAATATGTTTTTCCATCAAAGAAAAGATATGAATATCGAAGAAGTTACAAGGAAAATCTAATAGAAGAGGTTAAAGATATAATTGAACAATATGCATTCCTACTTTCTCTACCGCCTTCAGACGTTACATTAGCCCAAATGCTCATCCCTAAAGTAATTTACAAGGGAAGATGGAATAAAGAATATTTATCTTTAGCCCTCCTATACATCTCAAATAGATATAATGGACTGGAAAAAAGACCTTTAAAAGAGTTTCTGAGGATAGAGGGGATATCTCCTAAGAAACTAAGAAAAACTGTAAAACAGATAATTAAAACCGCATCTATAGCACTTAGGTATAAAGTTGATGAAAGAGAAATATTTTCTAAATTTTATGAAAGGTATGGATATAATGTTAAAGTGGATGAGCTTATAGATAGACTTTATGAAACCATTAAAAGGAATGGGATAGCTAGAAGAAAGAGCTCTAAGACCTTATACACATCAATAGCTTATTTATCCTATAAATTATTAATGCCTGAGATGAATCCTAATGACAGGAAGAATGTAACGCTGAGAAATGTAACTAAGCTGACTGGAGTATCCGAAGTACCTATCAGAAATACGGTGAAGGAAATATTGACGAATATAAATATTGAGATAGGTATATAGTTATTCAAGGAGATATATAATATTTAGATAGAAAATAAAAGTTATATAACATAATAGTTTTTAATGGAGGGATTAAAGGTTGTCAAAAGAAGAAACATCCAAGGCACCTCAGATAATTAAAAGGCCTGATCCTTATGTAAGAATAAAAGCAGTAGATTTTATTAGCGACCTATACTGTATCCTATGCGCTTACAAATCGGAATGCTCCAGTAAGTACACAAAGCATCTCCTAAAATGTAGATATTTAGAGGATTGGGTACTAAGGAGATATAGAGAAGCGTTATCGAAAAACCAGTAGCTTTTATTAATTAGACTATAACTTAGTCTAACTTAGGGTAGAATATGCGTAAAAAAGATCATTATACCGAGCTGGCAAAAAAATATGGGCTAAGAAGTAGAGCATATTTCAAATTGATGGATATGGATAAAAGATATAAACTTTTTAAACCTGGAGATATCGTCATAGATATAGGAGCTGCTCCAGGAGGTTGGATAAAATACTCACTAAAAAGGATAGGTTTTGATGGATTGGTAATAGGTATCGATTTTAGAGATATAGAACCTTTTAATGAACCAAATGTCTTTATATTAAAAAAGGATATTTTTGATGACAATATACTTAGGGAGATAAGAAACATTTTAGGAGATAGATATGCTGATATCGTGCTTAGCGATGCATCTCCAAACATATCAGGAATATATGAAATAGATACAGAAAGGATCTTCGATATAAATAAAAGGGTTCTCCAAATATGTGATAAAACACTGAAAGTCGGGGGAACATTGGTACTAAAAACTTTTGAGGGAAGACATGAAAGAAAACTTGTTAAACTTATTCGAAACCGATTCAAAAAAGTTATTAAATATAAGCCAACACCCTCAAGAAAGAGGAGCTCAGAGACGTATTACATTGGTAAATATCATACGCTAGAATAAGCTTTCAAAATACTTTCTAAAATATATAACGGTGCATTAGTTCTAATACCATCGCCGTATAGATAAGCCCGATAAGCTTCATAACCTATGTCGGATAATGATGATAATATATACCTTATAGGAGGCTGAATACATTTCACACGTTTACACAGATTTGAGATCCTATAAATATAAGGAATATTTGTATTATCCTCTGAAACTTTCCTTAGATACTTATATACATCTGAATATTCCCTAGTTAATTCAGATAACTCACTAAGATCTTCAGATTTTTTGATCATAGAAGATAGAAAATCCTTATTAACATATGGACCTATCCATATGGGACCAATAACTCCTCCTTTTATATCACTACAACAATCCATACCATCTTTAAGCCTGATAACCGCAAAACCATTTTTCTCATCGTAAGTCAAAAATCCAAGTTTATCCCATCTAAATTTAGAGGGGCCTCTATAATATGCAAGATATAAACGGATATAGTTATTTTCAAAAGTTCCTAAAATAGGTTCTACATAATAATCATATTTTACTGCTAATCTATATATATAAGCAACTAGAATCCTTATAGCAACTTCATGACATATATCAGAACGATAATAAGACACATCATATCTCCTCTTCAGGGCATCTAGATGGATTCCGCATAATGTCATTAAATCCGTAGCTGTTATAGACAACACACCCTCTCTTTGAAAAAGATTATAGAATGTAGATGGGATATATTCAATTGGAGAGCCAAATGGATCTACATCGATTAGATCAAATTTAACATGAGAAAAATTGGACATGAAGACTGAGAAATCATATTTAGACACATTTGAATCTCTAACAATTCCGTTTAAGGAGATATTATATAAGATATTTTTAAATGCATTCCTAGATCTATCATTAAAATATATCTCATCTATAACACCACTTTCTACATAATATCTTATCCCTCTAATACCTGTAGCAGATAATGCATCTGCTATAGTTAAATCTCTACCGTGGAGATACGATAAAGTATAAATAAATACTACACCAAGAGATCTATTAAAACGGGCTCTTGCATTATAGAAAACCCTCTCAAACTTAGCTATTCTAGCTAATCCTTCTTTTATAAGCTTCATAATATATTAGGAATACTCCTTTACCAACAAAAATTATTAAATTCGTTGGTACCGATATTGAATATATGATAAAAGTATTTGTAACTGGCCCACCTGGAATTGGTAAGACAACATGTGTGATCAAGTTATATGAAACACTTACAATCTATAACTATAGAGTTGGTGGTTTCGTTTCCGAAGAGATTAGAAAAAATGGATATAGGGTGGGATTTAAGGTTCGTGATTTATCCAGCGGATCGGAGACGTTATTGGCATCAATATATGAAAAGACAATGCATCGCATCGGTAAGTATTATGTAAAGCTCGAGGATTTCAATAATTTCTTAGAAAGTTTAGAAAAATTCGATGAATATGATCTTATCATTATCGATGAAATTGGGCCTATGGAGATGCTTTCAACAAAATTTAAATCACTTGTCACAGATATATTGAGGAGCGAAATACCTGCAGTATTCACTGTACATATAAATATTTCCAATAAACTTAGAAATCTGTTTAGTACCGACAAGCCTAACATACTATTTAAATTAACAAAGGAAAATAGAGGGGCAATGCCATATATAATATGGAGAGAGATCCAGAGGTATATCAGAAAATGAGGAATGAAGTAATTGTTGGGGTGGATGAGGCGGGAAGAGGGGCTGTTGTTGGACCATTATCTATAGCAGCTGTAGCAGTTCTAAGAAATGGATTAGATACATTAAAGGAAGTTATTAAATATGATTCAAAGAGATATAGCCCAAATAAGAGGAAGGAGTTATATAGATACATAATGGATAACTCCTTATTGATAAAGAATATTCTTATCCAACCCCATCAAATAAATAGTGCAATGGCTTCGGGGATCAGTCTCAATATACTTGAAATTAGATATATCTCCCTCCTATTAAAAGACGCCTTTACAGATCTTCTTGGAATTTTGGAAGATAATCGAGAAATTAAAGTTACGATACAAGTGGACTCAATGTATAACAAGGAAGTAAAGTGTAAATATCTGATTTATTATTACTTAGGAACAATTAAAGAATTAACAAATAATTTCCATCAGATAAAAATAATATGTAAGAACAAAGGAGATGAGATATTCCCTGCTGTTAGAGCAGCTTCCATTGTAGCAAAATATTTAAGAGATAGGGAGATAGAAAAATTAAAACATGAATTTGGTGAAATAGGTAGTGGGTATCCGTCAGACCCAAGAACCATACAATTTCTAAAAAATATAAGAAGGGTCAAGGATGATGATTTAATAAAAAAATTGATAAGAATTTATTGGAAGACCTGGAGAAATGTGGTCTGAAATGTGGAAGAAGTTGAATCTATTTAAATCCGGGGAGAATGAGATCCTCAAAATGCTTGGAAAACATATAACGATTTCTCTTCATGCTATGGATAGTCTTATAAGAATGGTCTCTTCAGAGGAAGACATTATTAAATTTAAAAATGATATCGAGAGATATGAGAAGGAGGGAGATAAGTTAGCATATAAATCATCCAGATTAGTTATTGAAGGGGCAATATCAATCTTGGCGATAAACAACCTGTTAAAAGTTATTGACGATACCGATATGCTACTGGATAAAATACTATACTTAGCCCGTGAAACCTACAGAATAAAGGAGCTATTAAATTTTAAAGATAAAAAGATATGGATACCTGTATATGAAAATATATTACATTCGAATCTAATAATAAGAGAGTTGAGCGGATTAATAGATGATGCAAAGGAAAATGGGATGCAGCCTCTTCTTAAGAAGAGGGATAGGATAGAGGAATTAGAAGAGGAAGGAGATGAAATGAAGGATAGAGCTCTAAACATTTTATATCATATGACCGGCGAGATAGACGACAAAACCTTCATATTATTGAGAAACTACATACTAACAATAGATGATCTAGAAGATCTCTGTGAAGACATAGCAAACCATCTAGTCCTGTTAAAACACATCTTCGAAATATAACTTATATAAGAATGAATATAGATTACTACGTAGTAACCATATTAACAAGCCTACTTCTCCTCCTAATCGTTTCAAATAATATTAGCTTGCTAACCGACTACTTGATGATATCTGGCATAACGAGGAGAAAGAAAGGGAATATATTAGTATCAATGTCGATAATCATTGGACTAATTATAGAAGGATATAAAATGAGGGGATTCACCGATAACCTCTTAACGAGATACAATGACAAGTTCTTCGCTCTCGTTATTCTCCTAGTCATATTTTCTCTTGGAAACATTGTGAGGCTCCCCACCTCTGCAACACTTTCAACTGTTGGAACATTTATAGGTATCTCACTTTACTCTGGATATAATATTAAACCAACCCCATTACTTTATCTGAGCCTAATATGGTTTATGTCACCTTTATCAGGTCTACTGATTTCATATTTCCTTTATAAACATGTATTATTAAAAGCATCTAACCCGGCATTGGTTAAAGGTCTGGGAGTCTTCTCCACGGTTTTTTTAGGTTATACGTTTGGAGCCAATACACTGGGACTTCTATACTCGGTAGGCACAACAGATATCTCATTGAATATACCTTTATACATCTTAGCCATATTAATGGGGGGATCCCTTTTTACAGCTGGGGTAGGAGAGGAAATAAGTAGATCGGTTCATAGCTATACGATAAAAACCTATGCATCCATATCCCTAGCAACGGCTATGATTATTGAGGTGGCATCAAATCTATCTATACCGGTTCCATTAACATCACTATTAACAATTACGTTGATTGGCCCTGTCTTAGCTAAGAAGACTAGGTTTGTCTCTACTCATATTTTTAAAAAGACCATTTTATTCTGGATACTGATCCCACTTTTAAGTGCATTGTTATCTTATACCACATATTTCCTTATTGATACAATAATCGCTTCCTTATAAGGAGAGCAAAGCCTACTGAAATCAGGATTCCAGGGATAAACCATATAAGGTAGGTTCCATAGACATCTTCTTTAACAGTTACATATACCGTTTTTATTAATCTCTCATCAAATTGGTCTCCTAGGAAATCATAGGATAAGGTAATGTTTTTTATCTGGTATGTTCCTGGTGTTTTAGCAAATAGCGTGACTTCTACTGTCTGCTCGGTTGATGTTAGGTTTACCCTTATACCATCAGACTTCGAATAGTTTATTATATCTATACCTTTAGGGACATCTAAAAATAGCTTTATATCCCTGTAAACCTTAAGAGTATCGGCCGTTATTCTCAGCTTCAAAATAAATTCTTTATTTACTGGAATATTTATTCTGTTATTAAGTACTTCTATATCTAGACCACTATAAACAGAGATATTTCCTAGTTTAATAGTATCTACACGTAGCTTACCCAAATACCAATAACTAACCCTCATGGTAGGAAGAGAATAGTTTCCTGGAGATGGAGATGTGAAATTGAAGGTAAAGGTCTCATTTAAATAACCATCTATCCTAGGTCTATTTACTTCATTCGGAAATATTTCAATATCACTTCCCCTACTAAATGTTATTGATAAGTTATATATTGGTTCTTCAAACCTATTCGACAGAATAAAGGAAAAGCTATAACTTTCCCCGCTCATCGTCTGATTCCTAAATCCAGCTATCTCTGAATCTATCGTATTATAGAAATAATCTATGTCGTTTTGATAAAGAAGCCTCTTACCCTTAAATATCTTCACTTCTGGAATAAATGTGATGGTGGTTCCACCATAACTGACATTTAATTTCAATGTAAACGGCTCATCAACATCTATAGAAACATCCCTTAAGATATAATAACTACCAGATACTGTGAGGTTATGAGAAGAATTAATTAGTTTACCTGAGAACAGCCTGACATATATATCTAATCCGTGTATAGGAGACTTAACTTGGTTACTCATCCTCAATGTATATGTAGCAAAGGATTCGTTTACCTTGAAGTAATTAAAGTTGACTTTTACAGGAAAATCTACATATATATCAAGTATTGGGGAGATATCGAAAGATGAAGATGTAATCCTATAAGTCTTATTTTCGAATCTATAGGATGCATCTACGGAAAATGTCTTTAACAACTCATCTATAGATTTATACTCAATCGTTCTATTTATTACTACTGAAGAACCAGGGTCTAGATCTCCTATTAAGAATCCCGAGAAAATCACATCTCTAGCTACTATATCTCCTTGATTTGATATTTTAGCTGATATCGTAGAACTCGAACTAGCCTTCGGCTCTTCTTTTTCATTACTTAAAACTTGAAGATTTATTAAGGGTGATGGACGATTTAGATGCAGTATATTTGAATTAGACTTATATGAAACAGTTTTATCAACTAAAAATGATACTTGGACTATAGCTGGTTGAATATAAACATCTATCGGTTCAGAGGTATTTATTTTAATGGTATATTTTATTGATTTGGTTACTCCAGGACTGATCACACCATATGTCTTCTCAGTCTCACCAGATACCAAAATAATTTTTTCTCCATCCCACCATTCTGATTCTGTGATCGATGCATTAAAAATGGGTCCAGACCATGAAGGGACAGTTACATTTAGCATAACATCTATATACTGACCATTAGAAAATTGGGAACTATTAAACCATCTCTGAACAATTACAACTGGAGAATATGGATATAATCCGAAGGAGACATCAGCGGGAGAGCCTAAATTAACTGGATTATCGGTATAAAATATAGTTACATCATTTTGAGGATCATATGATGATGAGAAATTAACATCGGGCTTTGAATAAATATATACATTTTTGAAATATAGGAATAACTCTGAGGACACACCCGATTTGTTCTTATAAGGCTGTGAAGTAGATAAAACATTCGATAACCTCCAGACGTTATCCCTTATAGCAGCCTGCTTAAAAACGTATATATATAGATAAGCCGTCTCATTTCTAACCTGTATATTCAGAATTAGCACATCTCCAATGCTTCTTATGGCTAAGGGATCAACCCATTTCAAAAATGGAGTATAATTACCAGGCTGGATAACAGATGAGAAAAATCTGCCAAAAGCATCAAACTCTGTATAACCTACGTATTCTCCATCTTTCTGTAGAAACCTTGTATTTAAAATCTCTGAGAAAGTTCGGACAAATTGGTCTTCAGCACCTGGTACTATACTATCTATTTTGAGGGCGATTGAATTATGGGGGAATACCTCGAACATTAAATCTCTATAATAATCTCCTTCTATAAAGTATAGATATTGGGATTTCCAATCCCTAATATATATATCGGTGATATTAAGGCTAAGGCTGGATAAATCCATCTCCAGAACATCTGATAATTTTCTATAGAATAAATCATAATTCTCTATCGTTAGATTAATAAAAACATTCTGTGAAAGTGTATATATTTTTAGAGACTCTTTTACATTTGAGCTATTTTCAGCCTTTACACCACCAATAAATCCTATACTCATAGATAAGATTATAACGAGTATTATTATCGATGATCCCTTCATTTCCCAGTCTCCCCTGTATCCTGATTAAGGAAATATAATTTTTCATACACCAATATATAAAAAATCTCAATATACAGGGTACTTTTAAGGATCAGTTATTCCTGCTTCACTTATTTTAAATAAGACTTCTCTAGGTGGATGTTCAGGGCTGTCAACTATAGATGCTATTCTTAGATCAGCAGCTTTAGCCTTCTTTAAATATATCCTATACGTTACCGCATGTGCAACTACATGCCCTCCAATGGGACGGGTTGGATCCCCAAACATAACATCTGGACGGGCTTGAACTTGGTTTGTTATAACAATAGCAACATCATATACTTCGGCTATTCTTAATAAATCATGCATAAACCTATTGAGGAGTTGTTGTCTTTCACTCAATCTCCCTCTACCTAAGTATTCAG
>Ga0256841_1001779_pt1 | contig 17914 bp, 15 predicted proteins | sample 356308metaG_FD_185971 | JGI IMG/M metagenome (GOLD analysis project Ga0256841, IMG submission 185971) | Hydrothermal vent microbial communities from Mid Atlantic Ridge, Atlantic Ocean - 356-308 | ecosystem: Environmental > Aquatic > Marine > Hydrothermal vents | place: Atlantic Ocean: Mid... | reverse complement strand
GACGACAACACCATTGTTTATCGTTGTGGGCATAGCAACATTTACCACCCATCAAAAAATCACGCTTCTTTTAAACGTTGTAAGTCTAAAGTGTATGAATTAACCGTTAAAAGGGCAAAAGAATTAGGCATGCGTCATTGTAAGTGTAGTTATTAAACCTTCTTTACCCTTACTCAACCTTATCAATATCACGTTTGTTAAGCCCCGTAGCTTTTTTAATAAAATCTATATCAGAACCCAAACTTTTAAGGCGTTTGGCTACCAATAGAAGTTCTTCCTTTTTGGCTTTTCTTTTTTCAAGTTTTAGCTTAAAGGCTCTCATACTTTCCTGCTCTTTTTCTACGAGTTCGTAGAGTCCGTTTTTTCTGAGTTTTTCCATCAGCCCTTTTTCGGCAAAACTAACAAAGCCTTTTTCGGTAATAATAAGGTGGTCTGTTACGTCTATTTCAATCATCTTACCCACTTTTAGCAGCCTATCGGTAAACTGCTCGTCGGCATCAGAAACAGTCAAATTACCACTTGGGTGGTTGTGTACCAAAATAACTTTAATGGCCAGTTTATAAATTGCCATTCTAAAAACATCGGGTGGAGATACGTGTACCCGGTTATGGGCACCTATGCTTATCAACTCAACAAACAACACGGTATTATAGTTGTTTAAGCCTACAATCCAAAAATATTCTTGATTTCTTCTAATTTTATTCTGCCTCAGCAATATTTGTCGCATAATGCCATAGACATCATCGGCATTGAGTATTTGTATTTTTTGTTTTTCGCTTAATCGTACATTCATATTTCAAAGATACAAAACTTGATAATGAACTCGTTTAAACTTTTTGGATTGAAGCGAAAATTAGGAGTTTTTTATCCTATTGAAGGCTTTTTTGAGTTGCATAGCAGGGCTATGGAAGGAAAAAAAGACAAAAATAGGGTGCAAAAGGACAATTTTTTAGCTAATTGAAAAAGTTTAAACGAGTTCAATAGTTAAATTTCTTTTTTTCTTTCATTGTCAAACAACATTATGCGTTAAAAATTATGTTGTTATTTCAGTAAAGAACTCTTCTTTAAAATATATTTTGAGCCGATTAATGGTTGTAATCGGCTCATACTTCTATAAAATGACACTTCCCTCAACAATCTATCTCGTTTACTCATTCTTACTTTTATACACAAATCAATTTATCTAGATTTGATAAAAATTCAGCTTATGCCATTCAAAAGACATTACCTATTATCGTTTCTGGCTTTCTTTTTTATTTGTTTCTCAGGATTTGCCCAAAGAGGTATTGTTTCGGGAGTTATAGAAGATGAAACCGGTCCGCTTCCAGGTGCTATTGTTAAAGTAAAAGGTACAAGAAATGGCACAGAAACTGATTTTGATGGTAATTATAGTATAGAATGCCAAGTAGGAGACATTTTACAATTTATTTTTATAGGAATGGAAACTAAAGAAGTTAAAGTAACCCGAGAGCTATTTGGAGATCAAATCTTAAAGTCTATCATGCGAGAGGAACCTGTGCAAAAAATCATAAGCAACGACTATTTTGAAGCACTTAAAACAGTTATAGATTCTTTAGCGCTCACTTCTGAAATATCAGAAAACGGATTAACATATAATAAAAAGAAAGGTTATTTTGATTCTAACAGGATTAAAAATATTAATGAATCAAAAGACAGAATTAAGATTACGTACTTTAATCCTGACATTCTTTATCAAATAAAATATAATAGTAATCTCAGCCTTCAATTTGTTGATAAAAAAAAGTTGCCGAAATTACAGAACAAGTTTGTTCAAGGAAGGCCTTTTAATGGAATGAATCAATGGTTTGGGGCAGAGACGAATGAAATATTCTCATTCGGGCCCAGCGTCAATATGTTAACATTTGACGGTTCTAATTATATATATGATACCCATGGGCGATTAATTAATGGAATTGGGCAACATCAACTATTACCTTACAACAATGACATATTTGAATCTGGTTTAGTACTTTCAAATAATTTGAATCTGTCAGTTTCTAACAATATACATACAGTGCATCTAACTATGAGAAGAAAAACTCAGGAAGATCTGTTTGATACCGAAAAAAGTAATTTGACACAGTTTGATTTTAACTATGATTTTAAGAATAAGGTCACTGTTTTTTTTAAATCGAATGCCGAAATTAATAATCAGCCTAATAGTAATGGCTTTTTAAACAACCTTATACTTTCATTGTTCAGCACTCCTACTTCTTTTGAAAATAATCAAGGTTATCTTTTGAATACTAACAGGCAACGAAGTTTTAGCCCTACTCATTTTAATAATCCTTTTTGGTTATTAAAATTAAATCAAAACAAGAGTAAATCAACATCGGCCATTATTGGAGCCAAAAGTAATATTCAAATTAATGATAATATGGAATTAAACTCAATTGTGAGTTTTAATCGAGAGAAAGATCAACTCAATTTTGCTTTACCTGTCAACACAGTCGGCTTTGAAGGTGGGTATAAAAGCACCAAAAACTTTTCTGAAAAAACTTTTCATGCCTATCTAGGTTTAGATTACCATTTTAATATTAGAAATTTCTCTCAAATAGAGATTAAATCATCATTGAAATATAAAAATAAGAGGCTCAATTATAATTTATTAGAGCAGCGTAATTTCTCAGATTTAAGCTTTATTAATCCGACAAATGAAGCTGCAATTCAACGTGAGTTAGAAAATAACACCTTCCGAATGGCTAATGAGATAAAGTTTGATTTAGATGTTGATTTAGATGCAGATGTTACTTTAATGAATAATTCTGTTACTTCTACATTTCAGGGAAGTAAACTTTTCTTGCCTTCTGCTCAATTGTTTATTGAACTACGAGAGTTGTTAGGATACCCTGATTGGATTAATTCTTTTTCAATAGCTGCCGGTATTGCAAAGGAAGCAAAAGAAATGCCTTTATATTATACTAATTTAAGTCATAACAGCCTTAACATAAGTCCGCAAGAATCGATGTCGTTAATAGCCAATAATGATCTATTCAACTCAAAAGCACTAATATTTGAAACAGCTACCAATTTTGATATTGAAACGAATTTAAGATTATTTTATAATACCATTAACATTGGCTTAAATTATTATCATTCAAAAACCAATAACGGCATTTTCCCTATCCTAACAAATGGAACTTTTGAACTTCAAAATATGGCATCTATAAAGAATGAGGGAGTTGAAGCAAGTTTTAAAGTTAATATTGGTCGTGATTGGGGTAGCTTCCACTATCAACCCACTTTCCTTTTTTCAAAAAACAAGGGAAAAGTTTTAGAACTCTCTGGCAACAGAAACTCAATACCAATAGCAGGATTTAGTACAATATCAAATGATTTAATCGTAGGTGAGCAAACAGGAACAATTGTTGGTTCAGCATTTTTAAGAGATACTAACGGTTCTGTTATAATTGATAATGATGGTTATCCGATAGTTGATTCTGAAAAGAGAATTATTGGAAATACCACCCCCGATTTTCATATAAGTATGGATAATAATTTTAGAATCAGAAAATTCAGATTTAACTTTTTAATCGATTATCAAAAAGGTGGTGACGTTTGGAGCGGAACTAAAAATGTATTGAATTATTTAGGACGGTCTCAAGAATCTGCCAATTTAAGAGATATTACAAATTTTATTTTTGATGGGGTAGACCAATCAGGAAACAGAAATACTACAACTGTTGATTTTGCAAACCCCAATCAAGAAATTACACGTAACAGATGGGTACGATATGGCTTTGGCGGAGTTGATGAAGAAGCCGTAGTTGACGGAACGTTTATCAACTTAAAATCAATAAGTATCTCGTATGATTTTGCCAACAGTAATAAAGGTGAATTTTTCAGAAAATTAGAACTGAGTTTCTATGCCTATAATCTATTATCGTATACAAAAGAAAACGGAATTTCTCCTTATTCTTCATTATTTGACAATTCATCAGGTAAGGGTTTAGACTACTTTAATATGCCATTAGTAAAAGAAATAGGATTTAAGATCAATATAAAAATATAAGGCTATGCACACTAGAAAAATTATCTTCTTTACCATAATCTCATTCTTGTTTTCATTTAATACTATTGAATTCAATAAGAAAAATCATATTGAAAAAATCTATACCCAAACCGATAGGCCTTTATACTTTCCGGGTGAAACTATTTGGTTTAAATCGTATATCACAAATGCAGAAAATAAGATCTCAACAATTAGTGAGGTGCTATATGCTGAATTAATATCACCCAAAGGAACAGTAGCTAATGATATTAAGCTCTCAATTAATCAGGGTTATGCTTATGGAGATTTTCAAATTGATGATGATTGGGTAGGTGGCATATATAAACTAAGAATGTATACCCATTGGATGAAAAACTATGGCAAGGAATCTTACTTTGAGAAGGAAATTGTTGTACAAAAAGTGATAAGTCCAAATTTATTGATGACCCTCAAATTTGATAAAAAGGCTTATGGAAAAAGTTCAGAAGTTAGGGCCCATTTTGAGGCTAAAGATCTCAAAAACATTCCTAAATCAGACCAAGAAATAAAGTTCGAAGTAAAAATCAACGGTTCAACATTCTTGTCAGAGATAACAAATACCGACAACAAGGGAAAAAAAGATATTGTATTTAAACTACCCGATAGCCTAAATACCACAGATGTTCTGTTAACTGTTTTGGTTCCTCATAAGAGCTCTAGAGAGTCTATTTCAAGAAGTGTTCCGGTAACATTAAACAATATAGATTTACAATTTTTTCCTGAAAGCGGTAACGCGATAATAGGAATCGAAAATCAAATTGCATTTAAGGCCATCAATGAATTTGGGAAACCTGCTGATATCAGTGGAGAAATTCTTGATACAAAAGGTCAAGTAATTACAAAATTTCAAAGCTATCACGATGGTATGGGGAGTTTTTTATTGACTCCAAAAACAGAAAATTACTATGCTAGAATTACACAGCCCTTTAGATCAGATTCTTTAATTCTGCTCCCTAAAGCACAGCCCTTTGGCACAAAGTTTAGTGTTGTTGAAAAAAATGACAATTATATTATTTACATTTACACAACACTTAATGAAGCTTTGAAATTGGGTGTTTCTAATTCTTATAAAGAACTATTTACTAAGAACGTTAAAATTTCAGAGCATACTGCAGTATTAAAGTTAAACAAAGAAGGCTTACCTACCGGAATACTTAAAATTTCATTATACGATACAAATAACAACATTGTAGCCGAAAGATTAATATTTGCAAACCAATCAAACAAACTCAATATTGCTATTTCACTAGACAAAGAAATTTATAAAACTCGTGAAAAAGTTAAGGTAAAAATAAAGACAACAGATAAGTTCAACGTTCCTATTCCTTCAAACCTATCTCTTAGCATCGCTGATAATAAATTAGTGTCATTTGCTGATGACAAACAAGATAACATATACTCCTATTTATTACTGTCTTCTGAGTTAAAAGGGAAAATTTATAAACCTGCATTTTATTTTGATGCTAAAGAAAAAAAGGCAAAAACAGCTCTAAATTATGTAATGTTAACTCATGGCTGGAGAAATTATCTCAATACTAATAGCGTAACATTATCTAATGCCATTTATCAACCAGACTCAAAAGCAACTCAATATGGTAAAGTAGTAGATAAAAATTATAAAGCCGTAAAAGCTCATTTACTGTTATTTGACCCGTTTTCAGATGAGGTTTTAAAATTTGATACAAATAACAAAGGAGAATTTTCATTTACCATAAATCAAAGTAGAAATTTGGTACTATTAGCCTATACCGATGATGGTAAAAATTTAAACATAATCAAAGAAAGGTTTGTTCATAGTTCTATTCATAAAAACAGCTATAAAGCCAATGGTAAAAATAAGTTTAGTGAATTTAAACCGCTAGACATAAACAAACCGCTTACTAAAAAGGTTAAAGAAAAAGTACTGTCATCGAATAAACTAGGCATAAAACTGAGTGGTGATAACGCACTTGATGAAGTAGTAGTAATTGGTTACGGAATACAAAAAAGAAGAGCCTTGTCTGGTGCAGTAGCAACTGTTGTAGAAGATAATACTATTTCAACATTAAATATTGACAATTTAGGACAACTGTTACAAGGAAGGGTAGCAGGTGTAAATATTACCAATAACTCAGGCTTGTCTGGTAGCAGTTCTAATATACTTATAAGAGGCGCAAATTCAATATCAGGTAATTCTCAACCATTAATTATAATTGATGGTATCCCTTTTAATCAAAATAGTAAAGCCCAAGGGGCATTGTATAATTTAGAACCGTCTACTGTTGAAAATATTCATGTTTTAAAAGGCGCAGCAGCTTCGTCTTTGTATGGTTCAAACGGTATTAATGGGGTTATTATCATTACTACAAAAAATCAAAATTTCAATCGCCTATACGGTAGTAAATCTTTAAATAACAAAAAGTTTCGAAATTATACGGCACAAACATTTTACCGTTATAGCTCGCTAAGAACATACAACAGTAAACAATTCTACACTCCGGTATATGAAAGCGAAGAATTACCCAAAGATAGAAATGATTTTAGGCAGACTATTTATTGGAATCCTGTAATTCAAACAGATAAAAATGGAGAAGCTTCTTTTGAATATTATAATTCTGATGCCATAACTTCTTTTATTATTACAACTGAAGGTGTTGGTTTTAATGGTTTAATTGGAAGAAACGAGACAAGATATGCAACAAAGAAATTATTGAATATTGATTTTAAAACGCCCAATTATATGGCACTTAACGATACAACTAAATTGCCATTAGTGATAACAAATGACTCTGATGAATTAATAAATGCAAAATTAAAATTGGAACTTCCAAAAGAATTGAAGCTATTAAAAAGGTATGATAATGCTACATTTAGTATTGAACCGAATTCTCATCAAATACTATCAATAACTGTACTTCCTATAAAAAAGTCTAAGAGAACTAGCATAAAAGTTAGTGCCATAAGTAACCATTATTCCGATAGAATCAATAGAGACGTTACTATTATTAGTCCCTTCTTTCCAACTCAAGCCTCAATTTCAGGATATAAAAACGACACTTATCAATTTAATGTAAACAACGTAGTTGATGGAAGTTTGAAGGCAGAATTCTCCATTTATACTGATATTGCCGGCGATGTCATGGATGGCATTGAAGGAATGATTAGGGAACCCTATGGTTGTTTTGAACAGGTTTCATCGACTACCTATCCAAATATTTTAGTGCTAAAATACCTCAAAGAAACTGGAAAAAGCAATCCCGTTATTGAGAAAAAAGCAATAGCCTTTATTAAAAAGGGATATAAAAAATTAGCCGCTTATGAAACATCAAAAAATGGTTTTGAATGGTACGGACATACACCTCCTCATGAAGTGCTGTCGGCCTATGGCCTTATGGAATTCATGGAAATGAAAGAAGTCTATGATAAAGTTAGTGAACCCATGATTCAAAGAACAATTAAGTATTTAATGAGTAGAAAAAATGGAAAAGGAGGTTTTAAACAACATAGAGGAAAGTATGGTTTTTCTGCTGCTCCTATAAATGTAAATAATGCTTATATCGTTTATGCACTAAGTGAATCAGGTATAAAGGTAAATATTGAAGATGAATATAATTTCGCTTATAATGAGGCTCTAAAAAGTAATGATTCGTACAGAATGGCACTAATGGCTTGTGCTAGTATGAACTTAAAAAAAACAGAAAATACTCGTATTATAATGAACAAAATTAAAGAGAATATTGCTACCTATGGCTTTCAAAAATTACCTGTTGAAAACACCATTACACGTTCGTATGGTAATGCCAAAGCTATTGAAACCGCCGCTTTCAATATCTTAGCTTTATTGAAAGAAGGTAACTCTGAATTTATGGTAAGGCAAGGAATAGAGTATATTTTGTCTAAAAGAACATCTGGAAGATTCGGATCAACACAGTCTACCTCAATGGCCTTAAAAGCACTGATAGCATATACTAAAACTCAAAAACAAAAGATACTTACTCAGAATAGTGCTGTTGAAATTCAAATAAATGGTACAAAAATAATGACAGCACTCAAACTAAACAATGATGGTAAGATTGTGATAGAAAATCTTGAAAAGTATATCAAAGAAGGGCCGCAAAACATTAAAGTTAGTTATTCTAATTCAGAGATGACATTTCCATATTTATTAAATGTCGAATGGGATAGTACAGTGCCTACTTCTTCTTCTGAATGTAAATTAGAGTTAAAGACTGAAATTCCAGATGTTATTCAGAGCATTGGCCAAAATATGAGAATGAATATTTTTGTAAAAAATAAAACGAATAAACCTTTACCAATGGCTACAGCGATAATTGGTATTCCATCTGGAACATCCGCTCAGTCATGGCAATTAAAAGAGATATTAGAAAAAAATAAAGCTGACTACTATGAAATTTTTGATAATTATTTAGTGTTTTATTGGAAAGAGTTTGATGCCTCAGAGGTAAAAGTAATTCAACTAGATTTGAAAGCTGAAATTTCAGGAAGTTACCAAGCACCTGCCAGTACTGTATATTTATACTATGCTGATGATTTTAAATACTGGATTAAAGGAAATAAAGTTAGGATTGAGTAACTATTGTTAAAGAAAAATAAGCCCTCCTTCGCATAAAGCTTCGAAGGGCTCAGGTGGAGGCGGAGGGACTATCCATATAGTTGTAATTAACTGATAATCTTTAGCTTATAGCTATTGCTAAATTAGTACTCACCGAATAACTCACTTTTTCTGATTCTAATATAATTTGACCTTTTTTCTATTCAAATTGAAGTAAACATATAGTAATTATTTGTTTATTATTGTTTCTTAAAATAAATCTATATAGTCTTCAAACCTATATAGCTTACCTCTTTCAGATCCTGTAATTTCTTTTACAATCTCTAATTTTTCCAATAACGCTATTAAGCTATAAGCTGGGCGTAATGATTTACCTATGATAGTACTTACGGTTTGCACATCAACAATTGGTTTGGTATATAAGTATTCTACCACTTTATAGGCATCACCGCTTCTACTACCAATATCTTTTAATTTGCTATCAATATTTTTTTGTAATTGCATAATTGCATCAAATGTGGCAACTCCGTTTTTTGTTGTTTCGATGATACCTGTTAGAAAAAATTTAAGCCATTGATTAATGTCATTATGCGTACGCACTCGCATCAAATTATCATAATACAAGGTTCTATTTCTCTCAAAAAAATCTGACAAATATAAAATGGGCTGTTTTAAGATTCCTTTGTTCACTAAATATAAAGTGATTAGTAATCTGCCCACTCTGCCATTACCGTCTAAAAATGGATGAATGGTTTCAAATTGATAGTGAATAATTGCAATTTTGAGTAAATCGGGTAAAGGATTAAGTTCGTCATTGGCAAAAATTTCAATATCAGACATTAATTCGTTAATAGTAGTGTGTATTGGTGGAATAAATACAGCATCATTTATAGATGCTCCGCCAATCCAATTTTGACTGGTACGATAAGTGCCGGGCATTTTATGTTCGCCTCTTACACCTTGCAGTAACACTTTATGAGTTTGTTTAATGAGTCGAGAAGAAAATGGTAGCGTATGTAACATTTTTACAGCTTCATTCATTGCTGAGATATAGTTTTGTACTTCTTCCCAGTCATTTCTTTTTTCTATTGTTATTTCATCTTTTGATAAAAAAGCTTCTTCAATATTGGTTTGAGTACCTTCTATTTTAGAAGACTGAATGGCTTCTTTTGCAATATGCATTTGAATATATAACGCTATGTTTACATATTCTGAATACATATCTAACCTCCCCAAATGCCTATCGGCTTTACTTAATAATTGTAAAACCTGCATATCTTCTATTTGCCAATTTTTATGAATTGGAGTGGGTTGAAAACTTTTATAATACCCTTGATTGATATAGGTGCCTGCCTCAAATTTTTGCATAAAAGTAAAATAATTATAATTCTTATTGTACAAATTTACATAAAAGTAAAATAACAAACCTATTTATTATACTTTTTTAATGAAAAGTATAATAGTGAGTAGACTAATTTTAGTTTTCTGTTTTATAAACTGGCTTTTTCGACAGTACAACGAAAGAAATCACATAGAAGGTAAATTTGGACAAGCTAAACAAGGCTATGGTCTTAACAATATTAAAGCTAAACTCAGTGATACTTCCCACTCTTGGATTGCTACAATTTTCTTTATTACAAATCTGGTTAGATTTGCAGAACTGAATAATTTTCAATTTTGACTTTCTGAGGAAACCCTACTTACAGATTCAATAGGCACTCCATTAGAAAGCGTAATTGTTGTTGCAAAGGTATGACGGGCAAGATGAGTGGTTAAATTCTTTTTGATTCCACATTTCACCATCAATCCCTATAACTAGATTGTTTTTAGTTAGCTTTTTAACATCAGAATAAGAGAGTCCTGTATAACAACAGAAAATAAAAACATCTCTAACTTGTTCAAGCCTTGCCGTATGTAATTTTTTATACAACATCATTTGAATTTCTTCCTTAGATAAAAATTCACGCTCAACCGTTTTCATATGAACTTTATAATTGATAAAGGGGTCTTTATCAATCCACCCATTCGATAATGCAATTACGACAATCTTCTTAAAGTTCTTAATATATTTAATCGTTGAATTGTGATTACAATTTTTGACACTCTTTAAGTAAAATTCAAAATTTGCGATAAAACTATGATTTAGTCTTTCTATCGGAATATCCTTGCGTTTGAATTTATAGGCTAAGAAGTTTTTAACGTGTTTATACGCCGTTTTGTATTTTTTAACTGTACTAAGCGCGTATTCTTTTCCAATTATTAGTTCCATCTGGTCATTATGATTTTGAAAAATCTCCAAAAGCATTATTTGTTTTCATCAATGCCTAAATATTTATTTTTTATTGCTTCGGCAGTAATTTTTATACCATTTCTTATGAGTTGCTGTTGAATGTCGTAAATTTTGTTTCTTAAGGCGTCTAAATAATTATTAAAATCCCTTGTTTCGTCTTTTGTTCCCGATAATTTCCCTGCTTTATGATTCCATTTTGCCACATTTACCCTCCTGTGAATACTTAAATTCGTCTGCTATTTACGGTAACCCTCATATAAACAGGGGCTTCGCGAGCTGAATTGATGTCATTTCGTTTAGGGTAAAATAGGACTGAAAATGTACTTTTCATAAATAGTCTCTTTTTGCTCACTTAAATTATGTAAAAAAATGCGGAATACCAAAAAAATAGGTCAAAAATAAGTGTTGTTAACTTATTATAGTTCAGTTTCTTATGGCTAAATCGGTGAGTACTTTTAAAAAATAAAAGTACTCACCGATTAACTCACCTTTTTTATGCTATTATTTGATATTAAATGACATTAACGAAAATTAAAAATCCTGTAAATCAGCGATTTACAGGATTTTGTTATCATTTGGTATGATAAAAGTGGAGGCGGAGGGACTCGAACCCTCGTCCAAACAAGCAACCAACATAGTTTCTACATGCTTAGTTTACGTTTGGTTTTCGACAAATAGCCGGCCGTAAACTGCCTACTATCCGCTTAGCTTCTTTAGTTTCGAAAAGCAATCGAAGCCCTTGCTTTTCTAGGTTTACTTTTACGATGCCTCGAAATTGAACGCCGTGAACCAAGGCTTTCAGGAGACATAAAGCTTCTCTACCTAGTAGAGACGTGGCTAAATCCTACTATAATTCAGATTATGCAGCTAAAGCGTAGTTATTCTCGCCGTTTAAGTTTTGAAATTGAGTTTTACGAGTACTATTTCATTGCTCGGCATGCTTCTGTGTTAACTGATCTTGCTGTCAAAACCAGTCGCCCCCTTTGTTCTATCTCCGAACATTAGGAGTTTCAGAAATATTTCAAAGAAATGAGTCTGCAAATATACATTTTTTACAACGCCTAAACTTGTAAAATCATATAATTCATAATACCTTGCGGCAAATTTTATACCAACTTAATTTTATGAAGTTTGCCCTTATCAAAGAACGTAAAAATCCACCCGATAGAAGAGTGGTATTGCCACCGTCAGCCTGTAAAGAAATACTCGAAAAATACTCCAACGCCACCATAAAAGTAGAACATTCTGAGGTGCGGGCCTTTGCTGATGATGCCTATAAAAAAGTAGGCTGTGAAGTAACTGACGATGTGTCTGATTGCGAGGTTTTATTTGGCGTAAAAGAAGTGCCTATTAATGCATTAATCCCCAATAAAAAATATTTTTTCTTTTCGCATACGATCAAACACCAGCCTTATAATCGAAATTTATTGAGAGCCATTCTCGAAAAAAATATCCAACTATACGATCACGAGGTCATTACCAATAAAAAAGGAATACGTGTTGTTGCCTTCGGCAGGTATGCCGGTATCGTTGGTGCCTATAATGGGTTTAGGGCCTATGGTTTAAAATCAAAAGCCTTTCAGCTTCCTAAGGCGGGAGAAGTTGCCGATCAAAAAGGCTTGATCGACGAACTGAAAAAAATAAACCTTCCTCCCATAAAAATTGTACTTACCGGAAAAGGGCGGGTTGGTAACGGAGTCCGAGAAATGTTAGAAGGCATGCTTCTCAAAGAAGTTACTGTTGATGAATTTTTACATCAGACTTTTGAAGAAGCCGTATATGTTCAGATCGATGTATTAGATTATAATAGCCGCAAAGACGGGAAAGTGATTGATGAAAATGATTTCTTTAACAATCCTACTGAATACAAAAGCAATTTTATGCGCTTTGCCAAAGTAGCTGACTTTTATATCGTTGGCCACTACTGGGATGACCATGCACCATATATTTTTACAAAAGAAGATGCAAGGTCGCCTGATTTTAATATCAGGGTAATTGCCGATATCAGCTGTGATGTGAATGGTCCTATTGCATCAACCATTCGTTCGTCAACTATTGAAGACCCGGTTTATGGATACGATCCTCAAACCGGAAAAGAGGTAGAGTATTCTGACGAGAAAGCTATTGCGGTAATGGCCGTAGATAACCTCCCTTGTGAATTGCCAAATGATTCATCGGTTGGTTTTGGGAATAATTTTTTAGAATATGTCATTCCGGCTTTCTTTAACGGAGATAAAGACGGGGTTTTAGAACGTGCGTTGATGACCAAAAACGGTAAGCTCACAGAACGTTTCAGTTATTTGCAGGATTATGTAGACGAAAAGGAATAAGTGTTGAAATTCTAAATCTCAAATCCCAAAAAACAAAAGGCAACTTCTACAAACAAATTACAACTATGGAAATGCAAGACAAGCAATTCTTATTAGATTTGGCACATACCAAAATGCCTTATGGAAAATACAAAGACAGGTTTTTAATTGACTTGCCCGAACATTATATTGTTTGGTATCATACCAAAGGGTTTCCGAAAGGAAAACTGGGGATGATGTTAGGCTTGATTTATGAGTTAAAACTCAATGGTTTAGAACACTTAATTCAGAATATTCAAAAAAATTCTTAATTTGATAATTACTGTCAATTCTCTAAAGAGGTATCCCGGGTAACGAGCAGGAATCGCTAATCTAAGGTTCTTCGCTTCACTCTGATAACATGTATTTTTAGTAATTTATTGAATTCTTTCTTCTTTAAAATTTATTGTTTTAAAAATAAAAAAACTAACTAAAAGTAGTGTGCCAAAACCTAGCGTAAATCCCCATGCTCTCGGATGCAAAACGGGTTGAAAAATATGCTCTGCTATTTCAAATAGAAGCTGCTTAGGGTTTGTTAACATATCCCAACTATTAAATCGTAAAAAACGCCCTAGGTAAACTCCAAATCCTGTAAGGAAAAATATACATAGTGTAATGATAGTGGTTTTAGTGCTTGAAAAATGTTTTAATAATATTGTATATACATCGCGTACTGATAGAAAAAACAACAGTAATCCGTTAATAGCAAATGAGATTACCAATAATAAATCGAACCATTCGGGCATTAGTTTTTGTTGTTTTAAATGAAAAATATCGGTAATAATATACGGCGCATTGGGTAAAAACAGCAACCAGATAAAAAGCAGCAACAGTGCTACCGGTTTTTTGGGCATTTTAAAAATAATGATGCTGCCAATGGCAAAAGGAATATAGGCCAAAAATAAGTTCCATACCAAAAATCCGTAAAAGACAGTTCCTGTCATCCATATTCTAAAGGCCAATAACAGCATACAATAGGCTGATAGGATGGCTAATAATTTAAATAATGCTGTTTGTTTGTTGTATTTCATTTGTAAATTTTTATCGTTAATAGTTATCTTTTAGGTTTAAACATCCAGATCCAAGACATCATTGCCGTAAAATAGGCAATGGTAAAAATGGCTGTGGTAATTGTATTAAATTGACTACTTATTACTACAAACAGGCAACTGCTAAAAAAAACAATGGCATAAAAGGGAAAGTATTTTTTAAAAAAAGCATCGCCATTTATGCCACTGCGTTCAATCAGGTAAAAAGGCAGAATGGTAAGGATTATCATCCCTAATGCAACGACAAACGTAATACTCAATGAAAGGATTAGTACCATGCTCCATTCATTGTATATTCTTTTAACATACAACAAAAAAAGTACTAAAAGGCTCGATGAAAATAAGGCTGCCTTGCCTGCTGTTACAATAACTCTTAGTGCAATATTCATAGTATTCATTTTATATTGTCATACACCAATTCTTGCCAACTATTTTTTTTCAATTGCTGTATATAGTTTTGATATTTTTCATTAATTCTTTCCTTTTCTGAAATCATTCCCTTTTGCCGATGTTTTTCGGTATATTCGTGAAGTAAGTGGGCATTATTATTTGACAATTCAATGAGGTAATCAAAATCGATTGACATTGCATATTCTATATTGTACCGGGTAATGGCATAATCCCAATTCACCGTAGTTAACACCATTACTAATAAAAAAGCAACTTGTGTATTTTTTCTGAGCAAATACCATAGGTTATATACCTCGCTTACTTTGGCAAAGGTTGTTAAAAGGCCTATTAAAGACAGGCATAAATAGATAAAAACACCTATTCTTTTATAAGTAAATCCATACTGAAACACATATAGATAATTTTTATAAGAAGTTACCAATACCAGTACTACATTCAATAGAATCCATGTAAAAGTTAAGAGTTTTACATTTTTATTCTTTTCGTAAAAATTGAGATTTCCCCTAAAAAAGTACAGAATAATAGTAATAGCAAGTACAATAGAAGTTATCAATGCATAAATGCCTTCGTGAACGGTTTTTGATAAATCGGGTGCTGTCAAATCGGTAATATTAACGAGGTACACAAAGTCGGCTATTAAAAAAAAGATGAGTAAGCCGTTTAATACTACTAATAAGACAACTGCTAATTGATTTTCTTGTTGCAAGCTCTCAACAGGCTGTTTTATCATTGTTTTTTTTGTTAAGATGTTAGGAGTTGCCAAATCAGTAGCTGTAATGGTTTCAACTTTTACAGGATGGGTAATATTTAACATTAAAAAATAGCCCAATACTGTAAATAACACCCACGGCATATTGATAAAACTGAAGTTTATTTGTTGGATAATTCCGTCGAAAATAGGGTTAGCACTTCGGTACAACACGATAAATATGGTGGCTATTATCAAGGGGATACCAATCATTTTTGCCCAATAATTATAATTTATATTTCGTTTTTTTACAGCCGTTGATTCTTCTTGAAGCTGCTGAAAGGTAGTGGCAAAAAACGATGCAATACTCGTATAGAATCCGTTTAATACTTGTACATAAATAGATGTTTTAGGCTCGATAACAGCCCCTAACAATACAAAAAATGAAAGGGTGCTCGCTATCAGTGCCAAATAAGAATTATAAAAGAAAACGTTAGCGGCACTTAGTAGATAAAACAAGGCATAGCTTATTACTTTTAGGTTTTTAAACTTGATAGGATATAAAATTGCCAATACTAAAATGGTTATCAATGCAAACAATAATACATTGAGTCCTAAATGCTGTTTAAAAAATAAGGTGCTAAAAAGGAGTGCGGTAAGTAACGAAATGATTTTTTTGTTCATAATTATAAATATTAAAGTACTTTGAAATTCAAAGTATTTATTTAAAAAAATTTATTGTTGCATTTTAATAATCTTTTCTAATGCCACAATGTGTTTTTTAAAGGCTTCGGTTCCTGCCGGAGTCGTATTGTATTTTGTATTTGGTTTTCTACCAATAAATTCTTTGGTAACGGTGATATAGGCCATTTTTTCAAGAGCTTTTAAATGGCTTGCCAAATTGCCATCGGTTACGTTTAACAGTTCTTTTAAGGTATTAAAATCGACAAAATCATTGACCATCAATGCTGACATGATACCTAATCGTACGCGGTGGTCAAAAATTTTATTGATATTTTTAATAATATTATGCACTAGCTTTTTTTGTCTAATTTAATATAAATCAATGCACCGTATACTATGTGCAATACGCCAAAACCCAGCATCCAGAAAAACAGGCCATTTCCTAAAAATAACATAGAAACTAATCCGAGTACAACTTCTAAAAGTCCTAAATATTTCACAGTACTCAGGGTAAATTTACTCGCATTAAACAATGCCAATCCGTAAAAAATAAGTGTAGTCGGAGCAATTAACGCATAGTCTCCCCGATACATTAAGAGCAAAGCAAAAATACCACCCGTTACCAGCGGTATAATAAAACTTACCAGCAATTGCCGAGAAACGGGTGTCCACATTTTTTCATTATTCTGAACCGCTTTGCGCTTGGTAAGCACATAAGCGGAAACCACAGACAGCATTGCCACGGTACCGGCAATCACAACCAATATCACTGCTAAGCTCGAAATTGTTAACGTGTATGCTTCTCCCCTTGTCCACCGGCCTTGTTGGGTTAATAATTTATAGGCGATAGTGCCTCCTATGAGTGCGTATATCCCTGCTAAAATTCCTGAAATTCCGCTCAAGGAAAGAAATCGTGTTGAACGATTCATAATATCTTTAATTTCAGAAATATCTTTTAAATAATCTTTTTCAGTCATAATAAAAGTACTTTGAAATGCAAAGTTAAATAAATTTCTGAATAAAAAAAGCCTGTTTGTAACTTTTTTATTCCTTACCTTAGAAAAGCATTGTTAAAATTAATGTTAAATAGGATTACTATAAAAATCTACACTACTATTTTTCTTATTTTAGTAAAAATAAAAAATCAAACTATTATGAACACACAACAAGTAGCTAACCGTTTGGTAGAAATGTGCCGTAAAGGCGAAAACATGCAAGCCATTGAAGAATTGTATGCCGACAACTGCGTCAGCAAAGAAATGCCCGGTATTCCCAGAGAAGTCGTTTCAGGCAAAAGTGCCATCACGCAAAAAAGCCAAGATTGGTATAATAGTGTAGAAGAATTTCATTCAGGGGGTGTTTCTGACCCTCAAGTAGCGGGCAATTATTTTACCTGTACAATGGATATGGACATTACTTTTAAAGAAAGAGGCAGAATGCAAATGGAAGAAGTTTGCCTCTATGAAGTAAATGACGGTAAAATTGTAAGCGAACAGTTTTTTTATGCCATGCCTTCTTAACAGAGTAGTTAATAATGAATTTTTACTGGTATTTGATAAACAGGCTTAGTATTTTAAAACCTACTGAGCCTTTAAAATTTAAACCGGTACTTTTAATTATAGATTGTTTTCTTTAAAGTAAATATTCCGTATACAATAGGCAGTATCCCAAAACCAATTGCTAAAAACAACAGCGTATTATTAAAAAAATTCAGGATATTCAAAAATTACCCTCTGAAGATAAAAAGCATCTCTTTTATATTCTTGATAGTATTTTGCAAAATGTTAAAACGAAACAAGTATTTTCTTAAGCATAAAAAACGAGTACAATGGCTTATACTT
>Ga0256841_1001778_pt1 | contig 17917 bp, 15 predicted proteins | sample 356308metaG_FD_185971 | JGI IMG/M metagenome (GOLD analysis project Ga0256841, IMG submission 185971) | Hydrothermal vent microbial communities from Mid Atlantic Ridge, Atlantic Ocean - 356-308 | ecosystem: Environmental > Aquatic > Marine > Hydrothermal vents | place: Atlantic Ocean: Mid... | reverse complement strand
CAGGGCCTGCTGCACCAGGCGCCGCAGGGTACGCTGGCTCAATCCGGCCGTCGTCGGATACACCGGCAGGATGCCCGGCGTGTCCCCCCCGGCCGGCTCCAACTCCGGATGGATCATTTCCCGCCCATGGGAAGCGGCTTTGACCTCCCCGTAGCAGCGCCAGCGACTGCCGGGCACCAGCCGGTTGCGCAGGGCGGGAGTGAAGTTGAAAAAACGCAGTTCGATCACGCCGCTGCCGTCCCGCAGGCAAGCGACCAGTACCGGCCGGCGCCTGCCGGTGACATCCGTCAGCACGACCTCGCCCTCGATCAGCACCTTGGCACCGGGTCTGGCGGCCGCGATCGGGGTGAGAGTGGAACGATCCTCGTAACGCAGCGGGGCGTGAAGCAGCAAATCCCGGACGTCGTGAATGTCCAGACGCTGCAAGCGGGCGGCCAGCGCAGGACCCACGCCCTTGAGCACGGTAACCGGCGGAAAGGACGGGGCAGCGGCGGCTGCCATCTAAATCTACGATCGGGTCCGTTGAATGCGCAACACCACGGGCAACTTGCGCAGCCTGCGGATGATACGGGCCAGATGGACACGGTCACGAACCGTGAGGGTGATCAGGTCGGTACTGGTGTGACTGTCCTGCTGGGTGATCTGGAAATTCTCGATGTTGGCCCCTTCGTCGGCGATGGTGGCGGCCACCCGCGCCAGGGTGCCACGCCGGTCGAGCAACACCACCCGCAGATCGACGGGAAACTCCCCATCGACCCGCCGATCCCACTCCGCCGGCACCCAGGTAACCTGTTTTTTCCGGAACTCCAGGGCGTTCTTGCAACCGCTCCGATGCACCACCAGGCCTTTCCCCGGATTGAAAAACCCAATGATGGCGTCGCCGGGAATCGGACGACAGCAGCGCGCCAGGCTGACCACCATGCCCTCGGTGCCCTTGATGACCAGAGGCGTCCCCGTACCGCTTTCCTCCAGGGCCACGTCGACCCCCTCCCCGTCGGCGGCCAGTTGTCGGGCCACCAGCAACGCCATCCGGTTCCCAAGGCCGATTTCTTCGAACAGGGAGGGCAGATCCTTGCAGCCGATAGCCTGCAGCTTGGCCTGGAGCTGCTGGGAAGGAATCCTTTCCAGGGACAACCCCAGCTTTTCCAGCTCCGCTTCCAGCATCCGCCGTCCCAGGGCGACGGCTTCGCGGGTCTTGAGGTTACGCAGGTAGCTGCGGATGGCGGTCCGGGCCTTCGCGGTGACCACGTAGTTGAGCCAACTGGGATTGGGGCGGGCCCATTCCTGGGTCACCGCCTCGACGGTCTGACCGTTGGCCAGCAGGGTATGCAGGGGAGCCAACTGCCCGTCGATCCTAGCCGCCACGCAGGTGTTGCCCACCTCGGTATGGACGGCGTAGGCGAAATCCAGGGCGGTGGCACCATAGGGCAACTTGACGATATCACCCTGGGGGGTGAAGACGTAGATTTCCGTCGGAAACAGATCGACCTTGAGATTGTCGAGGAATTCCAGCGATCCTCTTTCGCCCTGCTGGTGTTCGATGAATTCCTTGATCCAGGCGTAGGCACGCGCCTTGGCGCTGTCGTCGATCTCCTTTTTGTAGAGCCAATGGGCGGCGATGCCGTTCTCGGCGATCCGGTGCATGTCCCGGGTCCGGATCTGCACCTCCACCGGAACGCCGTAGGGCCCCACCACCACGGTATGCAGGGATTGATAGCCGTTGTCCTTGGGCAGGGCGATGTAATCCTTGAAGCGTCCGGGAACGGGCTTGTAGAGATTGTGGACCACCCCCAGAGCCCGATAGCAGGCATCGACGCCGTCCGTGATGATGCGCACTGCGTAGACGTCGTAGACCTGGTTGAAGGACAGGCCCTTGGTACACATCTTCTTGTAGATGCTGAAGATGTGCTTCTCCCGTCCCTGGATTTCACAGTCGAGCCCGGCCTCCATCAAACGCTGGCGGAAGCTGGCCTCGATGGTGCCGATCACTTCCCTGCGATTGCCCCGCGCCCGCCTGACCGCCTGCCGCAGTACCCGATAGCGCATCGGATACATGGCCTTCATGGCCAATTCCTCCAATTCCAGGCGGATCCGGTGCATCCCCAGACGGTTGGCCAGGGGAGCGTAGATGTCCAGGGTCTCCCGGGCGAAGCGGCGGCGCCTCGGCGGTGCCATGGGACCCAGGGTGCGCATGTTGTGGAGCCGGTCGGCAAGCTTGACCAGGATGACGCGCAAATCCTTGGCCATGGCCAGAATCATCTTGCGCAGGGATTCCGCCTGGACCTCCTGCTTCGATTTGCAGTCCAGCTGGGTCAATTTGGTGACCCCGTCCACCAGTTCCGCCACCTCCCCGCCGAACAGCTCGGCAAGCTGGGCCTTGGTGACCGGCGTGTCCTCGATGACGTCGTGGAGTACGGCTGCGACGATCCCGGCGCAGTCCATGCGCATCTGCTCCGCCAGGATCAGGGCCACTTCCAAAGGATGGCAGATGTACGGCTCACCGCTGAGACGGAACTGGTCCGCATGGGCCGCGTCGGCGAAATCGATCGCCTGACGCACCATCGCGACCTGGCGGGGTTCCAGATAGCCGGCCACGACCGTCAACAGATTCTCGGCCAGGTGATCTTGGGGCCGATGTAGTTGCAGGGCCGGCTCTGCCATGGAAATTCTCCAGCTAGATCATTTGCGGCTGCGGCGCTGTCTCCCGGATCGGCGCCACGCCGCCGTCCATATCGACTTCGCGAAGCTTGTCGATGTCCAGCTTGCCGGCGGCGATCTCCCGCAACGCCACGACGGTCGCCTTGTCATCGCCCCACTCCACCAGGGGCTCGGCCCCGGCCAGCAGTTGACGGGCCCGCTTGGTGGCCAGCAACACTAGTTCGAAGCGGTTGTCGACGTGTTCCAAGCAGTCTTCAACGGTGATACGCGCCATGGCGGCTCCTTCGGTCGGTTGTTATCAAAGAACTTCTGTTGTAATCATATAGCAGAATTGTTGCAAAAAAGCAATTCAACAATCCCGCTGTTCCAAAATTTCCACCGCCGGCAGTTTCTTGCCCTCCAGGAATTCCAGGAACGCACCGCCGCCGGTGGACTGGTAGGAAATGCGGTCCCCCACCCCGAACTTTTCGATGGCGGCCAAGGTATCGCCGCCGCCGGCGATGGAGAACGCCGGACTGGCGGCGATGGCCTCGGCGATGCGCCGGGTGCCGTGACTGAACTGTTCGATTTCGAACACCCCCACCGGCCCGTTCCACACGATGGTGCCGGCCTGAAGGATTTTGTCGGCGTACTGTTCGGCGGTCTCCGGACCGATGTCCAGAATCATGTCGTCCTCGCCCACCTGGTCCACCGGTTTTACCGCCGCCTCGGCGGTTTCGGAAAATTCCTGGGCCACCACCACGTCGACCGGGATGGGAATCTCGGCGCCGCGGGCCTCGGCCTGTTCCATCAACCGCTTGGCCTCCGGCACCAGATCGGGTTCGTAGAGGGATTTGCCCACCGGATACCCCGCCGCGGCGATGAACGTGTTGGCGATACCGCCGCCCACGATCAATCGATCCACCTTCCGGGTCAAAGTTTCCAACACCGTCAGCTTGGTGGAGACCTTGGAACCGCCCACGATGGCCAGCAGGGGACGGCGGGGATCCTCCAGCGCCCTGGACAGGGCCTCCAGCTCCCGGGCCAGCAACAGACCGGCACAGACCTGCGGGGCGAACCGGGCCACCGCATGGGTGGAAGCCTGGGCCCGGTGGGCGGTGCCGAAGGCGTCCATGACGAAGACGTCGCACAGGGCGGCCATCTTCTTCCCCAGTTCCGGGTCGTTGGCCTTCTCGCCGGGGAGGAAGCGCACGTTTTCCAACACCAGAACCTCGCCCGACCGACAGTCGACCCCGTCGATCCAGTCCCGAACCAGGCGCACCGGGCGTCCGAGCAGCTGCGCCAGGCGGTCGGCCACCGGCGCCAGGGAGTATCGCTCGTCGTATTCCCCTTCCTTGGGCCGACCCAGATGGGACATGACCATCACGCAGGCGGCCCCCTGGTCCAGGGCTTTCCGAATCGTCGGCACACTGGCGCGGATCCGGGTGTCGGAGGTGACCTCACCGTTCTGGATCGGCACGTTGAGATCGGCCCGGATCAGAACCCGCTTTCCCCGGAGATCGAGATCGGTCATCTTTTTGATGGTCATGTTCCCTCCTTACGGTTTAAATCAGAATCAAACGCTCTCCTGTTGCTGAGCCGCTTCGGTCTCTTCCGGCCGTTCCTGCTTCCACTTGATGGAGCAGCCCATGCTGGGATACTGCTCTCGGGGCCCGACCCCGGTGATGGCGATCCGCTTCATGGCCTCGAACAGTTCCCGGCGGGCATCGGGGGCCGGATTCTTGCCTCCCTCGACGATCCGCCCGCGGTACTGCAACTGCAGATTGGCGTTGTAACCGAAGAAATCCGGGGTGCAGACCGCACCGAACGCCTTGGCGACCTCCTGGGTTTCGTCCATCAGGTAAGGGAAGGGGAAGTGTTTTTCCTCCGCCAGTTTTCTCATGTTGTCGAACGAATCTTCCGGATATTGCTCCGGGTCGTTGGGATTGACGGCGACGCAGCCGATGCCGTATCTGGCCAGCTCCCGGCAATCGCGGACGATGTGGTCCAGCACCGCCTGAACGTAGGGGCAGTGATTACAGATAAACATGACCAGCAGGCCGTTGGGGCCGCGGCATCGATCCCGGGTCCAAATCCCGCCGTCGACACCGGGCAGGGAAAAATCGGGGCAAGGCTTGCCGAACTCACAGACAGGGGTTTCCAAACGGGCCATGACGGTTCTCCTCTCGTGAATTTGATATGTCGCTTTTTTGATTATCGTGCCGATCACCGCCCGCAAGCGGTAAAGGCAACCAAAATCATAACAGACTCAACCGGCGACCTGCGACCTCCCCTGTGCCCGGCCGGAAACCGGTTTTTTCCGGGGATATTCGCACAGATCACGGATGACGCAGCGCTCGCATTTGGGATTTCTGGCCGTACAGACATAACGCCCATGGAGAATCAGGAGGTGGTGGGCGTCTTTCTTGAATTCCTCCGGCGTGTATCGTTCCAGTTTTTCCTCGACCTGCCGCACGGTCTTCCCGGGCGCCAGACCGGTACGGTTGCAGACCCGAAAGATATGGGTATCCACGGCGATGGTGGGCTCGCCGAAGGCGGTGTTGAGAATGACGTTGGCGGTCTTGCGCCCCACCCCGGGGAGCGCCTCCAAGTCCCTACGGCTGCGGGGAACCCGACCGCCGTGTTTCTCGAGCAACTGCCGGCACAGGGCGATCAGATTTCTCGCCTTGGTGTTGTACAGACCGATGCGGCGGATGTAGCGTTTCAGTCCCTCCTCCCCCAGAGCCAGCATCTTCTCCGGGGTGTCGGCCACCCGGAACAATTCCGCGGTCGCCTTGTTGACGCTTTTGTCGGTCGCCTGGGCCGACAGCACCACCGCCACCAAGAGTTCGAAGGGAGTCCGATATTTCAGCTCCGTGGCGGGGTTGGGGATCGCCTCGGCCAGGCGCTCGAAGATCCGGCGCCGCTTCTGCTGATTCATGCCTTCTTCCCGCACAAGGCCGCTTTCTTCAGGGCCAATTTGGCCCGGCGCCGATCCGCTTCCCGATTAAGCCGGGCTTGCCTGGCCCGGTAACGGGCCTTGGCCAGCTGGCCGCGGGCCAGGATCTCCGCTCTGGAAACGGGCCGCAGCGAAGGCGGCGTCGGCACCATCTCGATGCAATCCACCGGACAGGGGGGCAGGCACAATCGGCAACCGATGCATTCGGCGGCGATGACCGTATGCATCAGATTGGGGGCCCCGACGATGGCATCCACCGGACACACCTCCAGGCAGCGGGCACAGCCGATGCAGCGGGATTCGTCGATCAGCGCCACCTGCTGGAAACGGCGGCCGGATTCTTCCGTAACTGTGACAGCCATCACGTTTCGACTTCAGCGCATTGAATATACTCGAATTTGATCCAGATCAAAATCGCGGCGAGACATACTGGCACCACCGGAGGTAATGCGCTATGGCAGCCGAACCGCTTGCCCATTTGAGAACGCACTCGTTCCCCTCCCCGTTCGAACGTCTTTGGCGATACGGCCGCTCCCTGCTGGGCACCCACTACGCCAGCGGTCTCATCCTGGTCGGGGTGATGCTCACGGCCGTGTTCCTGGTGACCGGCAACAGTCTGGACGGCCAGCGCGGTAACATCGGCCGGGTGAAACTGGCCGACGACATCGCCTATCTGACCGAATCCATCCGCGCCGACGTCCTGACGCTCGCCCAGAGCGACGATCCGGACACCCTGCGCCGGACGCGATCCCGGATGCTGGACACCGCCAACCGGCTGCAGGACGCCCACGAGGTGATGGTTTCCGGCGACCGGGTCCTGCCCAAGAAGGACCTGTTCTTCGTCACCGCGCCCGGGCGGCTTTCACCGGAACTGCGAACCCTGTACTACGGCCCCGCCCAACTGGACCACCGCTTCCGTAAGTTTATCACCGCCGTCAAAACTTTGCCCGACGGGCGTCTGAACCTGGAAGACCCCAAAGTCCGCGCCGTCCTGGACCGGATCGAAAGCCTGCGCCCCGATCTGGAACGAGCCGCCTGGCTGGTGGAAAACGAAAGCTCGGCGGTGTTCGACAACGCCGTGACCACGTTTTCCATCCTCTACGTCCTCATGATGGCCGGACTGGTCGCCGTGGCCCAGATGGTCCTCAAACCCCTGGTCACCCGTCTGGAGGAGACCATCGCCCAGTTGCAACGGGAACGGGATTTTACCAAAACGGTACTGGACACGGCCCAGGCGCTGATCGCCGTCACCGACGAGAACGGCGTCATCCGTCTGATCAACCAGTACGGCCAGGAGGAAAGCGGTTGGACCCAAGAAGAGGTTGCGGGCAAGAACTTCTTCGACCGCTTCATTCCTGAACCGGAACGGGAACGGTTCCGCGACCAGCTGCGGCGCTATCTCAGCGGCGAACTCTTGGAGAGTGAACTGGAGACCGCTTTCCTCCTTCGCAGCGGCGAGATGCTGAACATGTTCTGGCACAACGCTCTGATCCAGGGGGAACGACCGTTGCTGCTGCTGACCGGTATCGATATCACCGCGCGAAAACAGGCCGAGCGAAAACTGCGCCACACCCTGGAGCAAGTGGAACGGCTCCAGCGTCAACAGGAAACGGAAATCCGTCTCGCTGCCAGCCTGCAACGGGCCATGCTGCCTCCGCCCGAAATCGCCCTGCCTGGTATCGAGGGGCACGCCGTCCTGCGGACCTCCTCCGCCGTCGGGGGCGACTACTACGATTACTACGAGGTCGATGGCCGTTACAGCGTCGTCCTGGTGGGCGACGTCACCGGCCACGGGGTCGGGGCCGGCAGCCTGGTCAGCGCGGTCAAGGCCGCCGTGTTCCAGCTCAGGAACCGCCGCACCCACCGGCCTGCGGAGATTCTCGCCGCCGTCAACGAAGTCGTCGCCGACGTCGGCCGTCAGACACTGTTCATGACGCTGGCCTGCCTGGTCCTGGACGCCCAGAACGGCCGCCTGCGGCTGGCCTGCGCCGGTCATGCGCCTCCCTATTGTCGTGAACCCGACGGCGACTGGCGGACGCTGGAATCCTTCGCCCAACCGTTGGGACAGGAAGCCGGAGCCGATTACCGCAACGCCGAGCTGGAATGGGACCTGCCCCTTGGCTCCCGGTTGTTCCTGTTCACCGACGGCCTGGTGGAAGCGGAATCCCCTCTCGGGGAAATGTTCGGCTACGAACGTCTGGAACAGGTACTGGCCCAGAGCGGCGAGGACGATGCCGCCACCCTGTGCCGTCGGGTTTTCGACGCACTGGCGGCCCACACCCATACTGACCGGTTCGAGGACGACGTCACCGTCGTCGCCCTCGCTCACCACGAACGGGTGGTCGCCGCCGAAGCGGTCAGTCCCGAACACCTGCATCATCTGCCGTCGACCCGCTACCGCCGCGGCGAACACCCCGACCCGGAAATCGACCGCCGCTGGCTGATCCTGGAAACGGACGGCCCCTTCGCCGATCTGCTGCCCGACATCGCCCGTGACGACATCCGCCGCGTGCTGCCGCTGAAACATCCCCTTTACCGGGAACGGCCCCGGGAAGTCTTCCTGGCCCAGCATGCCTGTGGCGCCCAAGACGACCTCACCGCCCTGCTCGGCCCGGGACACTGGCGCCAGAACTACCCCCTGACCCACACCGACGACAAGGGATTCATCCTGGAGGAGATAGGAGCCCTGCTACGCGACCGCGGCTGCGACGAAGAAGCGGCTCAACAGATCGTCGTCGTCGCCGACGAGATGCTGGAGAACGCTTTCTACGCCGCCCCCCGTGACGGTCGTCACCGGCCGCTGTACGAAAAGGGCGGCACCCGAGAGCTTCAGGACGAAAACGTCCTGATCGAAATCGCCCAACAAGGGAACGTCTGGGCACTCAGCGTCACCGACGACTGGGGCACCCTGAGCGCCGAGCATTTCCTCCGCCATCTGGCCCGGGCCGCCCGGGAAGGGGTGACCGCAGGAGTAGGTGGCGCCGGCCTCTACATGATGTGGCAGTTGAGCCACTATCTCCAGCTTCGGGTCCACCCCCATCGCATGACCCGGGTGACCGCACTCTGGAACCTGGAACGCTGGAGCCCGGTTTCGGAAGACAGCGGCTTCCAATACCTCGAACAATGACGACGAGGGAGAGATCCATGAACGAGCAAGTCCTGCATTTCAGCACCGCCGGCGATCCGACCCTGCAGGTGTCGGCCCGGTCCGAGGGAGACATCACCCGCTACCGATTCCACGGCACGGTGGACGCCCAGGCCCGGGTCATCCTGGAAGACCTGGGGAAAACCCCGCCGCGAACCCCCGACGCCGTCCTGGATTTCGCCGAGGTCGAGCGCATCAACTCCATGGGGCTGGCGCTGCTGCTGAAACTGCTGAACACCTGGGAAAAGGCGGGCATTCACATCCGCATCGTCAACCTCAACCGCATGGCCGTCATCCTGTTCAAAATCACGGGACTGGGACGGTTCCTCGAAGGCAGCCCCCCGGACCCGGTGAAACCGCTGGAAAACACCGCGGCCACGGAAACTAAGGCGGTCCCGTCACCGCCCCGGCGGGAAAAGCTCCGGTTCTTCGCCCATCTGCAAACCAGTCAGCAATTGAACGGCTGGTATCTGTTCAATACTTACCTGCAACGTCAGCTGCAACAAGACATTCGGTTCACTTCCAGGACCCTGGCGGAACGCGGGCCCGACGACGAACCGGCCGATCTGGTGTTCGCCGGTCCCTTCGAGACCTGCCGCCTCATCCGTCGACACAGCTTTCGGGTGCTCGCCAAACCCAGCGGAGAGACGGACGAAGTCGTCGTCCTCGCCCACAGCGACGACCGACGCCCCATGGACCGGGCACCCCATCCCAAAGTAGCCGTCTCCAGCAAACAGAGCTTCGTTTACCTTCTCGGCCGCTTCCTGTGCGACGAACAGGGGCTGGACTCGTCCCGGTTCCAGTTTTTCGAAACCGGCAACGACATCAAGGCGATCCAGTTCCTGATCCGGAAACGGGTGGACTGGGTGATGATGTCGCGCAAGACGTTCGAGGGACTATCGTCCCTGAGCCGCCGGCAGCTGCGGGTACTCGACCGAAGCCAGACCGAACTGGCGGCTTATTTCTTCTGCGGCGCCCCTTACCTGGACGACAGCCTGGTCCACGATCTGCAAGCCGCCCTCACCGGCATGCGAGACTGCGACAAGGGCGCCCCCATCCTGCAGGATCTGGATCTACAGGGTTGGGAAGAACCGGAACCGGCGGAGCTGGACCTGATATTGAGAGTGTACGACGCTTACGCCGGGTGAGGGAAGGCGCCGCGCTCTATTTGACCCGCATTCCCGGTTCGGCCCCCTCGTCGGGCGACAGCAGGTAGAGTGCTTTGCCCCCCGGGCCGGCCGCCAGCACCATGCCCTCGGACACGCCGAAACGCATCTTCCGGGGCTTGAGGTTGGCCACCATGACGGTCAGCCGTCCCTCCAGGGATTCAGGATCGTAGGCGGCCTTGATGCCGGCGAACACGGTCCGGGTCTCCCCACCCAGATCCAGGGTCAGCCGGAGCAGCTTGTCGGCTCCCTCCACGTTTTCCGCCCGGACGATCCTGGCGATGCGCAGATCGATCTTGGCGAAGTCGGAATAATCGATTTCCGGCGCGATGGGTTCGACCGCAGCCGATTCGGCCGCACCCGGTGCCAGGTTTTCCCGGGAGGCTTCTACCATGGCCTGCACTTTGGCCGGATCGACCCGCAAGAGCAGCGGTTTGAAATCATTGATCCGATGCCCGAGGATCGGCCGGGTGGCCACGTCGGGCCAGGGCTGATCACCGATGTCGAGAAACGCCTCGGCCTCCCGCGCCAGCCTGGGCAGCACCGGCTTGAGATAGGTCACCAGAATGCGGAACAGGTTGAGCCCCTGGGTGCAGACGGCCTGCAGTTCGCTGTCCCGTGCCGGATCCTTGGCGATGACCCAGGGTTTGCGCTCGTCGATGAACTGATTGGCGGCATCGGCAAGGGCCATGATTTCCCGCATCGCCTTGCCGAACTCACGGTTCTCGTACAGGCGGGCGATCCTTTCCCCTGCGTCGAGAAATCCGATGAACAGGTCGGGATCGACCAGGGAATCGGCGAGCCGGTTGTCGAACCGTTTTCGGATGAAACCGGCGCAGCGGGAGGCGATATTGACCACCTTGCCCACCAGATCGGCGTTCACCCGCTGAATGAAATCGTCGAAGTTGAGGTCGATGTCGTCGACCCCCGGCCCCAGCTTGGCGGCGAAGTAATAGCGCAGGTATTGGGGGTCGAGATGGTCCAGATAGGTCCGGGCCCGGATGAAGGTTCCGCGGGACTTGGACATCTTTTCGCCGTTGACGGTCAGAAAACCGTGGGCGTGGATGGCCGAGGGCGTGCGGAAACCGGCTCCATGAAGCATCGCCGGCCAGAACAGAGCGTGGAAATAGATGATGTCCTTACCGATGAAATGGCGAAGCTCCGTGGTACTGTCCGGCCCCCAGTACTCGTCGAAATCCAGTCCCTTCTCCCGGCACAGATGGAGGAAACTGGCCATGTAGCCGATGGGGGCGTCGAGCCAGACGTAGAAATACTTGCCCGGCGCATCCGGGATCTCGAAGCCGAAATAGGGGGCGTCACGGGTGATGTCCCAGTCACGCAGCCCGGCCTCGAGCCATTCGTTCACCTTGTGGGCCACCTCCGGCTGCAGGTGACCGGGCTCATGGACCCAGCGCTTGAGGAAATCCGCGAAAGCCGACAGCTTGAAGAAGAAGTGTTCGGTCTCCTTCTCCACCGGCTTGGCACCCGAAACCGCCGATACCGGATTCTTCAGCTCGGTGGGCGCATAGGTGGCGCCGCACGCCTCGCAGCTGTCACCGTACTGATCCCCGGCACCGCAACGGGGACATTCGCCCCTGATGAAACGGTCCGGCAGAAACATCCCCTTCACCGGATCGTAGAGCTGGGTGATGGTGCGCGACTCGATGTAGCCCCCGGCTTTCAGGCGGTGGTAAATTTCCTCGGCCAGTTCCCGGTTCTCCGGCGAATGGGTGCTGTAGTAACAGTCGAAACCGATGTCGAAGGCGGCGAAGTCGGCCCGGTGTTCCCGCCCCACCCGCTCGATCAGTTCCTCGGGAGTGATCCCCTCCTCCTGGGCCTTGAGCATGATGGGAGTGCCATGGGTGTCGTCGGCGCAGACATACCAGCACGTCGATCCCCGCATCTTCTGGAACCGGACCCAGATGTCGGTCTGGATGTACTCCACCAGGTGGCCGAGATGGATGGGGCCGTTGGCATAGGGTAAAGCGCTGGTGACGAGGATCTTGCGGTGATTGGCTGGCATGATGTCGGTTCCCGTGACTGAATCTACACTTAAAGGGTGATATTTTATCCCAGTTCCGGACTGCCTTCGTGATCGGCGGATATCTTGCCGCAATTGACTGGAAAGCGGTGCTCGTTGCCGCCGCCGTGCTGGCGGCGATCTGGCTCCTGACCCGTCCCCCGCGACGGCCGGCGCCCCGGCGTCCCGTGCCTTCCGCCAGGAATAATCGGGCGGGCCATTCCCTGCGCCCTTTGTGGTCCTTTCTTAAAATGGTCTTGTTCCTGATCCTGATCGTCAAAGGGGGCAACGGGCTGTTGGAGCTTTCCCGCCGCCTGCGCCCGGAAACCCAGGGACCATCGCCAACCGTCGCTTCGGAGGTGCCCGCTGGCGGCATCCGGAAAAAGGCGCCCCAACATCCCTCGGCTCCGATCCCCAGCGTGCATCCCTATTTGGATTTCGAGGCGATGGCATTCTACGACCGGGGCGAATACCGCCAGGCCATCGCCCTGTTCCGGCAGCTGTGCGAGGCGGAACCCCGTAACGGCTGGGCTCGTTTCCTGCTGGCCTGGAGTTACTGGAAGGCCGGCAAACCGGTACCAGCCAACCAGCAACTCCGCCACGCCTGCCGACTCGGTTACGATCAAGCCTGCCGGTTGGCCCGGCAGACCTGCCGGGCCGGCGAACCCGGAGCCTGCGGCACGCTCAGCCCGCTGCCTCCCGCGCCGGCCCCGGACCGGACGAGGCCGGTGGAACTGGTCATCGTGCCACAGCCGGCCCGGCTCTGGCGGCAACTGCCGGCTGACGTCAGCGTGGCACACGAGCAAAACACCGTCACCGTCCAGACCCGGCTCACGCCGGAAGGCCTCAGGCTCGACCCGCTGCCTGCCGCTACCTACCAGGTGACCTTGCACCTGGACAAGGACGGGGACGATTTGCTGTCCCCCAGCGACGGCTTTTTCCAAAACCGCATCCCGGCAACCCCGGCACACGCCGTGGTCCAGGTCAGCCCCGCCCGCATTCTCCATCTTCTCGAACCGCTGAACAACGCCAACCCGTTGCCGGAAGAACCCGATTCCGGACAAATCGGCGTAGCGGAATACAGTTCACCGCTTTACCTCGCCTGGACCCCTTTGGACCTGCCCGGGATCCGCTACCACTATGCGGTGATCGCCAGCCGGGACTCGGCGTTGACCTATGAAAGGGTTCTGGCGGCCGGCGTCACTTCCAAACCGGAGATCAGGCTCGACCTGCCAATCACGCCGGCCGGCCAGGCCGATCTTTTCCTCCTGACCGCCTATCGGAACGGGCGCATCGTCGGGCTGTTGGCCACCCACAGTCAAACCCGTTCCCAGGTGGGGCTGCGTTTCCGCATTCGCTCCGCACCGCCGGGATGAAGACGGCTATTTTTCGCTTTCCAGCGGCTCCACTTCCAGCACCAGGTTACGCACCCGGCGCACCCGCACCGGCGTTCCGGCCGGAATGGACTCCCTGGCCGTCGCCAGCCACAACGAACCGTCCACATAGACCGCTCCTCTGCCATGGAGCGGAATCGGCTTTTTCACTTCCCCCACCGCGCCGATCAAGGCCTGCAGCCGACGGTTGAGCAGGGGATTGGCCGAACGGGCCGGACGCCGGCGCAGGCGGTGGACCGCCACGGCGATACTGAGCAGCGAAAACACCGCAAAGGCACCGACCTGGTACTGCCATACCGGGGTCAGCAGCGACACCAGCGCGGTCAGCAGGGCGGCCACCCCGAACCAAAGGAAGAACTCCCCGGGGATCAGGATCTCCAACACGACCAGCAGCAGGGCGACGCTGGCCCAGAACCAAACGTTCCACAGGGGCAATTGCCAGGACACCGGAATCACCGGGAGCCGAAGCGGGGCGGTTCGGGTTCTTCGCCGTCACTCCCTTCCTGCAGCGCCTGCCTGGCCAGCTCGGCCACCCCGGCGATGGAGCCGATGACCCCGGAAGCCTCCAGGGGCATCATGATGAGCTTCTGGTTATCGGCGCTGGCGATGTCCCTGAGCGCCTCCACGTAACGCTGGGCGACGAAGTAGTTGATCGCCTGCACGTCCCCCTTGGCGATGGCCTGGGACACCATCATGGTCGCCTTGGCCTCGGCCTGAGCCAGGCGCTCACGGGCCTCGGCCTCGCGGAAGGACGCCTCCCGCTCCCCCTCGGCCTTGAGGATGGCCGCCTGCTTTTCCCCTTCCGCCCTGAGGATCTCCGCCTGCCGTTCGCCCTCCGCCTCCAGGATCTGGGCCCGCTTTTCCCGCTCGGCCTTCATCTGCCGCGCCATGGCGTCCACCAGGTCCTTGGGCGGGGTGATGTCCTTGATCTCCACCCGGGTGATCTTGACCCCCCAGTTCATGGTGGCGTCGTTGACCACGGTCAACAGGCGCTCGTTGATGGCGTCCCGATTGGAAAGGAGCTCGTCCAGATCCATGGCCCCCATGACGGTGCGAATGTTGGTCATGGCCAGATTGAGGATGGCCAGTTCCAGGTTGTTGACCTCGTAAACGGCACGGGCCGCGTCGAGCACCTGGTAGAACACCACGCCATCCACCCGCACCATGGCGTTGTCCTTGGTGATGACCTCCTGGCTGGGAATGTCGAGAACGCATTCCATCATGTTGACCTTGTGGCCGATCCGCTCCACGAAGGGAACGATCAGGTGCAGACCCGGCGACAGGGTCCGGGTGTACTGGCCGAAACGCTCCAGCGTGTATTCCCAGCCCTGGGGCACCAGCTTGACGCCGGCGAAGATGATGGCGACCACCACCAGCAGCAGAACGACGATGAACGTGGACATGAAACGCCTCCGACGATCGATGAGAAAAACGTTCTTTCCTTAAGGATAGTCCGGACGGGGCACGCCGGCGGCCGTCACGCCGATGCGGAAGGATCGTCGGGACGGAAGAAATGGCTCGGGCGCTTCACTTCCCGGACCTCGGATTCGGCGACCTTGCCCTTCTGGGCCAACTCCGCCAGCCACAGGTCGTGATGCTGGCGCGCCCAGGACAGGTCCACCGAACCGGTGACCATACCTTCCAGCGCCCCCTCGGTGCCGAGGGTGCCGATGTAGATGTGGCCCAGAGAAGCGGCCACGACGATCAGGGCGGCGGCCACGTGCAGGAGATGGCTCAGCTGCAGCTGCTCCCGTTCCAGTCCGAACAGGGGTAGATCGAGGATCAGGCCGGTGACCGACACCACCGTCCCCATGGCCATGAGAAGCCAGAACCAGGCCTTCTCCCCGGCGTTCATGCGTCCGGCGTGGGGGTGAGGGCCGCCGAACATCCCGCCGAAGGACTTGAGCCAGTCCCAGTCGATCTTCCGCCACAGGTTGTCGCGGAACCAGGTCAGCCCCATCACCACCAGACAGGCGACGAACAGGGGACCGGTCAGATTGTGGACGAACTTGGCGCCCGCCAGATAGGCGGCGAAGGACTCGTGGCCGATCAGGGGAATCAACAATCGGCGGCCGTAGAGCAGGCTCAGGCCGGTCAACGCGAGGGTCAGAAACAGGACCGCGGTGATCCAATGGAGCACCCGCTCGCCCAGATGCCAGCGGGACACGCGGACGCCGGTCCGCGGCTTCGCCAGGCGCTGGGGACCGTGGAGCAGGTGGAACAGTCCCAGGGCGAACATCACGCCGCCGAGCAGCACGCCCCCAACCCACGCCAGCGGCCCGTTGCGCCAGCGGCGCCAGACCTCGCCGGAAGCCTGGATCAGCTCTCCGCTCTCCAGACCGCGGACCGCGCTGTAACCCTCGACTCCCTCACGGACCTGGCGCCAGAGATCGGCACGGGGATTGGTCCAATCGACCGCGACCGCCACCAGACCCGCGGTCAGGAGCACCAACGCCAGGACGGTGGCCCACCACAAGCGGCGACTGCGATGGCCGGACACTGCGGTCGCCATGGTCACCGATCCGTCTGAACCTGCAACACCCGCCGCCGCAGGGTGGCGGCGTCCGGGTGATGCTCGTGGACATCGGCCTTGCCGGCGTAGCCGGGATTGCGGTCGAAGACCCGGTCCGCCTGGCGCTCGCAGGCGGTCAGAAGCAGGATCATGACGATCCACCACCCGAGCAGGCGGCTGCCGGCAACCTGCCTTCCGGGACGCCGCCGATCGCTCATGACTTCTTGTCTCCGTATGCCTGGCCCCAGCCCCAGGGCACCTGGGGTTTCACCGTCTCTCCGTCGCGGTCGGCGCGGCGCACCACCCGCTCACGGAAGATATCGGCGATGACGTCGCCGTCACCGGCCAGAAGGGCCTTGGTGGAACACATCTCGGCGCACAGGGGCAGCTTGCCTTCGGCCAGGCGGTTGCGGCCGTATTTCTTGAATTCGGCCTCGGAATGATCCGGCTCCGGCCCGCCGGCGCAGAAGGTGCATTTGTCCATCTTGCCCCGCACCCCGAAGGCCCCGTCCTGGGGGAACTGGGGGGCACCGAAGGGGCAGGCGTAGAAGCAATAACCGCAGCCGATGCACAGATCCTTGTCGTGGAGCACCACCCCGTCTTCGGTGACGTAGAAACAATCCACCGGGCACACCGCGGCGCACGGCGGATCGGAGCAGTGCATGCAGGCCACCGAGATGGACTTCTCTCCCGGCTCGCCGTCGTTCAGGGTCACCACCCGGCGGCGGTTGACCCCCCAGGGGACCTCGTGCTCGTTCTTGCAGGCGGTGACGCAGGCGTTGCACTCGATGCAGCGCTCGTCGTCGCAGAGAAATTTCATCCGCGCCATGTCAGGCTCCCCGTTTCAGACGGCACAACGACACCTTGGTCTCCTGCATCATGGTCACCGCGTCGTACCCGTAGGTGAACACGGTATTGCAAGCCTCGCCGCGCACGTAAGGGGCGGTACCTTCCGGGTAGCGGGCCTTGAGATCGGTGCCCTCCCACCAGCCGCCGAAGTGGAACGGCATGAACACCGTCCCCCGGGGCACCCGGCGGGTGACGAAGCAGGTCACCAGGATCCGCCCGCCTTCCGGCCCCTCGACCCAGACCTTGCCCCCGTGGCGCAGGCCGAAGTCGTTGGCGTCGGCCGGATGCACCTCCACGAACATCTCGGGTTGCAGTTCCGCCAGCCAGGGATTGGAACGGGTCTCGTCGCCGCCGCCCTCGTACTCCACCAGCCGTCCCGAGGTCATCACCAGGGGAAACTCGCGGGAGAAGTCGATCTGCTGCAGGGAGGCGTAACGGGTCGGCAGGCGGTAGAAGCGCCTGCGGTCGGGATAGGTGGGGTATTCGGCCACCAGATCGCGGCGGCGGGTGTAGATGGGCTCGCGGTGGACCGGAATCGGATCGGGGAAAGTCCAGACGATGCAGCGGGCTTTGGCATTGCCGTAAGGGGCGCAGCCGTGGGCGATGGCCACCCGCTGGATACCGCCGGAAAGATCGGTCTTCCAGTTGCGCCCTTCCGCTTCCCGCTTTTCCTCCGGGGTGAGGTCGTCCCACCAGCCCAGTTTCTTGAGCAGCGTATCGGAAAACTCGGGATAGCCGTCCTTGATCTCCGAAGCCTTGGTGTAACTATCCTCGGCCAGCAGGCTGACGCCGTCGCGCTCGACCCCGAAACGGGCACGGAACGGCAGGCCGCCCTCGGCCACCGGCTTGCTCAGGTCGTAAAGGATCGGGGTGCCGGGATGGCCCAGCTCCGGTTTGCCCCAGCAGGGCCAGGGAAGGCCGTAGTATTCGCCGTCGCAGGGACCGCCCTCGGCCTTGAGGGTGGTGGTGTCGAAAGTGTGCCAGTTGCGCTGCTGGCGCTTGAGGCGTTCGGGGCTGATGCCGCTGTAGCCGATGCTCCAGGCGCCGCGGTTGATCTCCCGGAGGATGTCCTCGACCACCGGTTCGTCGTTCTCGACCCGGATGTGCCGGGTCAGCTCGGCGGCGAAACCCAGCTTCTTCGCCAGCCGGTACATGGTGACGTGGTCGGGCTGGGACTCGAACAGGGGCTCGATCACCCGGTCGCGCCACTGCACCGAACGGTTGGAGGCGGTCAC
>Ga0256841_1001777_pt1 | contig 17919 bp, 14 predicted proteins | sample 356308metaG_FD_185971 | JGI IMG/M metagenome (GOLD analysis project Ga0256841, IMG submission 185971) | Hydrothermal vent microbial communities from Mid Atlantic Ridge, Atlantic Ocean - 356-308 | ecosystem: Environmental > Aquatic > Marine > Hydrothermal vents | place: Atlantic Ocean: Mid... | reverse complement strand
CGGCAAAGGATTTTGAAGAAAAGATTAATGAGAAAAAAGGTAAAGCGATATTGTTGAAGGTTTTGGTAGATAAAGATAATAAATTCTTCGTCGGTCTGGAAATTCCTGAATAATTATACTTCATTTAAATTAAAAGGGGACGTAAAACTTTATGTCCTCTTTTTTTTTATCTTATCAAATTCTTTTTATTGTCACATCAAACAATTTTAATTCCGCACAATTTGTATATTTGATTTATAATTTTACTTATCTTTGTTTTTATTCTTAAAAGATACAGGAATCCAAATGATCCGTTTTCTTACTGCGGGCGAATCCCATGGGAAATCATTAACGACAATAATCGACGGATTTCCTTCGAATTTGACAATTGAAGAAGAACAAATTAATTTCCACTTGCAGCGCCGGCAAATGGGTTACGGTCGCGGCGGAAGAATGAAAATTGAAACCGATAAAGCGGAAATATTATCCGGTGTTAGGTTCCGTAAAACTATAGGATCGCCGGTTTCTCTTCTAATTAAAAATAAAGATTGGGAAAATTGGTCCGGTAAAATGACCGCCGGAAAATTGTCTGTGTCCGTAGAACAAATTACGGTTCCAAGACCCGGTCATGCCGATTTGGTTGGTGTATCAAAATATAATTTCCGCGATATTCGTAACTCAATAGAAAGATCAAGTGCAAGAGAAACCGCAGCACGTGTTGCCGCAGGTACAATTGCTAGAATTTTTTTGGAAGAATTCGGAATTTCTATAGGTAGCTTTGTAGAAAATATAGGAAATATTTATCCGGAGAAGAATTTTTTCCGGAATCTGACTCTTAACAAATTAAATAAAAATTTTACGGCTTGGCAATTGTCGGAAAAAGCCGATAAAAGCAGTGTGCGCGTGCTTGAGAAAAATCAAGAGAATAAAATAATACGCAAAATTCAAGCTGCAAAGAAAAAAGGTGACACACTGGGCGGTACATTTGTAACGGTGGCAACCGGCGTGCCAACAGGTCTGGGTTCTTTTATGCAATATGACAGACGATTAGACGCTGCAATAGGTTTTGCCATGATGTCCATTAATGCGGTAAAAGGAACGGAAATAGGTTTGGGATTTAATTCGGCTGATATTTTTGGCTCCGAATCACATGATGAAATAATCGTTAAAAACGGAGAAATTTCTAGAAAGACTAACAGGGCAGGCGGTATTGAGGGCGGAATTTCAACCGGAATGCCGATTTATATTCGCAGCGCTATGAAACCAATTGCAACTTTAATGTCTCCTATTCAAACTATTAATTTAAAAAATATGAAAAAAGTAATGGCCAGAAGAGAACGAAGCGATTTTGTCGCGGTTCCGGCTTGTGCCGTTATTTCCGAAGCAATGCTGGCTTGGGTTTTAGCCGAGTTCATGATTGAAAAATTCGGAGGCGACTCTATTGAGGAAACCAAAGACAATTTTAATAATTATGTTAAAAAATTAAATAAACGGTTAGTAAAAAATTTCAAATAAACTTAATCTTTTTATGTTAAAAATTCACAAATTTGTATTCAGTCCTTTTCAAGAAAATACTTATCTCGTGTGGGAGGAATCGTCTCGTATCACTGCAATAATAGATCCCGGTTGCATTGAACGTTTTGAAGAAAATTTGCTTTCCGAATTTATAGATAAAAATTCTTTGATAATTAAATATTTAATTAATACACATTGTCATATCGATCATATTTTTGGAAACGCATACGTGAAATTGAAATATAATTGTGAATTTCTTGCACCGGAAAAAGATGTTTTTCTTATTGAAATGATGAACGAACAAGCTAAGACATTTGGTTTTAAGATAAAACTTTCACCAAAGCCGGATAGTTTAATAACTGAAAAAACATCAATAAAATTAAATAACGAAGAGTTGGAATTTTTATTTACACCTGGACACACACCGGGAGAATATTCAGTTTATTCCGCCGCAAATAAAATTTGTTTAACGGGCGATGTTTTATTTTACGAAGGAATAGGTAGAACCGATTTATGGGGCGGCGATTATAAAATGTTAATCAATTCTATTAAGAATAAATTGTTTACACTGCCGGATGAAACTAAAATTTATCCTGGTCACGGCGAAGTTAGTTCAATAGGTCACGAAAAAAAATTTAACCCATTTTTAAGTTGATCTAAGGTTTGGAATGACACATAATAATTTAGAAACAAATTTTTATTTTAATTAATTTTATTACATAAATATAATCTTTAACGGTATCTTAATGCATAAATCATCTTGCATAAACAACAAATTCAAGTTTGCATTTACTTCTGTTGTCTCTTTTCTTTTTATCTACGTAATGATATTTGAATTTATAATTCCCGGAACAAGCTTTCTTCCGAGTTTTACTACTTTAGTTTATTCGCTTCCTTCTTTATGGAAAGAATACGATTTTTTCAACCGCTTTCTTTTAACATACACTGTTGTATATTTATCTTTGTTCCTCGGATTTTTGGTCCTTTACCTGAAAAGAATTTTCATTATAAAATTTTACTATGTTTTTCCCGAATTTATAAATTTGCCTAACTTATTAAAATATTTCCCGGCATTCTTTTTTGCGATTCTGTTTACATATTGGTTTCAACAAAACATTTTAGCGGAATATGCATACGGATTTCTTTATGTAGTTTGGCTGTTAAGTTATTCGCTTATGTCCAGTGTTCCGTCGGTTCCTCAAGAATTTATCGATTCGGCAAAAACAATGGGGAAGACCTATAACGAAATTATAGCGCAAATAATTTGGAAGCATTCTTTACCTAAAGTATTTAAGAGGCTGGAAGATTCCCATTATTTGCTTTGGGTAATTGTACTGATTTATGAATTTATTGCCGAGACAAACGGGTTGGGATTAATTTATAAAAAGGCACTTAACTATAACGATATTTCCGTGGTTTTAGACCTTGCCGTTATTCTCAGCTTTGTTATGCTTTTCGGTAAAATGGTTTTATCTGCTATCAAAAAGAGGTTTGTGTTTTGGGAGAGTTGATCAACGAAAATAGAATTTATATTAAAGATATTTCAAAAGAGTATAAAGACGAATTCGGATTTAAAGTAAGTCTGCTGAAAAACATAACTTTATCTTTAGAAATTGATAAGGTTACTTCCATTATTGCGCCGGAAGGTTCCGGGAAAACTTCTTTGCTTAAAATTATTGCCGGAATAGATAATCCTACCGGCGGCGGAATAAATTATCATCATCATTTTAAAAACATTTGTATTCCCACTATTTCATCTTCGTTTCCGTGGATGACCGTAGTAGAAAATATCAAATTTGCCAGGCCCGATATAAGCGGAGAAAATTTGAATGCAATATTAGAGTTAATAGGTCTGGACGGTTACGAAAATCATATTCCTAATAATAAAAGTACAGGTTTCAGATACAGAATATCTTTGGGAAGGGCTTTGGCGGCTAATCCCGATTTTATAATACTTGACGAACCGTTTCTTAATATGGATATAGAAACCAAAGAAGAGTGTTATCAACTTACCAGAGATATTTTTCTGCAGAAGAACATTCCGTTTGTTTTGGGAACGAATAACATAACCGAAGCCGTTTTTCTTTCCGATAAAATTTATTTAATGAAAAAAAATCCGGGAGAAATAATTGATTTTGTAGATAATACATTGCCCAAAAACAGAAACTTAAACTCAATTACTTCTTCGCAGTTTAACGAAATCAGAGTTAGTATAGAAGAAACTTTCAAAATGAAAGAATCTTATAAATCATTAAACTTTTCAATTTGAGAATAGCAAATGAACGAGAAATTTGAAAACTTAAAAATCCTGAGGGAAAAAGCAAAGCTTGGCGGCGGAAAAAAAAGAATAGAGAGTCAACATAAAAAAGGAAAACTTACGGCTCGCGAAAGAATTGAATTGCTTGTTGACGAAGGGTCTTTCGAAGAAATTGATATGTTTGTTAAACACAGGGCAAATGAATTCGGACTTGAAAAGCAAAAAATATTAGGAGATGGAGTAATTACGGGATTTGCTAAAATTAATAACAGACCGGTTGCGTTGTTCAGCCAGGATTTTACTGTTTTCGGTGGCTCGCTTTCCGAAGCTCACGCCGAAAAAATAGTGAAGATTATGGATATGGCAATGAAATTGGGAATTCCCGTTATCGGGTTAAACGATTCGGGTGGAGCAAGAATTCAAGAAGGGGTTGTGAGTTTAGGCGGTTACGCCGATATATTTTTAAGAAATACTCTTGCTTCGGGAGTAATTCCCCAAATTTCAGCTATTCTTGGTCCTTGTGCCGGCGGAGCCGTATATTCGCCTGCAATAACCGATTTTGTTTTTATGGTTAGAAATACCAGCTATATGTTTGTAACAGGACCTAATGTAGTAAAAACAGTAACTCACGAAGAAGTTACTTTTGAAGATTTAGGCGGAGCCGATACCCACGCAGTTAAAAGTGGTGTTGCACATTTTAGTTTGGATAATGAAATGGAAGTTTTGGAAAACGTACGAAGACTTATGGATTTTATTCCGTTAAATTGGAAAGATGTCCCTCCGGAAAAAGAATTTAATTTTTCTCAAGATTTTACTGTCCCGGAATTGGATAACATAGTTCCCCATAATCCTAATAAACCTTACGATATGATGGAAATAATACATCTCTTATTGGATGACGGCGATTTTATGGAAGTCCACAAAGATTTTGCCACAAATATTATAGTCGGTTTCGGCAGGGTTGGGGGAATGTCGGTAGGAATTGTAGCAAACCAACCTTCGGTTTTAGCCGGTGTTTTGGATATTAATTCTTCAGTTAAAGGTGCACGGTTTGTCAGATTTTGCGATGCTTTTAATATTCCGTTGCTGGTTATTGAAGATGTGCCGGGATTTTTACCGGGCACCGATCAGGAATGGAACGGAATAATTAAGAACGGTGCCAAACTTTTGTTTGCATTTGCCGAAGCTACCGTTCCCAAGGTTACGGTTATTACCCGGAAAGCATACGGAGGAGCTTACGATGTGATGAATTCCAAACATATACGGGGAGATTTTAATTTTGCTTGGCCAACGGCGGAAATTGCGGTTATGGGACCTAAAGGCGCTGTTGAAGTAATTTTCAAAAAGGAAATAGAAAATTCCGATGATCCTCAAAAAGAACTGGATAAAAAACTATCCGAGTTTATTGAAAAATTTGCCAACCCTTATATTGCAGCCGAACGGGGTTATATTGACGATGTTATTTATCCGAAGGAAACACGCGGAAAAATTATTCAAGCTTTTCAACTGTTAAAAACCAAAGTTGACGTAAATCCCAAGAAAAAACATTCTAATATTCCATTGTAAACACTTAAAGACTTAAATTTATGCGTGCCGGAAAATGCAGCTGTTTTTTTCCTTGATTTTACTTTATTCCTTCATTAATAATACGATAATTAAAGTATTAATAGCAAAAAATCTAAATGTCTAATCAATTTTATAACATTTAGTTATTTGTGATTGATGATATTTTACTTGAAATTATTCAGCTAACTTATTATGTTTCAACAAGCTTTTAAAAATAAAGGACCCGCTTTGAAAAAAACGATACTGATTTTTTCGATAGTATTATCTGTTTTGATAATCAACTCATGTTCCAGCTTCAAATCCGTTTCAAACCGTTCTACAGTTAGCAAACAGGTCACCCAAAAAGATACGGTAAAAAATCTTGTTAAGGATCCATCGGTTATCATAAACGAACAATTGGAAGATGCACGCCAACTTTATTTGATGGCACTTACCAATAAAGATTTAAAAAATACAGAAAAAACCATTGCTTACTTCGATTCTTCTCTGGCAATTATAAATGATTTGAGTTATTACCCGGATATTGAAGAAAACGAAGCTTATAACGAATTGGAAAATTCCATTGTAGAAGATTACCAAGCTTACATAAACGGTTTAAAAAAATTGCCTAAGGATGTTCCCACTTTTGCTTTGGAAGAATGGATGAATAATAATATTCCCGATATTGAACTTCCGGACGAAGAAATTAAAGAAGAGAACGCTAAAAATACTATCATTGTTGGTGATTTCCCGCTTGAGGTTAATAGGTATGTTGAAAAATATATAGAATATTTTACCGGAAGGGGAAGGCAGCACATGGCAATTTGGCTGGAACGGACCGGTCAATATTTCCCGATGATGGCTAAAATTTTTGCCGAGGAACAAGTGCCCCAACAATTAATTTTTCTTAGTTTGCCGGAAAGCGGTTTGCGCCCCGAAGCAAGATCGTGGGCTAGAGCTGTCGGGTTGTGGCAATTTGTAAAAGGAACCGCTAGACTTTACGATCTTAATGTCAATTTTTACGTTGATGAAAGAAGAGACCCGGAAAAAGCTACTAGGGCGGCTGCAAGACATTTAAGGGATTTATATGTTTCTTTAGGCGACTGGTATTTGGCGATTGCGGCGTATAATACCGGCGAAGGACGTGTTAGGAGGGCAGTAAGAAGAGCCGGCTCAAAAAGTTTTTGGAAAATTAGAAGATTTTTGCCGCGTGAAACCAGGAACTATGTGCCGCAATATATTGCCGTTACTTTGATTGCAAGTCAACCTGCAAAATATGGGTTTGATAACATCGAATACACTAAACCTTTGGAATATAAATATTACAATATTAACGAGGCAATCGACTTAAACGTATTAGCTAAATGCGCGGGAATTAGTTTGAAAGAGCTAAAAAAACTTAATCCGGATCTCATTCAATATTGTACTCCGCCGCATTATCCGGGCGGTTATAAATTAAAAGTTCCGGCAAGGTCATATAATGCTTTCGTAGAAAATATTAAAAACATTCCGGACGAAGCCAAGTTACAATATGTTCTTCATACGGTAAAAAGAGGCGAAACGCTTTCTGGAATTGCATATAAATACAAAGTCAGTTTAAGGCATTTGGCAAAAATAAATAACATTTCAACACGCTCCAGAATATATCCGGGCGTAAGATTAAAAATTCCGATATCAAAATTTACAACTTCCGATATAGCATTAAATACCGATCTGAAACCGGCGGAAGAAGATACGACAAAATTCGATCCTTCCGTTGCGCCGTATACTTTGGTTATAGATAATTCAAAATCGAACAGCGACTATCTGAAACTTTATTCCGAAAATCTAAAGGATAGTTCTAAAGTTATTATTCCCAAAGATAAATCTCCTGTTAACTATACGGTAAAAAGAAGAGATAATTTAGTGGATATTGCCACTTTGTTTAACGTTAGAGTCTTCGATATAAGAAACTGGAATAATTTACCTTATACAACATCAATTCATGTCGGTCAAAAATTAAAACTCTATGTTCCCAAAGATAAAGTAGCTGCTTACGCGGCAATCGATAAAATGTCCCGGACTGAAAAAATCAGAAAACTGTTTGAAAGTTCAGGCGAGACGTGGATAACTCATAGAATCAGAAACGGCGAGTCGCTCTCTACAATTGCGCACAAATACGGTGTTAGAGTATCACAATTGAAAAGATGGAATGGACTAAGAAGCAGCCGGATATATAAAGGTAAAAAGTTGAGAATATATACCGGTTCCGGAAGTTATGCTCAATATTATCCTTCTGCTCATTCTTCCAGAGGGAAAAATAAAAATTTAATCCGGTATAGAATTAAAAAGGGTGATGTGCTGGGCGAAATTGCCGAAAAATATCACGTTTCTACTTTTCAATTAAGAAGATGGAACAGATTGCGGTCTAATAGAATTTATGCCGGAAAAGTTTTGAAAATTTATACACGTTCATCTAAAGCTCTTGCCGGAAACAGAAAACCATTTTCTAACAAAAAGCAGTATAAAGTTAAACGGGGTGATACTTTAGGAAAAATTGCTTATAAATATAAATTAAAGATAAAAGACCTTAAAAAATGGAATCATCTTCGTTCTAATAAAATTGTTGCGGGACAAATATTAAAATTAACTCCTTCTGGAAAAACCAACAGATTAGCTTCAACAGCTCGCAAACAACACTCAAAAAAAATAATTAAAAGGAACAACTCGTTTACTTACAGGGTAAAAAGGCATGATACGTTAGGTAAAATTGCCCGGAAGTATCACGTTAAAATATCGGATTTAAAAAAATGGAATAAAATTAGAAGTTCGCGTATTGTTGCAGGGCAATCATTAGTAATTAAACGTAAAAAAGCGGCTAAAACACAATTGACGTTTGCAAATACACCGCCTAAAAAAATTCACAAAGTAAAAAAAGGCGAAGCTTTGTGGACGATTGCTAATTTATATAATGTTGATGTTGCCGATATTAAATCATGGAATCATCTTAAAACATCAAAAATTAAAGTAGGACAAGAACTTGTGATTTTGAATTAGACTGATAGTTTACTAACTTTAAAAACAAAATAAATCCGTTAGGGGTGTTCCAAAAAAATTGGGACTGAGAAAAAACCCTTAATACCTGATCCGGATAATACCGGCGTAGGAAAACGGTTAAATATCTAATTGTTTATCAGCCGTTTTCCTAAACGGTTTTTTTGTATGTAAAATGAAAGGAGCGGATGATGAAACAATTAGCAGTTTTATTTCTATTGATTACTTCCACTGTTTTTTCTCAATCAATTATTCTAAAAGGTAGAATTATAGATGCAGCTTCCGGTAAGCCTCTTGAGCTGGCTAATATATTTGTAGAAAAAACTAATTCCGGCACCGTATCGGATAAGAACGGTGAGTTCAAATTAGAACTTAATAGTGTTTATAAAAACTCAACGGTAAAAATTTCTTATGTAGGTTACAATTCCAAGTTTATACCGGTTTCTTCATTTTCAATAAATAAAATTAAAATCATCGCATTAACGCGAAAAGTGTTAAGCAGTCAAACTGTTTTGATTAAAGGCACAATCGGAAAGGAAGGTAAATCGCCTGTTGCATTTTCGAAAATAACGAGAAAACAAATAGAAGAAAATTATATTAATCAAGATTTACCTGAATATTTATCCTATTTACCTTCAACCACGTTCTATTCGGAAAACGGAAACGGAATAGGATATAATTATTTAAGCATACGCGGTTTCGACCAAAGAAGGATTTCCGTTTCGGTAAACGGCATTCCCCAAAACGATCCCGAGGATCATAATGTGTATTGGTTAGATATGCCTGACCTTTTGGAAGGAACCGAATTGGTGCAAGTTCAAAGGGGAGCGGGAGCGGGCGTAATCGGTTATCCTTCAATTGGCGGTTCCATTAATATTATTACTTCTCCGTTTTCTTATAAAAAAATGATCGATTTTTCGTCTGCATTTGGTAGTTATAATACAAGAAAGTACAGCGCTATTTTTTCAAGCGGTTTGATCTCTAAAAAATATTCAATTTACGCCAAACTTTCCAAAATTTTGAGCAGCGGTTATAGAAATAATAGCTGGGTGAATTTTAACAGTTACCAACTTTCGGCTGTTAGATACGATAAAAATATTACAACTCAAATAAATATTTATGGCGGACCGATATCCGACGGTTTGGCTTATACGGGATTACCTAAATTTGCAATTAAGAATGAAACTTTAAGACGACAAAATTTTTCATATTGGGAAGCTGATTCCAAAAATTATACGTTTGTCGTTAACAGGCGCCCTTCGGAAATTGAAAACTTTTCCCAACCTCATTATGAACTTTTAAATGAATTCAGATTCAGTAAAAACATAACTTTAAATACGGCGTTATTTTTAATAAAAGGAAAGGGATTTTTTGATTACGACGGCTCGTGGTCCGTTTTTTATGACGATTATTTCAGACTAAAAGCAAACGGTTTTGATTCCACTTCAATTCCTGCAAACGCTCTTATAAGAGCTACCGTGGAAAATACCCAGTGGGGAATTATTCCTAGACTTAGTATTAGTCATGCAAACGGCAGATTAATTATCGGAACTGAATATAGGAATCATAGATCAATCCATTGGGGAAGTATCAACTATGCAGAAAATTTACCGGCAGGAATTAATAAAGATTACAGATATTATTTTTATCAAGGCGGGAAAGACATTCTTAATTTCTTTATAAATGAAAATTATTCATTTACTAAAAAGTTAAATGTGTTAGCGGAATTTCAAGTCGCTCATCATAATTACAAACTTTTCAATGAGAAATACTTAAATAATTCATTTGAAGTGCCGGGGACGTATTTTAATCCCCGAATTGGATTGAATTATAAATTTAACGGAAATTTCAATACATATTTTTCATTTGCAAGGGTTACGCGGGAGCCTCGTCTTAAAAACTATTACGATGCTGCTGAATCGAGCGGCGGCGAAGTTCCTCAATTCGAATTAAATCCCGACGGCAGCTACAATTTCAGAAAACCATTAGTTAAACCCGAAGTGATGAACGATTTTGAGTTGGGAATGAACTTCGGAAATAATTTTCTGAATTTTTCATTAAACGGATTTTATATGATATTTAAAGACGAAATTGTTAAAAAAGGTCAAGTGGATAGGTTTGGTCAGCCTGTAACCGGTAACGTGGACGAAACAATTCACACGGGAGTGGAACTTTCCGGAAAAATTAATTTCACTAATAATTTCAAATTTATTTTAAATGGTACGTACAGCAAAAATTATATTCAGAGCGGAAAAACATACATAAAATTTAAAGATTCACAATCCAAAACCAAAACTGCAGCTTTGGACTTATCGGGTAATAGAATCAGCGGTTTTCCCGATTATACTTTTAATGCAATTGTTAAATATGAAAGCAACGGTTTGAATTTGCAATTATTGGCTAAATATGTCGGTAGTTTTTATTCCGATAATTTTGACGTTAACCTCAACAAGTATCTGTCGCAATATCCGGAATTTGTTTCTTATACGGATAATCAAATAGATTCTTATTTTGTGGTTAATTTTATTGGCAGTTACCAATTTAACACAAATATGTTCTTTAAAAAAATTAAAATTTATGGACAAGTAAATAATTTATTCGATAAATTGTATGCCGCATACGGAATAGGCGGTGAGTTTTTTCCTGCAGCGGAAAGAAATTTTATTGCTGGAATACGTGTCGGCATTTAACAAACAAACTTATTTGATATGAAAAAGTGCATTATTGTTGCAAACGGAGAAAAACCTAAAAAATCTGTATTAAAATATTTTAGATTAAAAGAATATGAGCCTTTAATTGCTGCAGACGGTGGAGCGAATAATCTTTACCGTATGAATATAAAGCCGGATGTTATAATAGGAGATTTTGATTCCATTGATACAACCGTTTTATATTTTTATAAAAAAAAATCTAATATTAAAATAATGTATATTAAACGACAGACGGATACCGATGTAGAAAAATGTTTAAAGTATGCTGTTAAAATTAAATGTAAGGAAGTAATTCTATTAAGCGCAACGGGTAACAGATTGGATCATTCTTTTTGTAACCTCGGGATAGTGTTAAAATACTTTGATAAAATAAAAATCCGGCTGATTCACGGCGAATCTATTCTAACTGCTTATAAAGGCGAAGTGAAACTAAAAACAATTCCCGGCGAAGTGATTTCCATTTACGGTTTTGACCATAAAACCAAAATTAAATCCCTAGGATTAAAATATCCGTTAAAAAATATTGCATTACCGTTCGGAAAAATGGATAGTACAAGCAATGAAGCAACCGGTAGCGAAGTTAGTTTGAAAATTTCAAAAGGGGTGATTTTTGTAATACGTAATTTTGATGTAATGAGAAAAAATGGTCTCCTTTAGTACCGTCGATATAATTGTTCTTGTTGTTTTTTTTGCAATAGTATTGTTTATAGGATTTATTCCTAAATCCAATTCCGGAAATCAGTCCGAGGAATATTTACTTTCCGGGAGAAAAGTAGGACTCATTTTATTTATACTTACCAACGTAGCAACTTGGTACGGCGGCATACTTGGAGTAGGGGAATTTACGTACCGGTACGGTCTGGTGAGTTGGTTCACTCAAGGGTTTCCTTATTATGTTTTTGCAATTTTATTTGCACTATTTTTTGCAAAAAAAATCCGTCAAGCTTCCTTATATACTATTCCCGATAAATTAAAAGAAACTTATGGTAAAAAAGTTGCTATAGCAGCATCTGTAATAATTTTTCTACTGGTATCTCCCGCACCGTATTTATTAATGATTGCAAATTTACTTTCGCTTATTTTTAACATTGCTCTTTTTCCTTCTTTGTTAATAGGTGTTTTGCTATCTGCTGTCTATTTGTTTAAGGGTGGTTATAAATCCGATTTATTTACAGACGCATTTGAATTTTTTGTAATGTTTTTGGGTTTTATAATAATTATTTACATTGCAAATCAATCATTTGGCGGAGTAGATTATTTAGAAAAAAACTTACCCGGATCTCATCTTAAATTAACAGGAAATACTTCCGTTGCATTTATTACGGTCTGGTTTTTAATTGCATTATGGACGTTTACCGATCCCGGTTTTCATCAAAGATGCTATGCCGCTAAAACCGGAAATGTTGCACGAAACGGTATAATTATTTCCGTTCTGCTTTGGGCTGTTTTCGATTTTCTTACTACAACCACGGGATTATATGCCCGTGCGGCATTGCCTAATTTGAACAATCCGATTTATGCTTTTCCGTTATTAGCGGAAAAATTATTGGGACCAGGTATTAAAGGTATATTTTATGCAGCGCTCTTCGCCACAATTCTTTCTACCTTAAACAGCTATATATTTTTAAGCGCAACAACATTCGGTCGGGATTTTTTATTTCCCTTAAAACCTGAAAGTAACGAAAAAGATTTAACAAATTATACACGACTGGGTCTGGTAGTTACAATAATAATTTCCGTGCCTATTGCTTATTATGTGAAATCCATAATTCAGTTATGGTATTTAATCGGCAGCATTTGCATTCCGGGAATAATTTTATTGATCATCGGAACATACTATCCCAAAATGAAAGTGAACAAGTCTTTTGCTTTAGCAGAAATAATTGTTGGAATTGTGGGAAGTGCCGGTTGGTTTTTTATAAGAGCAAATTTTTTCGAAAATTCATCATTAAACGTAATTGAACCTATGATTGTCGGTTTATTCTTCTCTTTCGGTATTCATATTGCCGGAATTATAAATCGACAAAAACCGGAACAAGCTGTAAATTAAATTTTATGGTTTTTATTTAACCAATCGATTACTGCTCCGTATCTAATTCCTCTGCTGCTAACATAATATTTATCAATTTTAAGAAGCCCGGAAATTCCTTCAAGAATCAACACACCAGCCAATAATACATCCTCACGCCCGTCAACTATTTTCCCGAATGTTTTTAAAATTTCTGCAGGTTTCATTTTTTTTAAAATTCCGGAATATTTTAACAAATCACTTTTGCTAATTTCCGATTGCTCAACTAAATTATCGGCGTATTCTTTAATATTTTGTATAATACATGATAGAGTAGTTGGCGTTCCGGCTACAGCAATTGTAAAAGGATTCACGGGTATTTCGGTTTTAAGAATAGCAAATATTGAAGAGATTTCCTTTTCCATCTTCTGAATTTCGGAATCCAAAGGAGGGGAATTTTTTATAAATTTTTCGGTAAGACTAACTACTCCCACTTTAAAACTATTAACAAAACTAATTGATTTTTGATTTCCGTAAATTATTTCTGTGCTTCCGCCGCCAATATCGATCACTAAAGAATTTTTTACGGATTGGAAGGAGCTGATTGCTCCGAGAAAAGACAACTTAGCTTCTTTTTCCCCGGAAATAATGTTTACTTCGTACCCGTATTTCTGTTTTATAATTTTGGCAATTTCATGCGAATTAGAAGCTATTCTAAATGCATTGGTTGCATTTACTAAAACCGTTTCACAATTGAATTTCTCAATACTTTCTCTATATTCGTCAAGAATATCGAAAAGTGCTTTTATTCCGTCTTCGGAAATCGGTCTATGGGGAAGCAGACCTTTGCCAAGCCGTGGCATTCTATATCTATTTAACAGGGGAATTAGCTTTCCATTGTTTACTTTTGTAATGAGAAGTAAAACCGTGTTGGTTCCAATATCTATAGATGCAATGTTCAATTTTTCCTCTCTCTTAAATATTTGTTCTGCCTCTAAAATTTTATATATTTCTAAATCTAAAAAGTACCAAGTATTTATTAAAATAAAAATCGTATTATGAAAATTAAAGAAAAAGAATTCGAGACTATATTAAACGATTTGAAAGAATTGGCGGCGCAAATGGGAGCACGCGTAAGATTCGAAAGAGGAGATTTTAAAGGCGGTTATTGCCTTGTTAAAGAAGATAAAATAATTGTTATAAATAAATTGGCAACGCTTCAAAGAAAAATAAAAACCCTATCGGCAGCTTTAAAAGAATTAGGAGTTGAAGATATTTACTTGCCTCCTAAAATTCGCGAAGTAATTGACGAGATGGCAGAGATATGAGTAAAATATTAGTATTAAACGGTCCTAATTTAAATATGCTTGGTGAAAGAAATCCCGATCATTATGGTTCGTTGAATTTGGAAAAGATACAGAAGCAGCTTGAAGAAGAATTTCCGGAATTCGAATTCTCTTTTTACCAGAGCAATCATGAAGGGGAATTAATCGATCAACTTCAAAAATCTGATGAAAAATATAACGGAATCATTATTAATCCCGGCGGCTTTGCTCACACATCGGTTGCAATAAGAGACGCATTGGAATTAGTTAAAATTCCTAAAATTGAAGTCCATCTTTCTAATTTATCGAATAGAGAAAGCTTTAGACAAACTTCTATAACTGCAAGTGTTTGCAATGGTTATATAAGCGGATTTAAGAAATTAAGTTACTTGGCGGCTGGTTATTTACTTAATAAACTTATTAAATCTTAAACCATTTTTAAAAATTATCTGATATTACTAAGACAATTCCATTCTAAGTAATCAAATTTTTAATTTAATATAATTTAATCTTATCCCGTTGTAATTACTAAAAATCAAATACACTTAAAAAAGAGAATTAAAGAAAAGAATTAATTTGCTATTTTATAATGAATTAATTAATTTCGTTAAAGTAATAAATCAAGAGAAATATTATGAAAGATTTTGGACTTAAAAAACTTTATTACTCAATTAGCGAAGTAAGTAAATTAACAGGTTTGGAACAATATATTTTAAGGTATTGGGAAACCGAGTTTGATAGTTTAAAACCCTCGAAAAACCGTGCAGGAAACAGAATCTATACAAATGCCGATATCAAACTGATATTAAAAATTAAAAAGCTGCTTCGCGACGAAAAGTATACCATTGAAGGAGCAAAAAAAATTCTAAGTAGTCCTACAAACGGACACGGCACAAAAACCAAATCCAATAGTATAAAAACCGCAAGCTCCGCACCTTCCGGAAAATCAGAAATAAGATCACTAAAAAGAGACCTTGAGGATTTAAGAGATTTTTTAGTAGATTTACGTTCGAAATTATAATTATTCGGAACGTGGCGCAGTCCGGTTAGCGTACTTGACTGGGGGTCAAGTGGTCGCGGGTTCAAATCCCGCCGTTCCGACAATTTTTTCCCAAATGTATTTCATTCTAATTTCATTTCGCTTTAAATAACTTTAACCGGTTAAGTGAGGAATGATTTATATTTTTAAGTTTTAATTCATTTTGCTAATTGATAAACGAACAACTGATTTGAAACCAGATAAACCTAAATGCCATTGCGGCGTATTCGGAATTACACGATCTGAAAATTCGGCTATTCACACTTATTATGGTCTGCATGCTTTACAACACAGGGGACAAGAAGCCGCTGGAATAGTAACCGGGAATATTAATTCTGATGGAAAAGTTTCGTTCAATATTCATAAAGGAATGGGTTTGGTTTCCGATGTTTTCAGGAATCCTGAAGTATTTAAATCCAAGCTTATTGGTCCGGCTACAATCGGTCATAACAGATATTCAACAACAGGTGCATCCGAATCGACGAAAAATATTCAACCCTTTGTAGTACAATACAGAATGGGAAATTTAGCTGTTGCTCATAACGGAAATTTAACCAACGCCAATGTTTTGAGAGAAAAATTAGTTGAACAAGGTGCAATATTTCAAACTTCCAGCGATACCGAAGTTGTTTTACATTTAATAGCCAGAAGCAGAAAAGAAAATCAATGGGAGCAAGTACTTGACGCACTAAATAAAATAGAAGGAGCATATTCGTTAGTTATTTTAACGGATAATTCGTTATATGCAGCGCGCGATCCTTTCGGATTCAGACCATTATCTTTGGGAAAACTAAACGGTTCTTTTGTTGTTGCGTCGGAAACAAGCGCATTCGATATTAACAGTGCCGAATTTATTCGGGATATTGAACCTGGGGAATTATTGGAAATATCTTATGACGCCAGGAATATTTCAGAATTAAAAAGCTATAAAATTGTTGAGAATGTTCCGGACCCTAAACATTGTATTTTTGAGTATATATATTTTTCACGCCCGGATAGCAAAATATTTGGAGCAAACGTTGATAAGCTACGACGTAAATTAGGAAAAGTTTTGGCTACGCATCATCCCGTGCGTGATCCTGAAGATGAAAAAGTAATTGTAATCAGCGTTCCGGATAGTTCTAATACAGCTGCAATCGGATATCAGAATCAACTTGAGAAAATAGGAATTAATTCTAAATTGGAAATTGGACTTATCCGAAGCCATTATATTGGAAGAACATTTATAATTCCGGGTCAATTAAAAAGGGAAGTGGGAGTTAAAGTAAAATTCAATACCGTAAAAGGAGTTTTAGAAAACAAAACTATTGTTCTTATTGACGATTCAATAGTTCGCGGCACCACATCAAAACAATTGGTTAACTTGATTAGGGAAGCAAATCCCAAATCAATTCATTTAAGAATATCTTCGCCGCCTATACTTTTCCCTTGTTATTACGGAATGGATTTTCCTTCCAAAGAAGAGTTAATTGCAAACCGGTTTAACGGAAATATTGAAGAAATACGAAGGTATTTGGGGGTTGATTCTCTGGAATATATGACGATTGATGAAATGCTTGAAGCGATGGTCGATCATGCTCCCACTGATTTTTGCACCGCTTGTTTTTCCGGTAATTATCCTACAAAAATAAATACGAAATTCAAGAAGGAAGAATATGACCACTAGGAGCACGATATTCTTTCTGATTTTATTCATTAATTCCATATTTTTCTCACAAAATTATATTTATGTAAAATTTAGCAACTCAACTGACGGAAAAAATCTAAAAAATGACTTTCAAAACCAAATTAAACAAGAAAACAGTTTAGGTGATCTGCATTTATCTCCTTTAATTAAAAGAGTTAACTATACTCACCTAAAGAATATTAAAGCATTAAGCCGGATTTACAAAGTGAAATTTAATTCTAATGAAGAAAGGAATGCAATTTTAAGTTATTTTTCATCTAAAACCGGAATCGAATACGTTGAAGAAGGTATAACTTTACATATTGACTCTGCTCCCAACGATAGTTTGATAAGTGAGCAGTGGGGCTTGAATAAAATAGGAGCACTGCAACTATTTGAATTTCTTAAAGTTAACAACATTACGCTAAATGATGTAATTGTTGGACTGGTGGATACCGGAGTAAAAGAAAAACATCCCGATTTGACGAATTCATTATATTTTAATTCGGGGGAAATGGGGTTGGATGATAAAGGACGTGATAAAAGATTTAATAGAATTGACGACGACGGTAACGGGTTTGTAGACGACTATCGCGGATGGGATTTTGTTGATAATGGAGCCGATTCCAATCTCAGTTCGACAAATGATTTTACGGTTAGGGATAATGATCCCGATGACGAAAACGGTCATGGAACATTAGTTGCGGGAATAATAGGAGCACAGCAAAATAACGGTATTGGTGTTTCCGGGGTAGCACCAAATGCAAAAATTTTACCTTTAAGAGCTTTCAATGCATTCGGAGAAGGAGAAGATGACGACGTAGCCGCCGCTATTATATAT
>Ga0256841_1001776_pt1 | contig 17925 bp, 12 predicted proteins | sample 356308metaG_FD_185971 | JGI IMG/M metagenome (GOLD analysis project Ga0256841, IMG submission 185971) | Hydrothermal vent microbial communities from Mid Atlantic Ridge, Atlantic Ocean - 356-308 | ecosystem: Environmental > Aquatic > Marine > Hydrothermal vents | place: Atlantic Ocean: Mid... | reverse complement strand
TCGACGGAGGGATCGAAGTGGAACTCCAGCCTGGGGACGGTCCTTGTGGGAAGAATGTCACCCATTTTACCCTGTAGGTATTTGCGGCAGCGTTTGAGTGCGTGTTGGGTTAGATTGCGATCTTTTTCGTTGCCAAGGGTGGACCAAAAAACTTTGGCGACAAGGAGTTCACGGTCCAGTTTCACCTGAGTGATGGTGACGATGCCTATCCTTGGATCCCGGATCTCGGTGACGAGAAGTTCCGAGACCTTTTGTCGGATCAAGCTGCTGATGCGGGCGAGGCGGCGATCTGAATAGGGCATACAACCATCCTGGAAGATGGGGGAGAGGGGGTCAAAGGATTTCGATCTGATAGTCCACTAACTCTGCATCCGGCCAAGTTTTCAAAACTTGGAGGAGCTTTTCGAGGGCGCCTTGGAGGTATTGGGCATCGTTGGAAGCCTGGACCGCCCCAAGTCGGGCAAGAGTAAGGTTGTCCATTTCTTCAATCTCGGAGATGGAAACGTTGAACTTGCGACGGATGCGGTCCTTGAGGCTGCGCAGGACTCCACGCTTGTCCTTGAGGCTTTGGGACCAGCGGATTTCCATGTCAAATTGTAGGACGCCGATATGGAGCATTTCTAACAGTGAAAACTGTGAGAAAGAGGGAAGTAAACCTGAGAAGAAGCACTGCTTCCCTCTCCGGTGGGATTAGTCGAGGTCGGCGAGGGTCCTTTTGATTTCGAGAACTTCAAAAGCTTCGATCAAGTCCCCTTCCTTGATGTTTTCGTAATTTTGAACCTTGATTCCGCATTCGAAGTTTTCGCGGACATCGCGGACATCATCTTTTTCACGACGGAGACCTGCGATTTTTCCGGTATAGATCACGACTCCGTCTCGAATCAGGCGCACTTGATAGTTTCGGTTGATTTTTCCGCTTGTGACCATGCAGCCGGCCAGATTTCCGAATTTACTGGAACGGAAGACTTTGCGGATTTCTGCACGCCCGCGGACTTCTTCGACTTGCTCGGGAGCAAGCATTCCTTCCATGGCAAGCTTAACGTCATCGATGAGTTCGTAGATGACGTTGTAGTGCCGGATGGTAACATTGGCTTTTTCGGCGCGTTGCCGAGCCTTTTCGTCGGGCACGGAGTTGAAGCCGATAAGGATGGCTTGAGAAGCATCCGCTAGGTTGACATCCGTCTCAGAGATTCCACCAAGAGCAGCGTGGAGGATCCGAACGCGGACTTCTTCGTTGGAGAGTTTTTCAAGGCTCTGCCGGATTGGTTCGAGGGAGCCCATCACGTCGGCTTTGACGATCAGCCGGATCTCTTCGATTTTCTTGGCTTCGAGTTGGGCCTTGACGTCGGCCATACGGGCCTTGGATTTTTCCGCGAGGATGGTGGACCTGATTTTTGCGGCCCTTTGTCCCGCAACTTCCTTGGCGGCCTTGGCATCCTTGACCACGTGGAATCGATCGCCGGGCTTGGGAATATCTGGGATGCCCAAGATTTCGACAGGAGTTCCCGGCCCCGCTTCCTTGAGCTGAGTTCCTTGGTCGTCCACGAGGAGGCGGACGCGCCCTGTGCCTTGACCCACAAGGACCCAATCTCCCTTTTTAAGGGTTCCATCGAGAACCATCAGAGAGATGACGTTCCCTTGCGCTGGGGTCTGCTTCGCTTCGATGACCCGACCCGAACCCGGTTTGTCAGGGTTGGCTTGGAGTTCGAGAACCATGGCTTCGAGGCCGATTTTTTCTACGAGTTCATCGAGGCCTTCTCCGGTGATGGCCGAAGTGTCCACAAACTGGGTTGTGCCCCCCCAATCTTCGGGCTGGAGGCCAAGGGTCGCCAGTTGCTGGCGGATACGCATTGGGTTTGCCCCGGCCTTGTCGATCTTGTTGACGGCAACAAGGATTGGGACTCCCGCGGCTTTGGCATGGTTTAAAGCCTCTTCGGTTTGTGGCATGACTCCGTCGTCGGCAGCCACAACTAGGACCACAATGTCCGTGAGCTGGGCTCCCCGAGCGCGCATGGAGGTGAATGCCTCATGCCCGGGAGTATCAAGAACAACGATCTCCGTGTCCCCTCGGCGGACTCGGTAGGCACCCATGTGTTGCGTAATGCCTCCTGCCTCGCCCTTCGTGACATTCGAGGAGCGTAAAGCATCCAAGAGGGACGTTTTGCCGTGGTCCACGTGACCCATGAAGGTCGTGATGGGGGGGCGGGAGGTCAGGCCTTTGTCACCGATCTCCTTATGCTCCTTTGTCAACTCTTCCAGCAGTTCTTCTTCGACGTCCTTTTCTTCGATGACTTCGACATTCCGATTGAGTTCGAGGGCCACCAACTCAACCTGGTCTGCGTCCAAGTAGGAATTGATGTTGGCTTTGACACCGAGCCGCAGAAGAACAATAAGAAGTTCGTTGACCCTGTGTCCCAGTGCTTCGGAAAGTTTCTTGATCGTGACCGGGGCTTCAACCTGGACCACTTTTTCGGGATCGATCCCTGGGGGTGGCGCAAGAGGGTTGCGTTTTTTCTTGTTTTGCCCACCTTTCCCGCGACCTCCGCGCATCCCGGAGGGGCCGCGCCCAAAGGGGCTTCCCTGCCGACGGAAGGGTGAGCCTCCCGAAGAGCGGGAACGGAACTGTTCCAAAGCCGCTTGCCGGAGGTTTCGGTCCACGTTGGCGGGGTTGCGAGCTCCCCCAGGAGCGGACCTCCGGGTAGCATCTGCAATCGTTTCTTTTGGGAGCTCGATCCGCCCGAGAATCTTGGCGCGTCTTTCGGGCTGAGGGAGTCTGCGGATCCCTTTTCCTTTTCCCTTCTTTTCTCCCTCTTTCTCTTTCTTTTTGGAGGGAGTTTCCGAAACCGCTTCCTTGCCTTCCTCCTGAGCAGCTGGAGCAGATTCTTTCTCTTCCTTTTTCGTTTTTTTGACGGTTTCTTCTCTGCTGCTTTCCCGAACAGGAGCCGTGGAAGGGGGAGCTTGGACTTCGGGAGTCCGGGTGAGGGGTGGGGGCGTTTCGGATGCTGGAGCTTGCATCTCTTCCTCGGCCGGTTTTGAGACAGCCTCATCTGCTGAGGACGAAGAGGGGCTTGCGGAAACCGGTTCTAGCTTCTCCTGTTCCTCCTCTTGTTTTTCGAGGGGCCCCTCCTTGGCTTTTGGGGATTCCTTTGCGGGGGGAGCCGCTTCTTGTTCCGTCTCAACTGTCTCCCGGGCGGGGGGTGGGGACGCAGGAGTTTCTTGCCTTGAGGGTTCCTGCTCTTGGGACTGCTTGTCCTGCGAGGTGGTTCCCCCCGGCTCTTCGAGTTCGACAATAGGTGGAGTGACCTTGGAGGGGGAGGGAGATTCTTCTGGTGCAACCGTCTTTGCGGCGGTTTCCTCAGTTTCCTCAGCCGCCGGGGCAGGCTTGCGCTTTAAGGGGCCCTTCTTTTTTAAGAGGGTCTTCTTCTGAGGGCCGGCACCTTCTGCTGCTTCCTCTTCCTTGGAGGAAGGGCTGCTCTTGGGACTGGGGCCAACCTTTTTTCGTAAGGCTGGCGCTTTTTTGCGTACCGGTCCTTTTGGGCTCTCTGCGACACTTGCTTTTTTTGCATACCCGTGCGTATTCAGGCGTACCTCGATCAGCATCTGATCGGGGTCGTCCAGGACCGCCATGTGGGTCTTGACTTTTTCGAAGCCAAGATCACGAAGGATGCGGACCAGCTCCGGGCCCTTCATCCCATAGTCCTTCGCGATTTCGTAAACCCTACGTTTGGCCAAGTTGTTACCTCTATCTCTACAAATACCGATTGATACAATCGATGTAATTATAATCGTGTCCCTTTCCCCTTGCCCTCGCTTCCAACCAGGACCCTTCCATGGGGTTCCTTCGGGAGCCAAAGGGCAGGTGAGGCCAGGGGAAAATTGTTATGACGCAGGTTTTTCCGCAGATTGTTCCGCAGATTCTTCACCCGGGTCTTCGGTTTCTGTGCTCTTTGTTTCTATTCCCTGTGTATCCATCCCCAGAGTTTCTTGATTTTGGGCCTCAATGGCCAGGTCCTGATCCTGCTCCTGAGTCCCAATCTCAATATTCTGTGTCTTCAACTCCGGTGCCTCAATCCCCTGGGAGGCCTCGTTTGCAGCCTCCTCCTGGGTAGCACGGTCCTGAAAAGCCTGGTCCTGTGAAGCCTGGTTTTGAGTGTCCAGCTCTTTTTTGTTCGATGCTTCTGAATCTATGGAGTCGGGGGACCCATCTGCTGTGAAATCTTTTGCCTCAACAGAAGGGTTGGGACTGGAAGGATTCGATGGACCTGCTTCCGCAGGGGGAGTTTCTGCTGAAATCTCCCCTGAAATCACCGATTCGTTTGGTTTCCCTTCTTCCCCGGGGACAGCTTCTTCGGAAGAAATTTCTTGGGGTTCACCTGTTTCACCCGTTTGGCGTCTGTTTTCCTCTTCCTCTTCGCGGGCTAGGGTCTCCTCGAGCTCAGCGCGCGTCATAATATCGATCTCCCATCCGGTGAGCTGTGAGGCCAAGCGAACATTTTGTCCCCTCCTCCCGATTGCGAGGCTTAGGTTGTCCGGCTCGACGAGGACGAGGGCCTTGTGTGTGACTTCGTCCAGCTGAATGTGGCTGACTTCTGCCGGTTTAAGAGCATTGATCAACATTTGCTGGGGATCTTCGGTCCATCGGATGATGTCAATCCGTTCTCCCCCCAGTTCGTCGATGATGGATTTAATCCGAGTCCCATGGACACCGACACAGGCTCCTACGCAATCGACTCGGCTGTCGGTGGAGTTGACGGCGATCTTTGTGCGGTACCCCGGCTCTCTTTCCAGTTTACGGACTTCCAGGATTCCATCGGCAATCTCAGGAACCTCGAGTTCGAAGAGGCGGCGAACCAACCCTGTGGAGGCACGCGAAAGGGTGATCTTGACTTTGAGACCGACTTTTTTGACGTCGAGGACCAGAGTTCTGACGCGGTCTCCCACGTGGTAGATCTCGCCGCGGACCTTTTCGGACCGAGGAAGGAAACCCTCTACTTTGCCAAGGGCAATGACGACGGAGTCTCCCTCAAAGCGTTGCACCGTGCCGGTGATGATGTCACCGATCTTTTCTTCGTACTCCCGATAGAGGACATCCCTCTCTGCTTCACGGATCCGCGTGAACCAGTTCTGCTTGACCGTTTGGGCGAAGATGCGGCCGAACTCCTCGAATTGGAGTTCATAGTTGGATTCCATCTGCCCCGTTTCTCGATCGAAATTCAGAAAGAAGTCATCATCCAGGTCGTAATGCTTCCGGATCGCCGTAGTCAGGGCGTCTTCGAGAGCGACAAAGAGAACCTCTTTGTCGATCCCCCGGTCCCGGTGGATGCTGTCGATATAGCGGACGAGTTCGGCGTTCATTGTCGTTTCAGTGGATCGTTTTGAGACCGTAGATTCAGGAACGAACACCAGAAGTGAAACGGGATGTAAAAACAGGACAGAACCCAAGAATGGAACCCCGTTTCCTGTTTTTGTTGAATGGCCTTGAAAAAAGCTCCAATACAAGCAAGCACCATTACAAACAAACAGGAATCTGGGGAGATCCTTGGACCCGTCCTACCTTCTTCAATCGACGTTGTCTTCGTGCGACGTTTCTGTACGGCCAGGTTTTCCAACTCTCGCCCCCCTCAAGAGAAAGAATTCCTTTCTTGAGAGATAAAAGGTCGGGAGCTGGGAAAGCTAGTTTGCCAGCTTTCGGCCCAATACTGTAGAACGAAAACCAATAGAGTCAAGACTAGCTAAGCCGCATTATGTGGGTCGAGATGAGGGCAGGATACCAATCAGAATGAGGCGGGGGGAGTGGAGGCACAGGGTGGGCAAGAAAAAAGGATGGGTTTTTGGGAGAATATGCGAGAAGGAGTCCCTATTGCTGCTTCAGGATTGGTTGCAGGGGGATCCTTTTTTACGTCCACCGGGAAGGAAAGGGTGGGGCGCTTCTTTGGGAGGAGGGGCAAGGGCTCAGCCATCGAGAGAGCTTTGGGGTCTTAGAGAAGGAATGAAGGTGAGGGGATGCCTTCTTTTGGATCTTTATCCCCGAATCAGGGGGGCAGAGGTGACGGTGGTTGTGGCTCCAGAGTTCCGGCGACGGGGAGCGGGGAGTTTTTTACTGGAGGAAGGCTGCTCGCGGGCTCTCTCCCTTGGCTTGGAGTTTTTGGAGGTGAGTGTGGATCAAGGAAACGTGGGGTCCGTCCGACTTTTTGAGGGCCACGGCTTTGCTCCTTTTTCGGGAGCCGCCCCTGGAATGATCAAGCTCCGACGGGCTTTGGGAGGTTAGGGATGGGAAGTTTGCAGTTGTTTGTGATGGGCTTTGTTTTTTGGGGGATGCCTCTGGGGATGGTGAAGGGAACCCCCCAGGGACGAGAAACGAGGCCAGGGGGACTCCAAGAAACACGACAAAAAAAGGGCCGAAGGGGCGCGGGCAAGGTCCATAAAAAAGTGCAGAGTTATATTCAGGCTTCTCCGGCCCTGCGGGAGGTTTTGCTCCCCTCTCTCCGGGAAGGGGGGGAGGCTTCGGGTTTGGCTCTTCTGGAATTTTGTGAGAAAACCCCCAAGCTCCTTTTGGATCCTGACCTCCTTTCCTTGCTCTTGGAATTGCTTCCCGTGCGAGCGACTCGTCGGGTTTTGGCCCTAAGGAATCGCTTGGACCCTGGGGGGAGAATGGCGCTTTTGGCTTGGTTGGCCCGACGAGACCTCCCCTCGTTTCGGGATTTTGAGACCATACGAGCACAGGGGCTCCTTGATTTTATTGGTGGGAGTAGACCCGAAACGGAAAAAGCTTTGCGGGAACTTGCAAAATGGGACCTACCCCTTGTGGCAAAGGGACTGTTTGCTCGTTTGCAGCAAAAGGCTGCTTCTTCCGGGGCAAGCTTCCTGAACCGTTCCGAACGAGTCCTCCTCTGTCGCTCTTTGACATCGTTGGATTCGGCGGCTGCGATCGCCCCCCAAGTTCTCGAGTATATGAAGGGACCGGGGCTTGGACTTGCACCTGCCTTGCTTCCTCTCTTTGCAAAGGTTCCTGATTTGGTCCTCCAAGGGAAACTGGATGACTGGTTGTTTCAACGAGCTCCTGAAATCCAAAGTGCCGTCCGGGACATGCTGCAGGGCTTGGACAATAAACTGTTTGCACAGCTTCGGCATAAGGAACGCTTGCAACTCCTTGAGATGCTTCGAGAGAGGGGATGGGGAAGAAATGAGCTTGCCCTCAAGGTCTTGCACATTGCATGTATGGATTTGGGGAGTCCTGGACTTGCTGTCGATGCGCTGAGTGGCTTGATGTCCCGGAGGAAGAGCCCCGAGGAAGAGGCCGAGCTTTGGTCTCTTTCGGCGATTGCCGCTTTTTTGACGGGATCTTCGAGTCAGGCGGCATTTGACAAGGCTTCTCGGGCAGCCGGGGCCATGGTGGGCCGGGATCCGGGAGAGGCCGGCCCCATGGTCTGGGAACGTGCCCAGGTGGAGTTTCGCTGGACTCAAGCTTGGCGGGCTCTGGTCCCTCCGAAAGTTCCTGAACGTGAGATCGAGTCACGCCTTCGCTGGGTCCTTCGTGTGGGAGGAAGGAGGGATGAAATCCGTCGGGAGGGGCTGCGTCGGATGATAGCTGTGCAATGCCTTGGTGGGGTTCTTGCTTTTTTGGAGGGGGATCGGGTCCGTGCGGAGGCGCGGATGGATCGGGCAGTGGAGGCTTTTGAAACTTGCCTGGGCCTTTGGGATGAAGATCTCTTGGGGGCGAACAGAGATCTGGACCAGGCTCTTTCCCTTCGTTCAGGTCCGCTCCAATTTTTGGTGCGTGCTTTGGAAGGGAATGAAGGTCAAGGAGCCTTTGTCTCTCGCGAAGAACGCCAGCGTCGGATTGCTGCGAGCAAAAAGGGCTTTAGGTTTTTAGTTCAAGCTCTTGCAAAGAGACTCCCCGAACGGGTGCTTCCTCTTCCGGACCAAAAGATCAAGGGAGGCTTTGGGACGGCCGATTCTCTGGAGCAAGGGCAAGGAGAAAAAGCGGTGTCTTCGATCAATTTCCTTTTTGAAGCATCGCTGCAGCGATTGGGGGAACAGGAGGAAGCCCTTTCCGTGCTCGCTCATTGGGCAGAACTTCTGAAAAACGCCGGTTTGCCCGAAAACCTCAGGCTTCGGGCGCAGTTTTTTTTTGAAAGGGCATCCATCGCGATTGATCAGCGTCGTCCCAAGCTGGCCCTAGCAGCCTTGAAGGAATATCTACGTTTCATGGAGGACCGCCTTCAAGAGGCCCGTCAACACCCGGAGATGTTTGTTTCTCCCAAGACCGTCGAGCGGTATTACGCCGGAAGGGTTGCGGCGGGTCTGGTCAACATGGCGGTTCTTTATAACGTTGTCCTGGGTCGGCCGGGGAAGGCTCGTGAGTTTTGTCGGCGGGCCTACATGCTGGAGGACAGCCTGTTCAACCGGGTTCTCTATGCTTGCTACCTTGCGCGGGATGGTAAATGTTCGGAAGCTCGGGACTTGATCCAACGGGTCGATCCTGAGCCCAACCTCTTCTACAACCTTGCCTGCACCTATGCTCTTTGCGGGGATAAAGCAATGGCCCTGCGGTGGTTGCGCTTGGATCTAGAAAAGAACTACCCAACGGAGAAGGCCAGGGACCGACAGCGTCTTTGGGCAAAAAAGGATAAGGATCTTGCTTCCTTGAGGGGGGATCCCCGTTTTGAAGCGCTTGTGCGTCAAGTGGAAGGAGAACATCGATGACTGGGGTTTTTCGTTTGTCAAAAAAGGGACTTCGTTGGTTTCGAAAGGGACATCCTTGGATCTTCCGGGGGGATCTGACAGAGGTGGAAGCCGTGGGAAAGGATCTATTGGTGCGTGTCCAAGATCCCTCAGGAAAACAGATAGCCTGGGCCAGTTACTCTCCCCAATCCAAGATTGCTCTTCGAATTCTCGAGAGGGGACGAGGGGATGGACCCTCCGAGTTGCTCGATTGGATCGCTGATCGCATTCAGGTAGCGGTCGAAGCAAGAGCCCATCTGGGAGCGGAGACGAACGGTTGCCGTTTGATCTCCTCCGAGGGTGATGGCCTCCCTGGGCTGATCGTGGACAAGTTCGCGGATGTTTTGGTTGTGCAATTTATGACGCCCTTTATCGAAGGGTTGATGACGACCATTGTCCCGACCTTGGTGGATCTTTTGAACCCACGGATGGTTCTCGCTCGCAATGACTCCAAGGTTCGTAAGCTCGAGGGGCTTGATCCCGAGATCTCCCTTCTCCATGGGGAGCGCGTTGAAAAAGTTTGGTTCGAGGAAAATGGATTGTCCTTTCCTGTGGATCCCTTTGTAGGGCAGAAAACGGGGTTCTTTTTGGATCAACGTCCTGCGCGGAAGAAGGTGCGCTCCCTGGCACAAGGCGGGGGGAAGATCCTCGACCTCTGTACCTATAGTGGGGGCTTTGCACTGAATGCTGCCAAGGGTGGGGCAGAAAGCGTCTTGGCCGTGGACGTTTCCGGGAGGTCTTTGGGGCTTCTTGAAGAAGCCCGTGAAAAGAATCAACTTTCAAAGGTGGAAACAAGGGAGGACAACGCCTTCTCCTTTCTCAAGGATCTCCAAAATCAAAACAGTCTTTTTGATGGGATCATCTTGGATCCTCCCGCCTTCGCCCGCAGTAAGCGGGAACTCGAGGGAGCGAAAAGGGGATATGTGAAGCTCAATCGCAGATGTCTCCGCCTTCTCCGCCCGGGAGGTTGGCTCCTGACCTGTTCCTGTAGTTACCATGCGACCCCTTCCTTATTCAGAAGTTTTCTGGCAGAAGCCTCCGAGGGTTTTCGAGTGCAGGACCTTGGCCGCCTGCCTCCTCCCGAGGATCATCGAGTACTTGTGGGTTTTCCGGAGTCGGATTACCTGAAAGTGCATCTCCTGAGAAAACTGGAAGATTTCTAAGCTTCATCTCCTTGCAAAAAGTAGCTTTGACGGATTCCTCCGCCGGGAATCTTCTCTAGCTGCCAAGGCATGGGCCTTTGCGTCTTGGCCCAGTTGTTCCTCCGGTTTTTACGGATCCTCAAAAGGGAGCAGGCCAAAGTCAAGTCGGGCTTTCAAGAATGCCGAAGATTGAGGGGCGAAACGATGTTTCCTCATGGAAGTTTCCTTGTGGAGATTTCCCCTGGTTTGTTCGAACTGTCGGAGGCACGAACGTGAAGTTCGAAGACAGCAATCTTGTTTTAAAGTATTTCGATCTTCTGGATGAGTTCATTCGGGTTCGGGTTGTGCAGGACATAGATCTCGGAGAGATCTGCACCAAGGGAGTTCGGAACAAGAGCGAGTATCGAAGTTCGATCATCCAGCAGTGTTTGCCCGATTTCGGTGGAGAGCTTCGCGAGAGGATCCGATTCTTGGAAGAGGATTACGATCCCCTGACAGTCGAAGATCTTCTTTACCAGATTTGCATCGATGTCAATCCCGGCCTCGAGATTCACCAGGTGTGTTTGCCTACGGGGGGCGGGATTTCCAAAGAATCTGCGGAGAAGGACAGCCCTCTTACCCGCAAGCAGGTGGCGAACCTTGAAAAGATTCTGCGCCGAGAGGTGATTGGTCAGGATGATGCAGTGGACCGGTTGTCACGAGCGGTCAAAAAGGCTGCGATCGGTCTCAAGCGGCCCGGGACCCCAATTGGGACATTCCTTTTTGTGGGGCGGACAGGGACCGGGAAGACGGAGATGGCCAAAGCCCTGACCGAAGCTCTCTTTGGTGAGAGAAGCAAGCTGATTCGCATCGATTGCAGTGAATTCGCCCTTCCCCACGAATATGCCAAACTGATCGGCTCGCCTCCTGGTTACATTGGGCACTCAGAAGGTGGTGTCCTTACCGAGGCTGTCAAAAACCAAAAAACCTGTGTGATCCTTTTTGATGAAATTGAGAAGGCCCATTCCAAGGTCCACAACCTCCTCCTCCAGATTTTGGATGAAGGGCGCCTTACGGACAGCAAGGGAGAGACGGTAAGCTTCAAGGACTGTTTGATTCTGATGACCAGTAACTTGGGTGTCGATGAGGTTGATCGGATCCGTTCGCGGATGGGCTTCGATATCGCCAAGCGGGCATCTCTGCTTTCCATCGATCACGCTACGGTTACACGAGAAGCGCTTAAAGAGAGTTTTCGTCCCGAGTTTTTGAATCGCATTGACGAAATTGTCGTTTTTCATCCTCTCAATGTGGAGGTCTGCTGTCGCATTGCTTCCAAGATGCTTGCGGATGTCTCCGAGCTCTTGGCCCGCAAGGAAATTCTTGTGCGCTTTTCAAGTGGTCTCAAGCGTTGGCTGGCAGAAAAAGGTTATTCGGAAGAATATGGTGCACGTGAGCTGCGCAGGCTGATCAAACGGGAAGTCGAGGATCGCCTTGCCGATCGAATCCTGGAGGAAAGCTTGGGTTGTGGGGACAGCCTCTTTGCCCGTCTCCGTGGTGGAAAGGTTTCCATCGAAGCGGAGGTGGGCGAAGGCAAGGTTCTTTCACGGACCTAGCACGAAACGGATGCACTTGCTAAGCGCGGGGATCGGTTTTTTTGTGGGCGGATCCCTCGGGATTTGGATCTGCAAGACAAGGGGCCTTTTGGGAGCAAAGTTTTCCTCGGAGAACTCCAAGGAATCTCTTGAGCGCAAGGTTGAGGAGCGAACACGTGAGTTGCGCCTTGCGTACGAGGAGTTAAAGACCTTAGAGCGAGCCAAGGATAGTATTCTCTCCTCGGTGAGCCATGAAATGAGGACCCCCCTCACATCCATCCAGTCCTATGCTGAGATCCTCCTGGAATATGGAGAAGATGAACCTGTCGCAACGCGAAAAGAATTCCTGTGGATCATTAAGGAAGAGACTGAGCGATTGAGCCGCATGATCATCCAGGTTTTGGATATGGCGAAGATTGAAGCCGGGCAGGTGCACTGGGAAGTGGAAAGCTTTGACCTCCTTGCTTTGGCACGGGATGCGGTCCGTTCGGTTCAAGGGCTGACGTGCAAGAAGAGGGTCTTTTTTGAAGTGCAATCCAAAGAAGAGGAGATTCCTTACCGGGGGGATCGAGATCGTCTGAAGCAAGTGTTCGTGAATCTCCTCTCAAATGCCTTCAAATTTTCCCCAATGGATGAAGAGGTCTTGGTGGAATTGGAAGATGTGGGGGGAGGCGTCTTGGTCAAGATCCTTGATCATGGGCCGGGTTTTGTGAGCCAGGAAGAATGTGAAAGGATATTCAAGCGTTTCCAACAGGGAGGGGAATCTCTGACTTCCAAGCCCGATGGGACCGGCTTGGGCTTGGCCATTTCCAAAGAGATCGTGGAACACCATGGAGGAAAAATCACGGCGGCCAATCGGGAAGGGGGTGGGGCTCGGATGAGTTTTTATTTACCTCATGAGGATTCGAGCCATCCTCGGCCTTTGGATTTGGAAGTTTTGAAGGAAGCGAACGGTGGCATGGATCCCCGCTTAGATGCCTCCCCTAATCGTAGTTTTTGGGGGCATAAGGCCGTGAGAAGAGAGATGGCCAAGGAATCGGGGCCAGAACAAGGGCCGTCCCCAAAGGGAGCAGGCCGAGGCTGAGGACTGCGCCAAGGAAACTTGAGAGGATTTTTGCCTCGATCAGGAGGAGCATCTGGATTCCTAAAAGGGCGGGAATGATGCCTGCGATCAGGAGGAACCAAGGAAGCAAGGTTGGGCCGTAGGTTTTTTCAGAGGAGAGATGCCAGGTATGGGGATCCCTGAAACGATGGGTGCAGGCGGTCAGGAAAAAGGGGAGAAAAAAGCAAAGGTGAAGGGTCCAAAGAGCGAGGAGGTTTGGGGTAGCCCAGCCCGAGCTTCCGAGGGCAAGGATCGCCGGAACAGGGGGGGTGCCCAAGAAGGCCCTGCGCAGGGCGGCGCTTCGGCGATCTGGATAGAAAGATAGGGTGTCCCCTTTTTTCTCCCCTTTTTTCGGGTCGAGGGGAGGGAGGCGAAGGCCCTTTGGAGTGCGGCTTAGGGTGGAAATGGGGATCCAGCGGGGAGCAGCGTCCCAGCGAAGGGCCAGGGCAAAGCGGGGGGGGTGAGAGAAGGGGGCTTGATCCTGATGGGAGGGGAGGACAAGGAGGTTGCCTGGTCCAAGGAGGGCTTGTTGCTTGGGCCCGAGATCCATCCGCGCAAGACCTCGAATGGGGAGGTCTTGAGGATCGGTTTTTTTAACAGATAGGTTCTTATCAAGGGCCGGAATCAACCCGGCCGGAACCCAGAGAAGCATGGCTGTGAGACCAAGAGGAACCGCTCTTCGGAGGGGGCCGAGGCCGAGCTGAGAATAGGCAAGGGACTCTCCACTTCTCTCTTCGTCGCTGAGCTGAAAAACGGTGGCGAGGAGGAGGGAGGGTGGAAGGGCCAAAAAGGGGAGCCAGCTGAGAGGGAAAGAATGGACCCAGGAGAGAAAGGGGCCGATCGCTGCAAGGAAAATGAGCAGGATCAGGGCGGCCTGGCCCAAAAATCGGCCGGCTCGGTATCGGGCGAGGATCATAGAATGGCTGTCCCTTTTGGGCGCAGGAGGAGGAAGGGCAGCAAAAAGAAGGCGGGAACCCAGGAAGGAGCTCTGCCCAGGGTGCTGAGTAGGGGGTGGATGCGTGAGAGAAGGATGAAGAGGAGGAGGGGAGCGAGGGAAAGGAGGACTGGATGGGAGAGGTTCGGGGAGGAGATGCTGAGGAGGAGACCCAGAAGAAGAGCCAGGAGGAGGAGAAGCACCTTTCCCTTCCGGACTCGGGCCTTGTCCTTGTAACGGGACTCAAGCAGAGCGGTATCCACAGCTTCCTTTCCTAAGGCGTTGCGGGCAGCGAGGCGGACCAGCTCCGGAATTTTTTCTTGAAGGAGGGGGCTGCCCAGGATCTCGGGGGGGAGGGGACCGACTCTCCGGGCGAGGCCGGGGTCAAAGAACAGTGTGGTTTCCCGGAAAGCTGCCAGTTCCCGGATCCCATTCTGGGCTCTCCTTTCCGTCACCCTTTCTTTTTGCGGACGATCGATTTGGGACACCCTAGCTCCCCGTAAATGGAGGCGAAAACCCTGAGGGCTGGGGCGCAAGGTAAGGACCTCGGCGCGAAGACTGAGGCCTTTGTCTTCTCCAAGGGGGAGGTAAGCGCAGACCTTCTCCAGTTTTCCCTCTTTCAAAGTTCTCGCCGCCAGACCGATTCCGAGTCCCCCAGCGACCGCCCTCGAGAGATCCCGCGGATCCTCTAAGTTGTGTAAGAGCTTGGGGCCGGAAGACCACAGCGCTTGGCGTGCCATGGGCCTTCCGGTTTGGAGGACCCAGGAATAGAGAAGAACAAAGGGAAGCGCTCCGAGCAAAAGGCCGATACGGTTCCAAAAGGGAGGGAGGGCAAGGCTCCGGAAGGCTGCAAGTTCTCCGTTTCGCTTCCAATCCCGACCCCAGAGGAAGAGGCCAAGTAAAAGGGCAAGGGGGAGGAGGCTGCCCAATCCTTCCAGGAGAAGAAAAGGGAGGGCTCGAAGGGGTTGCCCCATCCGATCTCCTTGGGCGAGGAGGAGAAGGGAGAGCCCAAAGAGGACAAAAAGGGCATAGAGAAGGGTGCAGCAGCGGAGGAGGTTTATTCCCAGCTTGCTTCCTTGATAGAGCAGGGCCCTAAGAGGGACAGCCCTCATTCCGGTCTCCCCGCAGCCATGAGCAGGCTGAGTCCGGCCGTGCAGGCAGTTTCGACTCGGAGCACGGTTGGGGCAAGAGTGAGGGGGGACATCCCTCTTTTCAGCGCTTCACGGATTTCCTCAGGGCTGAAGCCTCCTTCCGGTCCCACCAGGAGGGAAGCGGGTTCCCGGCTGGGCCTGAGTCCAAGAAGGGCTGTCCCCCTTTGAGGGGGGAGGGCGATATATGGATGGGGGTGAAGTGGCCCCTCGAGCCAGGTGGCGAATGGGAGAGGGGGGGTGATTCTGGGGATCCGGTCAATGCCGCATTGGCCTGCTGTGGCTTGGAGGATGCGTTTCCAGCGGGCTGGGATGTCTGAGTGGCGGGCCGATTTGGGGCTACGAGCAAAATGCAGGGGTTGGAGGCTGCGGACTCCGAGCTGGGTGGCCTGACCGAGGAGGGTCTCGAGGCGGGAGCCTTTGGGAATGGCGAAAGCCAGCTCGATTTCCCGCCAAGGCACAAGGCCTCCCGGTCCCAACTCCAGGATTCTCACACGGACAGCATGACGCTGGACCCCAAGGATCTTGGCTTGGGCTTCCGTCCCATTCCCATCGAAGAGTCGCAGGCAATCCCCAGGCCTCAGTCGTAAAACGGTCCGAAGATGCCGGCCCACCTCCTGGGGAAGCTGCAGTTCCTCTCCGGGGCCTGGGAGTGCGGGGATGTAGAATCGATCAGCCAAGAGGGAGAAAATACCTCGAAGGCACCCATCTCCCTTAGATTTTTTCAGAGGGAAGGAGAACAAGGTCGAAATCGCAAGCGGTTTGCGCCAAAGTAGGCTGTCCTTTACTCTTGTGGTTCGGCAATCCCGGCCCCCTGCCATGGATCCGCTCCTGCCCCGGGCGGCCCCGTCGACCCCCTTACCTTGGAATAGGTTGTGCGTATGACGGATGACGTCCAACGAGAATTTGTCCTCCTCGTCTTTGATGGAGAGGCTTCCGGGCGGGAGGTTTTCCTCCCCCTCGATCGACCCTTTCGCTTCGGAAGGAAAGCTGACGCGGATCTACAGCTCCTGAACGACCCCAAGGTTTCGGGTATTCACGCTCAGCTGGAATACGAAAAGGGCCATTGGATCCTTCGGGACCTGGATTCGACCAATGGGACCTTTATTGATGGGCGCAAGGTGCGGGAAGTTCCCATTGAACACGGGGATCGCTTCCAAATCGGAGCGACCAAAATCCAACTGATCGACAAAACCCAGGGCCTTCCCCCAGCAGAGGAGGACATGGAACTCCAGATTGGAAGGGGAGTCTTGGAGAAGAGCGCCAAAAAGAAGGGATCCCTGCCCTTAATCCTTCTCCTGCTCCTGGTGATCGGGGGGGGGGTGGCCTGGTATTTCCTGGGCCAGGGAGGAGGCCCCAAGCGGAAACAGAAAATTCAAAAGGTGGTTCGGCTCGAGGGGGACCTCTTGGATGCTTCCGCAGCGACCCTCGAAGCAGCGGGGGCGGAAGGGGCTTGGGCCCGCTTGCGAGGAGGAGGTTCGGTTGGTCTTGGAGGACGCGCCCGTAGTGGGCATGAAGCTCTTCGTCTCTCCTTTGCATCCAAGGACGAAGAAGGAGATGTCCCAAAATTCTCGGCCGCAGTATTGGCCAAACCCCTTCCGGTAGGGCGGCAGCAAGCCTTCCGAGCACGGGCCTTTGTGCAAACCCATGGAGAACTCAAGGTAGGACTGCGCCTCCTCTTTTTTATGGATGCCGAAAAAAAAGAAGAGGGTGAGAGAAACTCTGAGGACTCCTCTGTCTTTCGTGAACGGCCTAGCTGGGTTCTGGGGAAGCCACTGACCGAGATCCCGGGAACTGCATTCAAAGAACTCAGCCTGGAAACAGAAGTTCCCTTTGGGGCGGTTCGGGTGGCCCTGGCGCTGGTCGCTCTTCCAAAGGGGGAGGGTGCCTCCTGGGCAGATTTTGATGACATGGCTCTGGTCCCCGGAAAAAAGGGTGTTGCCCTGGCCCAGCAGTTTGCGGGAAGGACCATCTTTGTTCCGGACGAGGCCCGTTCCTCTCTGATGGTCCGAGTGGGCGACAAGGTTCTCCTTCGTTCCGTCGAGGCCCTCCCACCAAGCTCAAAGGCTGGGTCGGGATGGGAAGCCCTCGCCAAAGGATTGGGGCTGCCTCTCTCCTCGTTCTTCACCGATATCCAATTGCGAAAAAGTGCCGAGGGAGTGGTCTTCGCCCTGAAGGGGGAGGGGAGATTGCGCTTGATGATTCCTCAAGAGGCCCTTGATGGGGGGACTTTTCTTCTGGATCCTAAGGATGCCAAAGGAAAGAGCCTCGGTTTTGACCGCTTTAGCGGAGGCACCAAGGTGGCCGGGTTCTCGGCCCTTGCCATCGGAGAGGAGAGTTCCAGGATGCTGCTGAAGCCGGGGCGGGGGGGGGCCTTGTCTGCGCTTAACGTCCAGGGAGGGATTGTGCTCGAAATGGACGCACCTGAGTCCCTCACTTTTGTTTTTGACTTTGAAGAGCAAATTCGACAGGCCCGTAAATTTCTTCGCGAAGGGGAAGCAGCCGAAGAATCCAAACAGTTCGGAAAAGCGCTGCTTGCTTATCGCAAGGTTCTGCGCGAGGTCCCTTTTTATGACCCGGCTGTTCGCACGGCAGGCGAGCGTCGTGCCAAGCTCCTGAATCAGGGGCGGGCCACCCTGGATCGACTCTCGGAGAGCTATGAGGATGCCCGTTTACTCGGCTACCTCGGTCTCATTGAGGAACTGCTCAATAAGGTCGAGGCTGAAAAAAACCTGTTCCAAGGTACGGAGCTGGAAGCTCGTTTCATGGAGTTGGAAGAGAAGGCTCAAAAGACCAGGGACAGTTTTCTTGCGATTCGCTCCGCAGTCAAGGCCAAGGAGCTGGGAGAGGTTTTTGACGCTCTCTTGGCCTCGGGGAGTCCTCACCTTGCTGGATTCTTAGGTTCGATCCTCGAGACCAGCTACCCGGGGACCGAGGAAGCTAAGACACGCAAGGCTGCTTTTGAGGAGCTTCAAAAAAAACTCAGATCCAGGTCCGGGAAGAAAGGTAACTAAGAGGGCATCATGGCGAGTAAAGGGACAGGATTGGACGTATCGGGTCGGGTCGGGAGACTGTTGACGGGTCGAAAAAAGGGCATTGCCTTTCAAGTGCTCCACTATGAAGAGTTTGACCTCGCAACTGGGAGGCCTGCGGTTCCGGTGGGAAAAGCCTACCTCGGTTTGACAGGCCGGGACCTCACCTTGAAATACACCAAGGTCCCCCAAGTCCCTGATTGGCAGCTGCATCGTTTGATTGATTTCGAAGTCCAGGAGATCGCTTCCCAGGCCAAGAACCCTCTTTCAAG
>Ga0256841_1001775_pt1 | contig 17934 bp, 7 predicted proteins | sample 356308metaG_FD_185971 | JGI IMG/M metagenome (GOLD analysis project Ga0256841, IMG submission 185971) | Hydrothermal vent microbial communities from Mid Atlantic Ridge, Atlantic Ocean - 356-308 | ecosystem: Environmental > Aquatic > Marine > Hydrothermal vents | place: Atlantic Ocean: Mid... | reverse complement strand
TTCTCGATTTTGAGGCGCATAGTGGGTCTACGCAACGAAAAATCGAGGAAAAATGGACCGCTTTCCCACCAGCGCAGTAGATTAATCCTAAATCCGACAGACTCCTAGCCCGGATTATTCATGAATCGCCGCGATGATTTCGCAGAGAGTTGTCCGCACAGGGGATTTTCCGACCGAGTGGAATACGGGCTGTATTGCCGAGGAAGGAAAATTCCCTGTGTGGACAAGGATCAAGCAAGGGCGCGAGCGACTTCATGAATAATCCGGGCTAGCAAGGGAATGCCCCTTGCCTGCGCACTGCGCCTTGTTCCGGCGCCTGCCTGAAGCCCTGAATGCGATATATAGTGTTGCCGGGTTAATAACAGTTGCAATCAGTGGCTCGGCGGCTCCCCCAACCGCTGCCCAATCGTCACATTGGCCATGTCGGCCAGTTCCGGTTTCAGGTTGACGATGCGCACTTTATCCACAAAGACACCCTGGCCCAGCGCAGCCACCAAGCGGCCCAGCAATTCATCGAAGAAGCTGCTGGTTGCAGACTCCACGCCATCGAAATCCAGCAACAGCGGCGCATCCATCTCGCCGATGACGGCCTCCAGCTTGCGCCGCAAGGTTCTGGCAGGTTCCCTGCCGCCGGTATGGAGACACTCATCCACCACCCGAATACCTGCACCTTCGGCGAGGCGCTCCGCTTCATAGTCGATATACGACCATCCCGGATCACTGATAAAGGTATCGCTGAGCCTTACCGGACGGCGCGTGTCCAGGCGCAGAAAAACCCCGGTTCCCGGCGCCATCGGCAGTTGCGAAAACCCTTTGTCGCGCCCCCGATAGATTCTGAAATTCGCATCCCCTGTCCACACATGCAACTCGCCACCATTGAGCCGCACAATATCGTTGGTGCCCGCCATCCCATTACCCTGCCCCACAGAAGCATCACGCGTCACACCGCGCTGGATGGCTTTGGTAATCGCATCGCCATGGCTCCACAGTTTCTGGCTCTGCGCCAAGGACGCCTTAATACCCCGCCCTGCATCGACGATGGCAATATCCAGCCGATGCTTTTGTGGATAATACTGGGCGGTAATCACACCCGGCACCGGCGTCTCCGAATGTAGCCGGATATTGTCGATGATCTCGTACACCGCCCACTCCATGGCAGGCAGGAAGTCCCTTGCATGATCAAATTGCCGTAACACCAAATCACAAATAGCATTGCTGGCGTCGAACACATCCTCCTCGCCGTCAATCAACCGGGCCGGAATAAAGCGCCCGACTTCTGCATGGCGCGCAAAACGTTCCTGATAAGAAAAACCCGTATGACGAAACAGATCCAGACGCGACAGATAGTTCAAACTGGCCTCATCACCATAAAAGCCCACCTTCCGACCGGCGCGCAGATGCAGCAAAGCCCAGGCGCACAAAAAGGCGATGGCCCCCTGATCGACAAAACAGCGAGGAGGAAAATTGACATCCGTACGCTCCCAATCCCCCCCCAGTGCACCGTTGGCGGCCAAGGCCTCGATCAGGCGAAGATGCGTCACATGTTCTGGCAGGTGGATAACGGGTATGATTCAAGCGCCTCGAACAGGATCGCGGTCATAGCCTGACAGATGCTGATCGAGCGACCAGATCATCACCCGCCGGGCAGTGAATATGGCACACTGGCGCTCGTACTCTTTAAGGATGGTCAGATCGCCAATACCCATGCCGCGCATTGCACTGTCTGGAAATTCGTCTAGCCAAGCCAGCCAATCCCCAGCATGAGGCATCGGTGTAACCACCCAGGGACTCTGGCCATTGATTGCCTGAACAACCTGCTCGGCAAACCGTTCTGCCGCTGACCGGCGGCGGCGTCCATCGGGCACCTGCGCAATATGATTCCCGGTTTCGATAACGGCAGCCAGCGGGAGCAGCAGATTCCATTCATCGCTGAGTTTCTGCTCCAGCGCCTGCAAGACCTGCTCTCTATGCTGACAGCGCCCCGGCACTTCAACGATATTGCAGAAGATCGAGGTATCCACCAGGCAAATGGTCATCCTTTCCCCTCCGCCCGCAGTGCCTCCAGCCAATCCAGGTTTTTCTGCTTCTTTTTCTCACCTCTTGGCCGGTACTTGACGAACCGTTCCAACACCCCTTTCGTCATCAAGTGTCCCAGCGTACCCTGGGCAATGAGCTCAGGGAAATCCGGCAACTGCGCCAACTGCACCAGTCGGCTGTCGCCCTCATCGGGATCACGGTAGCAAAACAGCACTTTTGGCACCGCCTCGGTGGGCAAGGCATCGAGCAACGCCGGGTTATGACTGGTCAGCAACACCGAAAGACCGCGCTGCGAAGCCACCGACTGGATATTGCGCAACAACCCCTCCGCCCGGCTGGGGTGAACCCCATTGTCGATCTCCTCGATGACCACCAACGCCCCGGCGGGCGCCGACAGCAATGCTGCGGCAATCGACAACACCCGCAACGTGCCATCCGACAATAATGGTGCCTCCACCGACCGATCCCGGCCACCAAAGCTCTCCGTCAATTTCAGCATCACCTCGTTGCGCGGCGTCTCGATGAACTCGATCTCCTTGATATCCTGCTCCGGCAGGCTGGCAACGAAATCAATCAAGCGCTGCTGTATCTCCGGCTGCTGACAAAGCTGATACACCACCGCCGACAGATTGGCGCCATCATCCTGCAAGCGGGTCTCGGTTCTAAAGCTATAATCCCGCATCGCCGATGGGCGGGGATCAAGAAACAGCGTATTGGCCAACAATTCGCGATACTGCCGGGCAATACGGGGGATGGTCTCCTGCGCCTTCTTGTGGCCGCGCTCGAAACGGGCCGAGCTTTCCAACTGTGTGAAGACCGCCAATTGGTCGGAACACGCTACCCGAGGCTTTTTCCCGCCGCGGGCAAAATTGTTGTACTCCACGCTCAGATCATGACTGAGCCCGGATGCCGCGCTGGCCACACGGTAGAGGGGAAACTTGCCATCGGAACGTTCTATCGTCTCATTGACGATGCGCAGGGTCTCGTCGGCAACACCAATCTCCAGCCGCAAGCGATCCCAACCCTCCATATTGCTCAATCCACAGCCTACTTCGAAGCCATCGCCCCCCTCGAACACCAGATCTTGCACCCGTCCGCGCACGCCGGTATCCGAGGCCTGCACCGAGGTAGTAATGGCCTCCAGGCGCTGGCCGCGCGCCAGCCAGGCAAGAATACGAATCGCCTCGATCGCATTGCTCTTGCCCGAGGCATTGGCACCCACCAGCAGCGTCAAGGGCGCCAGATCCAGCCGAGCCTCCCGGTAGCTCTTGAAACCCTGGATGGTGAAGTATTTAAACAGCGGATTTGTTTGTGCAGTCATGTCAGTCACCGTTCACCGGCACTACCCGGGAGGACATTGAGGTTGAACCATTGTTCACTGTAATGCTCCTTTTTCCAACCGATCCCAGGCATCCAGCACCAGCAGCCGGGTGCGGTAGTCGCCGAAGGTGTTGATGTCGTTTTTCTTGAGCACGCGGAAGGTTTCGGAGGGGTAGTCGTCGCCTTCGACGTCGGCGGGGTCGAGGATGTAGCGCAGATCAATGCGGGTGAGGCCGTAGAGGCGGGCGTAGTACGCATCCAGCTCGGCGCGGAGCTGGCGGCGGCGGTCGGGGTTCCAGGGGAAGGGGTCGCCGCGGTAGCCCAGGTCTTCGGCCCAGGGGCGCAGGTCGGAGGCCACGTAGGTGAGTTCGAGGACGCGGGGGACGATGAAGTCGAGGTCGGCGGGGCGGTAGGTGTCGGGGGGCAGCACGGGCAGCTGCTTGATAATGAAGAAATTGAGGTGTGTACCGCCAACCTTGTGCCGTGCGACAAAATCAAAGGCGATGCTTGACAGGTTTGCGACTAGAGCCGCCGACAAGAGCGGTTCATATTGATTTCCGGGGAACATTAACGGCAGATTATTCCCCACCCCCACCCTCGGCACCACGCCGGCGATGACGGTGCGTTCGTCGGTGGAGCGGCAGATGTCCCGCCAGCCCAGCAGCCAGCCGCGCTGCCAGTCGCGGGCCTGGAGGCGCTTTTCCACGTCGGGCTTGGACACCCAGTAGCGCGGGCGGGCGCTGCGGGTGGCGTCGGCGTGGTCTTCGTCGCTGAGGTCGCGGGTGGTCTTGCCGTCTTCCTCGTATTCGGCCCAGCGGTGGTCGAACTGGTGGACCATCTTGGCCTCGTACAGGGGCACATACAGCTCGCCGTCCGGCAGCACCCAGTTGGGGCCTTTCGGGCTGGCGCCGGCCTCGGCGAGCTGGGCATGGGTGCGGAACAAGTGACTCGCCGTGTTCATCATGAACATCAGCATGAAATTGATTCCCCAGGGATTGCCCGTTTCGCCTTCGGCCTCGTCGATGAGCACCGGCACCCGGCGATAGATCTGTTTGGTCAGCTCGGCATCGCGGCGGCTGCGGAATACGGGGCAGGTGCGGGTGTTGGGGTTGATCAGGGCGATGTCGGCTGCGGAGAGCGTGAAGTGGCGGCGCGGGTCCTTCAGGTGTTCCATGCGGGTGGCGAAGAACAGGAAGTCGGCCTCGGGTGCATGGCTGCCGAGGGTGAGCAGGCTGAACTTGTAGCTGCGGTGCACACCGGGAAACAGGGCCTCCCGGTTCTCGAAGTCGTATAACGAAATCAGCCTATTTCCCTCGAACAGAGACCGGAAAAACTTTTGAGTAAATGAATCCGTGGCGATTCCACTCGGCACCACGATTCCAGAGCGTCCGTTCTCATTAAGTAGATTGACGGAAAGTTCTGCAAACAGTGGTGCGAAATTGATCCTGCCAAAGGCGGTTAACGGGAAGCGACCTCCTTCATGTACGAATGCCTGCTGTCTAAGGATTTTGTCATTCTCTACCTGATAGCGACGATAGAGACTTGGATTCTCATCTTCTAGTTGATCTATCAGCATGCTTCTTGCTGAAGCATGCTGGGCATTCGCAATTGCTGGTACACGGGTTGAGAAGAATTCTCGAGGATCGAACTGTAGCTGATCCCACGGCGGGTTCCCCAACACGCAGTCGAAACCACCCCGAGCAAAGACCTCAGGAAACTCGATGTGCCAGTGGAAAAAACGGTGTGCGGCGGCGAGCTCTTCGGCCTGCTGCGCCACGGCGGCGCGGACGGCGCGGCCTTCGCGCCAGTCGGCGAGGTCGGCGCTGGTGGGCACGGCGTCCAGCGTTGCCAGCGTCTTGGGGGCAAAGAAGGCGGCGGTGAACAGGTCGGCAAGCTGGCGCTGGTGGCGGCAGGCGCGACTGGCCTGCGCCGCTTCCCAGGCGGCACGCTTGTCGGCGATCTGAGCGGGGGTGTCCTCCGGCATGTGGTCGAGGTCCACGGCACACAGCTCAGGCTCGGCCACGGCGGCGCTGAAGTCGAGCGCCTGCACGCCGCCCTCGCGGGCGGCCTTGTTGGCCTTCCTCAATTGGGCGGCGGCTTTCTTGTCATCGCCGGTCAGCGGCTTGTAGGCGGCGTCGGGGATGCCGTCCTTGAGGATGGCCGGGTCGAGCACACCGACCAGGGCGTTGCCGCAGCGGATGTGGGCGTCGAGAAAGCCCAGCGGCTTGCCCGGCTCGACGGTCTCCAGCCACAGCGCGGTCTTGCACAGCTCCACGGCCAGGGGGTTCAAATCCACGCCATAGATGCAGTGCGCCACCACCTCGCGCAGGGCATGGCGGTAATCCGCCTCCGTGGGCTGATCGGCACCGGCCTGCAGGCGCGCCACCTCGGCGGCCAGACGGCGGGCGGCGGCGAGCAGAAAATGCCCCGAACCCACCGCGGGATCGACAATCTTCAGCGCCAGCAGCGCCTCGACGGGCTTGTCCGGGTTCTCCTTCAGGGCGCGTTCGATAACCGGCGCCAAGGCGGACTGGATCAGCTCCTGCACCAGGCCGTCCGGGGTGTAGTAGCTGCCGGTGGTCTTGCGCGCGCCACCGCGTTTTTTCTGTTGCGGCTGGGCCTGTCCGGGTACCGGATCACCCAGAAAACCGAAAGACCAGGGGCGGCTCTCCACCTGGATCACCGGCACCAGCTCCAGCAGGCTTTCATACACGCTGCCCAGCTCTTCAGTGTCCATATCGCGGTAGTTGATGCGGCTCAGCGCGTTGTTGGAGCGGAACCAGGTCAGGGCGTGAACCGCCGCCAGCAAGCGGGTGTTGGGCAGGCGGGCCTTGTCGAGGTCGGCGCACTGGCGCGCATCGAACAAGCCGCCAAGCGGCGGCAAACCAAGGGCATCCTCACCGCTTTGCAGCGCCTGCACGGTGATCTTCAGCCCTTGCCACAGGTCATGATGGCGATCGCCCCGGCTGCGGCTGGCACGCTCGCGCAGTTGACTGACGCTGTAGCCATCGCGATACAACGCCCGCGCCTCGGCGGATGCCGCCGGGCGGTGGAGAATGTCGCGGTCTTCGGCGGTGAACAGGAAGATAAGACGATAGATCAGCCGCAACAGTTGCTGGAAATAGGCCTCACCGGAAAGCACGCCCGTCTCGATGGCCTGGCGCAGGGCGTGGTTGTCCGGGTGCTCCAGAAAGCCGCTGCCCAGCTCGCGCAAGGCCCGCTCCACCCCTTCGCGCAGGTGCTCCAGGGCGCGTTCGCCGGTCTCCTGGGCCTGGTTGCGCCAGCCCTCGATGATGCAGCTTTCCGGCCTGGCCGGTTCACCCGGCCGCAGCCGGCTGGCGTGACAGATGAGCCAGAAAGCGGCGAAATCGGGGTAGAGTTCCTCACGGAACATGCGCTCCAGATCCACCTCGATATAGGCCGGGCGGGTCATGCTGGGGTTGTCGCGCAGCAGGCGCAGATGGGTGCCATTGCTGACCAGCGCCCACAGGCAGGCCTCCTCGGCGTTGAGGTATTCCTGGGCCAGCCCATGCGGCGAGCGTTTGCGCCCTTCCTCGCCAAACCGTGGGTCGCCCTTGTCGAGCGGACGGTCGCGGGTGGTGAGCACCAGCGGCACGGCGCCACCACAGGCCCGATGGGTAATGGGAAAACGCCGCTCGTCGATGGTCAGTGGCGCTGTCGCCGCGAGGTCGTCGTAGCCCAGCACGCGCTGGAACAGGTACACCAGCCAACGCTTGATGCCGACATCGCGGGCGTTCAGGTCGGCACGCGGGCTCTGGTCGTCATAGCGCTGCCAAAGGGTGTGGGCAATACGCCAGTAACGGCCGATCTCATCCCGCAGTTTGAGGCCGGGGTCGATGGCATAGTCGGCCTCGGACTGGGCCGGCGCTTGCAGGCTGGCGATGGTGTTGAGGAATTCGGCGGGCAACAGGCCACCCTCGATGCGCAACGCGTCAAAGCCGGTGCCTCGGTCGGTACGTCGGGCCATGATCAGAAGCTCCGTGCGGGAATGAGGACGTAGCAGCCGATCACGTCCATCGGCAGCATCGCATCGACCTGGTAACTGCCCCGCGCCTGGGCGGCATCGCGCACGCGGCGGTGGTCGGCCAGAATGGCGTCGGCCCGCTGCCGCGCCAGGGCATCCAGCTGGGGCTGAAGATCGGACAAACCCTCCAGGGCGCGGCCCACGTGACGGCTGCGCAGATCCGGCGCCATATTGCGCTCGGCCTGCGCCCCCAGCAGTTGGCGCAGTTGTTCAGGCGGCAGCAGCTGCAAGGCGTCACTGCCCGCTTGCTGAACGCTGAGCGCCTCCTCGGCGAGCAGGGTATGGGCCTGATCCGCGCGGGTGAAGGTGATCTGAATCCGCAGGCGCAGCAGCCAGATGGTGGTGCGCGTCTCCACCTGAGTGGTGAACAGCGCGGTCGCCCGGGCTGCCACTTCCGGATCGCCGTCCAGGGCCACTTCGGTGAGGTAGTCCGCCAGCTCACTGACCAGTGGGTGGCTGCGATGCAGGTAGAGGGCGCCTTCCGGCGGCGGGTAGTGAAACGAGAGATCCAGCGCATCGCGGATGTCATGGGCGGCAAGCCGCTCCTTGAGCCCAATGGGCAGGTGGCGCACCGGCAGGCGCTGGCTGTCGCCGCGCACCTCCAGCGGCGCACCCAGCCGTTCGGCCGCCTGACGGATGAATCGCGCCACGTCGTCCTGACTGCCGAGCGCCGCCATGGCCCGTTGCCATTCCGGCAGCACGTCATCCGGGCGCAGTCGGCGCTGGGCAAAGATGGTGCGATTGCGGGCCGCCTTTTCGCGCAGGCTTTCCCATTCGCTTTCCAGGTGGTCGTCGATCTCCTCCAGCGAGAGGCTGAGTTGTTCCTGTGGGGCACCTAGGCTGCCCTTGCCCATCATTACCGCTTGCAGCACCGCCTGGGTGATGCGGTTTTCATCCTCGGGCATCGGCACCATCACGCCCAGCTCCTGCCGGATGCGCTCGGCCTTGCGCAGAATCACGCGCAATACGGCGCCGTCCACCGGGTTGTCCTGGCCGTAGAGCATGACGGCACGCACTTGCGGGGCTGTCTGGCCATAGCGATCCACCCGCCCTTCCCGCTGTTCGTGGCGGGTCGGGTTCCAGGAGAGGTCGTAGTGGAGCACGGCGTCGAAGTGTTCTTGCAGGTTGATGCCTTCGGAGAGGCAGTCGGTGGCAATCAGGATTCGCTCGGGGTAATCGCCCAACGCCAATACCCGCGCTTCCCTTTCGGTGGGCGTCAGTTCGCCGGTGACAGCGGTGACATGGCTGGATTTGAGCGCCTTGCCGACATGCTCGGCCACATAGTGGGCGGTGGCGATATAGCGGCAGAAAACAACGGGGTGGAAGCCGTCACCGCTGAGCGCCTTCAGCTCGCGGATCAGCGCCTTGAGCTTGGGGTCGTTGCGTGGGCCGAGCAGATCCTTGGCCTGCTCCAGCAGCACACCCAGATAAACCGCATTGTCGCTGGTCAGCGCCCCGGGGGTGTTGTCGTCGCTGGAGAGGGTGTCGTCCTCGCCGTCGAACACGGTGGCGGCGAGGGACTGCTCCAGCTCGGCGCTGAGTTCGGCGCTGTCGGCATGTTGCTCTTCGGCCAAAATGCGTGTGCGCAAGGCCTGCACCGCCGCCGCGGGCGAGGAAGAAATGCAGCGCAGCAAGGCCAGTGCCGCCCACCAGTTCATGCGCTGGCGGCGCTGATCCAGCCCTTCCCCCTGGCGGATCATTTCGCGGGCATATTCCAGCACATCGTTGAACAGTTGCCCCCAGCTTCCGCTGAGGCGGTAGGTGGTCTCACGGGTGAGGCGGTCGGGAAACAGATGCTTGTCCTGCCACTCTTCGATATCGGCGCGGCGGCGCTGAACGAAGTGTCGGCCCAGCCGCTCACGCAGCGATTTGCGCTGTTGTGCTTCGACTTCACCCAACTGCCGGAAGTCCGGATCGAGCAGCCCCAGCAGGTTGTAAAAGGCTTCGTCGTCGCCACTGTGCGGGGTGGCGGTGAGCAGAATCATGTGCCGGTCTGCCTGTTCCGCCAGTCCGGCAAGCAGCTTGAAGCGTAGCTGGCGGCCTCGGCCACGCCCCTGGGTGCAGCTGTGGGCTTCATCGACGATGACAAATTCGGGACAGGCGCGCTGGAACTCATCCCGGCGACGGTCGGATTTGATGTAGTCGAGGCTGACCACGGTAAACGGGTGAACCTCGAACAGCGATTTCCCGGCGGGCAGGCCGCGTTCGAGCCGGCCGGCGGTGCTGGTGCGCACGATTTCGGTGTCGATATTGAAGTGCGTCTTGAGTTCGTCCTGCCATTGCTCGCAGAGGTGCGGAGGGCAAAGCACGGTGAAACTCGCTATCTCCCCCCGGTCGAGCATCTCGCGGGCGATCAGGGCGGCCTCGATGGTCTTGCCGATACCCACGTCGTCGGCGATGAGCAGGCGGATGGCTTCGAGCCTCAGGGCCATCAGCAAGGGAACCAGCTGATAGGGGCGCGGCTCCACGGCGACATGGCCGAAGCTGCGGAATGGCCCGGCTCCCGCGCGCAGCTTGAGGGTGATGGCATCCCGCAACAACAGACCCGCGCTGCGGCTGCCGACACGCTGCGGATCCGGCGGAGGAAAACTGGCCGGTTGCAGGGCGTCTTTTTCCAGCGGCACATAGACGCGGGTGATCTCGGTGGCGCCACCGAGCGGCCGCAGGGAGAGGATTTCAGGGCTGGATCCCGGCAGTACCACCCATTCCCGGCCCCGCGCCTGAACCAAGCTGCCGGGTTGATATTGCAGTGCGTCGCTCATGCTGTTTGTTCCTTGCCGAATATGTCCGGATGGCGGGCGAAAATGGCCGGCCAGGCAGACTGCTCCTTGGGAAAGCGGATCACCAGAAAACCGGCATCCTCCAACCGGGCGGTCAACTGATCGTCGATGGCCTGCTGGTGCTGCGACTCGTGGTGTGGCCCGTCGATGTAGATCAACGCCTGGGCATCCAGATAACCGAAATCGGGGCGGGTGTGGAACGCCTCCAGGGTGAACTGCGCCTTGTCTGGCAAGCGATAACCATGGCGCTTGAGATGGTCAATCCAGGCCTGCTCCAGGCTGCTGCCGGAGACACGCTCCAGCTCTTCGATATGCGCCTCGGCATCCCGCCCCAGGGTGCCTCGCTGGAACTGTGCCTGGGTGAGCTGGCACAACAGATCGAGCAGCGCCTCATTCTTGCGGTCGATTTCGCCATGATCGGGCTGGTTGTAGTAGCTGAGCAGGCAGCGGTAGCAGGCCTTTTCACAATCCGGTTCCGTGTCTTCCAGGCTGGCATGCGTGCAATTAGAGCGGTCGCCTTTGTAATGCATGACCTCCAGCGCAGCCCAGGCCACCCGCTGCATCGCCGAAGGATCGTTGGCCAGCCGGGTGAGCACACCGGCGCCACCTTCGGCCGATTCGTAGAACAAGATGGCGTTGCGCTGTTCCCGGGTCGGCAGGGGTTCGGCCATCAGTTCGCTCTCTTCCAGTTGGAAGACCGTTTCAATCCCCCGTTTCAGCGCATATTGGAGCGTGATAATCGTCTCTTCATCGAGTAGGTCTGCGGGGTGGACGATCAACACATTTCGCCGGTCTTCCACATAGGGCACGATGCGCTGCACCTGGCTGACCGATTTTTCAGCGGCCTGATCCTCGTCTTCCGGCGCTTGCGCATCCTTGGCCCAGAAGCCTGTGGTCACATCGATGTTGTAACCGTAGATGCTCTTCTCCTTACGGCGGCGCCAGCCCAGATTGATCCGCCAGACGGTGGCGGCGGGGGCGTAGTGAATTTCGAGTATGGGCGTATCATCGCTGCGGAATTCGCTCTTGATCACCTGTTGGCGGCCGTTGTCGGTGGCGTATTGCAAGGTGGTCTGCATCTCATAGCCTTGGCGCAGCCGTTCCTCCTCGTCCGAGGTGATACGGGTGGCGCGGCGCGCACTGACATTTTCGACGCGGTAGAGTGTTTGCAGTGACATGCCGCCTTCCAGCGGTGCGCCACAGGCATTGCAACGCTCATCATCCCGATGCGCTTCGAAATGACCGTAGCCACAGACCGGACACAGCCTGACGCTGCGGGTCGGCAAGCCGATACTGCTGTCGGCGCCATCCTCTTCGCGCACGCCAATAATGACGCGCCGCACCCGGTACTGACTGCCCTCGTGGTAGATGACGCTCAAGGGGCCAAATTCGGAAATGGCGAGAAAGCGCGGGCGGGCGAGGAAGCTGTCGCGGCCCACTTTTTCGCGCCGGGCCGGGATAAAGGCCATCAACGGCAATCTTGGAAAGTTGTAACCCGGCAGGAAGCCCTGGCTGGCCAGATAACGGTATGTGTAGAAATCGGAATTGAGCGTGGGCCTGGACTGCAACAACAAGTTTTGCTGGGTGCGCGCCTCGTTGTAGCGCCGCGCGGCTTCCTGCCGTTCGGCATCGCTGGCGGCGGCATTCAGCTGTATCTGATGCGCTTGGTTCATCTGCCGGGTGGTCGACAGATAGAGGTTGCGCCAGCGATCGAGCGCCTGATCGAAGGCACGAAAGGCGCTGCGAATGGTTTGATCCAGCCAGCCTTCGTGGTGCCACGGTGCGTTCTCCGGTGTGAGTTCATCCGCCAGCATGCCCATGATGGCAATGGCCCGGCGCGAGCTGCGCAACCGCGCCTGCTCCGCGTCGAGCATTGCCTTCAGTTCGGTGCGCAAGGGCAGTTTGTCGCCTTGCTCCATGTCGAGCACATCGGCGACCGAATTGGCCAACTGTTGTCCCGTTTCGCTCAACCAGACGGCATGCAGGTGACTGCGAATCAATTCTTCGTTGGTCAAATCCAGTGTCGGCGCTCGCACCTGTCCTTGCACCATGCGCACGGGGTCTGAGAAAAAATATTGGTCGTGCGGACTGCGGGCCGCGCAGTAGGTCAGTACCAGTGCGGGCTGCCCGGAACGCCCTGCCCGGCCGCTGCGCTGGGCGTAGTTGGCGGGCGTGGGAGGAACATTGCGCATATAGACAGTATTGAGTTCGGCAATATCGACCCCCAACTCCATGGTGGGTGAGCAGAACAGCACCGGCAGTTCGGCATCACGGAATCGCTCCTCACGCACCTTCCGGTCTTCCTGATCCACCTGCGCGGTATGCTCCCTGGCCTCCAGCCGGAAAAGCTGGGCCTCGCCCCGCCCCAGATACGTGGCGATGTTCTCGTAGAGGTTGCGGAAATAGTTGGCCACCTTGTCCGCTGATGGCTGACCGGTCTGCTCATCATCCGTCGCCACATGCCATTCCAGGGTGTCAGCAATGATTTGATACCCTTTGCGGCCACGCTCCAGCGCAGCGGCTTCTATCAGACCAAAGCGCTCCAGAGCGCGCAGCAAGTCAGCCAATATCTGCTCAAATACCGCTTCGTTGAATTTTTCCGGGAAGTCGGCAGGTGCTCCGCCCCAGGTGCTCTGTTTGCGCAATTCCTTGCCAAACCGGGAGCGGCTGGAAAGGGGGATAATCTGCCAATCGTTTTGCTTGCCTTTGGGCCCTGGCACAAGAAAACAGGCCTGCTCGGGACGCTCGTCTTCGGTGAAGCCCCAGGGTTCACGCAGGTAGTTGTGGCTGGCCTGCTGGATTTGTTCCAGTGCAACGCGATCGAGGTAACGGGTCTTGATACAAAGCGATTGACGCATGAGGTCCAGCAACTGCTTGAGGATCCCAGCCCGAACCTCCGGCTTGGCATTGCGCAACAAGGGGTGGCTCTCATGCCATAGCGAAGCTTCCCTGGCCGTATCAGATAACCCTTCATATTCAATACGCAGCAGCTCGAGCTGCTCCAGATTGGGGTTGGTGAAACGCCATCCACGGCGCAGGTCGAAATAGAGCCGGTAGCCGAGCACATCGCGCATTGCATCCTCGGCGCGACGGCGGGCCGGGCCCATGGCGTCGGGGTTGGACATGTATTCACGGCGGATGTCTGGATCATTGCGGTCGAATCCAAGCGCCTGGAAGACCTGCTGCGTCAGGTTACGGTCACTGAGGCGTTCCTCGCGCTGTGCCATCTGACGCGCGGCCGTCAGCACCGCACTGCGGAGCAACAGGATTTGAATCGAGTCGTTGAAATGCCCGGCTTGCAGTGAAGCATCCTGGCGGTTATCGGTGAAGCAGAGCAGCTTGCGCGCAGCCGGCGGCAACTCGGATTCCTCCAGCAGCATGTGTCGCAGCGCGGAAAGTGTCAGCGTCGTGGTGGCCGAGCTACGACCTTCACTGCTGAGGCTGCTGAGGCGTGACGATTCCTTACTGTGTGCGTGATAGCTGACGCCGCATTGCAGGCAAAAGCGCATATTACCCGGCAGAAACCAACCCCACAGCCCATTGTCGCCAACCGCCCCGTCCGTATCGACCTGCACCGCCTGTGGGCGATACTTGCGAAAATGCGGCTTCAGGCGTGGCTCATCGCGTGCATAGTCGATCCACAACTCGGGGTAGTTGTCGATGTCTTCATCGTCCCATTTGCCACGCGGATCGGGCATGAACAGACCGAATTCATCGTCCTCATCGCGGGTACGCTCGTTCAACTCCCGCGGCTCGAATTGCCGCAGTGCCTTGTGCTCATGTTGCGCCCACACCGGATAATATTCCTGGCCACATTCGCGGCAGAAGGCAACATTGAACAGACGCTTGCTGCGTTGGCCGGGTTGCACTTGCTGGCCGGAGAGGTCGATGTAGCGCTCGCCGGGTGCTTCCAGCGTAGTGTAGAGGTTGCCAGCACCGGAGACGAATTGATGCAGGCGAAAGGCAAAAAGATCTTTTCTTTGGCACAACAACAGAAATTCGCGCAGGTAACGCTGACAGGCATCGACATCACCCCCCGAGGCTTCGCTCAACATCTCAGCGGCCTGATCCAGCGAACGCGGCTGCGCTCGCTCCCAGCGCTCACCCACCCGGTTTAGTCCCAGGTGGGTCTCAACCCAAATGGCTACCGGATGTCTGCGCAACGCATCCCGCTCGGCAGCGGTGGGGACAGCTTGAGCAATGGCTGCCTGGAGTACCGATTGCGGTTGCTCCGGCGCCCCTTCAGTAATGCGTTGCAAGGTCTCGGTAATGACATGCCCAGGCCGAACCGAACGCCCAAACAACTTGCTGGCGACCTGCGCCACCGTGCGATTGCGATCTTCCAGCGTGCCTTCGCTTGCCATGGTGGCCGAAGTGCCAATGCACAGCAGGTCAGGATTGAGCGCCTCTCTGACCCGCCTCACCAGCAAGGCAACATCGGCACCCTGCCTGCCACGATAGGTGTGCAATTCGTCCAACACAAGAAACTGCAACCCCTTGGCATGGCGAACGATAGCCTTGTCAGTGTCATTCTGCCGGGTCATGATGAGTTCCAGCATCATGAAATTGGTGAGCAGAATATCAGGCGGATTGGCCGCCATGGCCTCTCGCTCGTCCTGGCTTTCCTGCCCTGTATAACGCCCGAAGCTGACTGGCTCCTCGCCGTCCGGGTAACCCTCCTTGAGGAACTTGTTCAGCTCGTCGAGCTGACTGTTTGCCAGTGCATTCATCGGATAGATGACGATGGCCCTGATCCCGGGTGCCGGACTCGATTCCTTCTGCTCAAGAACATGGTCAACGATGGGCACGAAGTAACTCAGTGACTTGCCAGAACCCGTTCCGGTAGTCAGAACATAGCTCGCGTTGCGGTTTGCAATCTCAATGGCCTCATCCTGATGCTTGTGCAGCACGAGCGTCTTGCCTGGATTCCCATCGCGCTTACCTACCCGAAACACGTTCGCGCACTCCGGATGGAGTAATTCGTTAGCCACCATCTCATTGATGGTCCGACCGCGAACGAACCTGGGATTCATCTGGATCAGTGGAGCTGGCCAGAAGTGTTGGCGCTCATAGGCATGGTCGAGAAATGCCTGGAGATCGTCCGCCCGAATCCGGGTAAAACTTCGGGTAAAGCTTCGATAGTCGTCGATTATTTTGTCGCGGAACTTAAAAATATCCATCCTATCTGCTTATCCTGTTTTGAATAGTGGCGCATTGCCACTCTGCCACTCCGCTCGCAATCGATGGGCCTGATTTGTTTCGCAAATCAATATTAACCCGGCAACAATATATATCGCATTCAGGGCTTCAGGCAGGCGCCAGAACAAGGCGCAGTGCGCAGGCAAGGGTCATTCCCTTGCCAAGTGCTGGAACGCAGGTCCGGCACCTGCCTGAAGCCCCTAACCCTATGATATTCAAAGACAGGCCGCGGCTGAATACGATATATATTGTTGCCGGGTTAATACCATGCCCAACGTTATCCAGTGGTTCCGTGGGTGGCAGGCCATGTTGTATATTCAAACCCGCGGCCGCCCATGAAAAGGCCATGTTATCTCAGCTCATTTCCGATCGATATATTGACGGAACAAGCCAACGATCCATACAGTGGCCAACAAGGACAAGCCAAGATACGTTGCGTAATCCCGATTTATTGAATGCAAATGCCACGCTTCTACGTTGATTCGATTCTCGCCGACGAATCTGCCTCGTACAGAGATAGATGCTGGATGGTTGAGTTCAACGCCAACGAGATCCAGTTTTTCCCCACTGAATATTTCCAGCTTCCCCCCTGACTCAGTAATCTTGTAGTTGGCCCGATCGATTTCTATATACCGACCGATACGTAACTGTTTCTCGCGCAAGATCTTGACATAGTGGCTGTCAGAATGCTCAGCAAATTGAGTCATAAGCAAGGGCCCGGCAAAATATGCGACCAGCAACCCTGCCATCAATAGCAGCTTTCTTCCACGTGGAACCAGAAAATCAACCGGCTCGGTCATGGTTCGTTTCAAATGGTTCAGAAAATAGAGCAATCCAAACCCAGTTAGGGCGAGTGTTGGAAAGTCCTCCGGCCAAAAAAGGCCGGCATTCCAAAGAGTCCAGTCAAACGGTGCAAATAAATGCACGCCATTGCCCCATTTGGTTTGTAGTGCATCCATAATAAGATGGAGCGTTGCACCCATCGAGAGGATGGAAAGCGTGCGCCACGTGTTCACCGAAAACATCGACAAGGCTGCCCCGAGAATCAGGCTGAAAAAAAGCGAGGCCTGCACGGTCACGTAGAGCCGCAAATCAAATGGATCTATACGAGGGATAGCAACATGCGCCACTCGTTGAAAAATCCAGGGTAAATCAGGGATGATACAACTGACGTAAATCCACTTTAGGTCCGATCCGCGAAGCAGCCTACGAATGACCAATCCCTCAACACCAAAATGAGCGAGTGTGTTAGGCATACAGGATATCTCAAGTTTTGGCGCATCACTGGGATCACTGCTGTCCCACAAACGCGGTATGAAAAAGGTCTTAAAACCGACTTGTTTTGATACGCGGATTCAACCCGCCAGTGCAACAGGGGCTTTAATCCCGAAAAATACCTGACTGGGGGTTCGATAGTCCAGGCACTTCCGGGGGCGATTATTAACCCGGCAACAGTATATATCGCATTCAGCCGTGGCGTGCCGGTTCGCAGCAAGGCGGCCCATCGCCGCTGTAGCCACCCTACAGCAAGATGGGGCAACGCAGTTTGCGGACGGGCACGCCGCGGCCTGTCTTTGAATATCATAGGGTTAGGGGCTTCAGGCAGGTGCCGGACCTGCGTTCCAGCGCTTGGCAAGGGAATGACCCTTGCCTGCGCACTGCGCCTTGTTCCGGCGCCTGCCTGAAGCCCTGAATGCGATATATTTTGTTGCCGGGTTAATATTACACGTGCTGGAGAGACGGGTCGGTTATCAGATGGCGCATAATACCCGGCAACGGGGCTGCCTGTATCAGGTGGCAACGTGCGGACTTTCTGGGCAGACTTTACTTACTCTCAGATCAATATTATCCATGTTTATGATGCGATTGTTCTGACTTAAATCCACACCAGAAAATCCGCCATCCCACTGCACGCTTTCTTCTCCATTTACCTTGCCGGCCGAAGCCGGCGCCTTCGCACCTCAGGCCTGGATCAGGTGCAGGCAGCCAACGGGCTGCGGGTCATCCTTCCACGCCATGCCCTGATCCTTTGCAGCAGGGCTTCCTGACCGAATGGCTCGGTTCACACCGCAGTCGCCCATGGGCCTATGAACCGGAAGGCGCCACGTGGCACAGGAGCCAGGTCCTCGTTGTCGAGGATGCATTGCTCCAGCACGTCCACGTGGGGCAGGTTGCGGCCGGCAAAGAAGTCGATCGACCAGGATCACGGACCACGCCTGCTCCGCATCCCGGCAAGATCACACTCCCACTTCACATTGCCCTTGAACGCAAGCAGTTTCTTCTGCTGCCGGTGGATGCCCAGGTTCACCTGGCTGCGGGTGAGGCGCTTGATCCCCCGGCGGTCAGTGCGGCGCCGGCATGCGGATGATCGCCTTCCAGGTGTTCGAGGGGGGTTGGTAATCGCTGCCACGCCGCTTCCAGCATCAGCACAGGCGTACCGAGAGCGCGCAGACGGACACGGGGATTAAAAACAGAAGACCTTTTGTCTCGTTGATGAATATGGTGGCCAGGGACAGAATCGAACTGCCGACACGGGGATTTTCAGTCCCCTGC